>Ga0335069_10001133_pt1 | contig 42965 bp, 40 predicted proteins | sample Lox_Sample_11_FD_206714 | JGI IMG/M metagenome (GOLD analysis project Ga0335069, IMG submission 206714) | Soil microbial communities from Loxahatchee National Wildlife Refuge, Florida, United States - Lox_Sample_1.1 | ecosystem: Environmental > Terrestrial > Soil > Wetlands | place: USA...
TCGGCCCGAACGGATACGTGGTCGACTTTGGCGTGGTCAAGAAAGTCGCCCGTCGGGTCTGCGCGCGCCTGAACGAGAAGATGATCGTGCCGACGGCGAGCGATTGTCTCGCCGTCGCGGATGATGGTTCGCAAGTGGTGCTGCGCTACGAACAGGCGGAGTTTCGCTTTCCGCGCACAGACGCGGCGCTGCTGCCGATCGTGCACAGCTCGGCGGAGGAGCTGGCGCGCTACCTTGCGGGCGAACTGCGCCGCGAACTGCACGGCGAAGGCATTGACGGTGTTCTCGCCCTGGAAGTCGGCGTCGAAGAGACGACCGGTCAAACCGCCTACTATCGTGAAGAGGCGTAATGCGGCGCGGCGCTCAGGTTCTCGCCGCGGCGTGGTTGGTGGCGACGCTGGTCGGATGCACGAAGCTGCCCGATCCCGACTCGCCCGGCGCTAAGCTGTATGCGGAGCGCTGCAATAGCTGTCATCGGATCTACGCCCCGTCGCTGCTGAAGTTCGAGATGTGGAAGTATCAGGTCGAGCGCATGCAGGGAGAAATCGTCCGCCACGGCCTGCCCGCCCTCACCCCGGATGAGGTCGCGACGATTCTCGACTATCTGAAGCGGCACAGCGGCTGACCGACACATGCACGTCGCCCTTTCGCACCAGCCGGTGTTGAGCTTGCGCACCGACCTGCTCGTCCTCGGCACCACCGCCAAGACGTGGTCGACAGACCTTGCGCCCTTCGATCGCGCGTTGAGTGGTCATCTGCGGAAGGCCGCGGGCCGCGTCGCGTTCACCGCTGCGGACGGGGGTACGTTGTTGTTCCAAACGCACGGCGCCCTACCCGCCCACGCGCTTGTCATCGTCGGCGTCGATCCGACCAAGTCACCGCAGACATGGTATCAGCTTGCGGATCTTGCCGTTCAGCGCGGACGTGAACTCAAGGCCGAGCGCGTGGCGGTCGTCCTCTGCGGCGACGCCGACACCAGCGACACCGTCGCCTGCGTGGCCGAAGGGCTTGGCCTCAGCGCCTACCGCTTCGAGCGCTTCAAATCGCAACCCAGCGCGCGCGACGTAACTACGATCGAAATCATCACCGGCCAACGCACCGCGTCGGTGCGTGAGGCGCTGGCGCGCGGTCGTGTGCTCGCGGAGGCGACGTGCTACGCCCGCGATCTCATCACCACGCCGGCAGCCGAGATGACCCCGAACCGCTTGGCTCAGGAAGCGCGGCGCTTGGCACGCTCGCATCATCTTGGCGTTCGGATCTTCGATGAGGCGGCGCTGCGCCGTCACGGTATGGGCGCGATCCTCGGCGTTGCACAGGGGAGCGCCCAGCCGCCACGTCTGATCGAACTGCGCTATCGCCCGCATGGACGGCCGCGCAAACGCATCGCCATCGTCGGCAAGGGCATCACGTTCGACAGCGGCGGCCTGTCGCTGAAGAACCCCGAGGCGATGCAGGGCCAGAAGCGCGACATGGCGGGTGGCGCGGCTGTTCTCGGCGTCATGAGCGCACTGGCCGCGCTGCGGCCGGCGGTCGAGGTGACCGGCTACGTCGCGGCGGCCGAGAATATGCCGAGCGGGCGCGCGATTCGCCCGGGCGACATCGTGCGCGCGGCCAACGGCAAGACGATCGAGGTGCTCAACACCGACGCCGAAGGCCGCTTGGTGCTCGCCGACGCGTTGTCGCACGCGGCGGCCCAGCAGCCCGATCAGATCGTCGATTTGGCCACCTTGACGGCGGCAGTCGGAGCTGCGCTCGGACGCCGCTACGCCGGCATCATGGGCACCGATGCGGCCGTGGTGCAGGGCTTGATCGCCGCCGGCAAGCGGGCCGGCGAGAACCTGTGGGAGCTCCCGCTGGTCGACGAGTACCGCAACGACATCGTGAGTCGCGTCGCCGATCTCAAGAACACCGGCGAAGGCTACGCCGGCACGATCATCGGCGGCCTCTTTCTGCGCGAGTTTGTCGGCAAGGTTCCGTGGGCTCACATCGACTTTTCGAGCACGGTGCTGGTCGACAAGCCCGCACCCGCGCACCCGATCGGCGCGACCGGTTTCGGGGTGCGCACGCTTCTCCAGTACATCACCGGCCTGTAATCAGTTCGTCACGCCCACACTGCACACTGGCCAGGCACGCTCACTTGCAGTAAAGAGAGCGCGGTTGATCTGGGCTCGGTGCGGGCTGGGAGTGCCCCAACCCCGCGGTGCATGCGCAGCGTGCAGAACGGATGGTGAGGCGTGAAGATCTATCTGATTGCTCCGAAGAACCCCGAGTCGTTCTGGACCTTCGACCGCATTCTGCCCAGCCTCAACAAACGCTGCGTCTTCCCGAACCTCTCGCTTCCGACCGTCGCCGGGCTCACATCGCGCGAACACGAGCTCGTGCTCTGCGATGAAAACGTCGACTCGATCGACTTCGAGACCGATGCCGACATCGTCGGCATCACCGGCTACGTCATCCACAAGCAGCGCATCTTCGAGATCATCGACGCCTTCAAGCAGCGCGGAAAATTCGTCGTGGTCGGCGGCCCGTTTGCATCACTCTGCCCCGAGGAACTGCGCGACAAGGTCGACGTGCTGTTCGTCGACGAAGCCGAGTACACCTGGCCGCAGTTCCTGCGCGACTTCGCCGCCGGCGACTGGCGGCGCGAATACCGGCAAGACGAGAAGCCGAGCATGCTCGACGCGCCGCTGCCGCGCTTCGATTTATTGCGCGTGAACAGCTACCGCACGATGACCATTCAGTTCGCGCGCGGCTGTCCGTACAACTGCGAGTTCTGCGACATCATCGTCATGTACGGACGCAAGCCGCGCACCAAGAGCGTCCCGCAAGTGATGGCCGAGGTCGAGGAAATACACCGGCTCGGCGTCACCAACATCTTCGTGGTCGACGACAACTTCATCGGCAACAAGAAGGAAGCCAAAGCGCTGCTCAAGGCCATCGCGAGCTGGCAGGCCGAGCATGGCTATCCGATCGAGTTCATGACCGAGGTGACGCTCAACATCGCCCAGGACGACGAGCTGCTGCATTTGATGCGCGAGGCGCACTTCACCACGATCTTCGTCGGCATCGAATCGCCCCGCCCCGCCAGTTTGCAGGAGACCCACAAGACGCAGAACATGCGCGAAGATCTCCTCAGCGCCGTGCATCGCATTCAGCATGCCGGCATGGAAGTCATGGCGGGCATGATCGTCGGTTTCGATCACGACGACGCCGCGATCTTCGACGAGCAATTTCGATTCATCCAAGAGGCCCGCATTCCGATCTCGATGACCGGGATGCTCAATGCCGTGCCCAAGACGCCGCTCTATCAGCGACTCAAGGACGGCGGGCGCCTGCTCGCCGAGTCGGTGGGGGACCAATTCGTGTTCACCAATATCCTGCCGCACGGCATGTCGCGTATCGAGCTCTACGAAGGCTACAAGAAGCTGCTGCAGCGCCTGTACGACTATCGCAACTACCGCGAGCGGGCGATGGCGCTGGTCCTCCACAAGGGCGCCGAGATCGAATCGAAGCTGCTCGCCAACTGGCGCGACCTGGGCATCTTCTTCCGCGTGGTGTGGAGCTGCATCCTGCGCGCGTCGCCGCGGCGTGCCTGGATGACGCTCTCGATGATGATCGAGACAGCGTGGCGCCGGCCGCAGCAGTTCCGCACCGTGGTGACGCTGGCGCTCATCCACAAACACTTCTACGAGTACGTCCGTGATATCTCGGTCCAACTCGATCGCCTGATCGCGGAGCTTCGCACGCTGCCAGATGCCGGCATGCTGCCGAGTCGGCCGGCGGCCGGTCAATCCACCGCCGCATAGCCTCCACGCGCCGTCTCATCTTCTCGCTCGGTACCGCACGCGCTCGCGCGCGCCGCAGCGGTGCCTCTTGACAGTGAGTCGATGCGACTTAGATTCCGCCGCGAACAGTTCGTCGGCGCCGCACCAACATTATAGACGAAGCAACAGGAGGTTCTGCGATGACCGTATTTCGCTTTGGTTCCGCCTTCGATCCCGTCAACAGTTTGCTGCGCTTGCAGCGCGAAATGGAGCGCGCGTTTCAGCATCCGCTCGGTCTCGATCTCGGTTTGTCAGGACGCGGAGTGTTCCCGCCCGTCAACGTCTTCAGCGACCGCGACGGCTACGTGATCCGCCTGGAAATTCCGGGTGTCGACCCGGCGAGCGTCACCATCGAGAGCCGTGGCCGCACGCTGACCGTCGGCGGCAAGCGCGAATTCACGCCCAGCGGGGGCGGCAGTTTCCATCGCCGCGAGCGTGACGAAGGCCAGTTCTCGCGCTCCCTGCAATTGCCGCAGGAGTTGGATCTCGAACGTGCGGAGGCCGCGTGCAAACACGGCGTGTTGACCATCCGCGTCCCCAAGCGCGCGGAGGCAAAGCCGCGCCAAATCAGCGTGAAGGCCGCCTGACGACACCGCTGCAAAGGAGGTATCTGGTGCCATGACAGCGCAAGAACTCAGCGTTCGCAACAAACAAGAAGTCGCACGCGAGGAACCGACGCGGCCTGGCCGCACGTACATCCCGGACGTCGACATTTACGAGACCACCGACCGCTTGTGGCTGTGGGCCGACTTGCCCGGCGTCGACGAGCAATCGGTGCAGGTCGACCTCGAAGACGGCGTGTTGACGATCTCCGGTCAGGTGTCGCTGAAGGACTACGAGAATCTCGCGCCCGTGTACACCGAGTACAACGTCGGCAACTACGAGCGCCGCTTCACCCTTTCCGACTCGATCAACGCGAGCGGCATTACCGCCCGGATGACCAACGGTGTGCTCGAACTCGAACTCCCCAAGGCCGAACGCGCCAAGCCGCGCAAGATCGAGGTTGCTGTGAGCTAAATCGCTGCGGCCACCGCCGCAACAGCCGCGGGGCAGTGGCGTCGCCGCTGCCCCGCGGTTACTGGCGGACCGCAGCGATCTCGTCGATCGTCTTGGGGATCGCGCTCGAAAGTACTTCGTGGCCGTCCGGCGTTACCAGCACGTCGTCCTCGATCCGCACGCCGATGCCGCGCCATTTGTCATCGATCGCGTCGAGATGCTCGCCCACATAGATGCCGGGCTCGACCGTGAGGACCATACCGGCTTCGAGCTGACGCGACTGGTCGCCGATCTTGTACTTGCCGGCGTCGTGGACATCGAGACCCAGCCAATGGCTGGTGCGATGCATGTAGAACGGCTTGTAGAATTCCTTCTCGACGATCTCCGCCGCCGACCCGGCGAGAATCCCGAGTGACGCCAGCCCATCGACGAGCACTCGCAAGGCGCACTGGTGTACGTCGTCGAACCGCACGCCCGGTTGAATCATCGCAATCGCCGCCTGTTGCGCCTGCAGCACCAATTCGTAGATCGCGCGTTGCGGCCCGGTGAAGCTGCGCTCGACCGGATACGTGCGCGTAATGTCGGCGCAGTAGCCGTCGAACTCCGCCCCGGCGTCGACGAGCAACACATCGCCAGTCGCCATCACGCGGGTGTTGGTCGTGTAATGCAAAATCGTTGCGTTGCTGCCGGACGCAACGATGGACGGGTACGCCGGACCCCAGGCCCCGAGCCGGCGAAAGGTGTAATCGAGCACGGCTTCGATCTCGTATTCGTGCACGCCCGGCTGGGCCATGCGCATCGCGGCCACATGCGCGTCGCCGGCGATGGCGATGGCGCGTCGCATCGCCGCCACCTCTTCCGGCGCTTTGAACAGACGCAGTTCGTGCACGATTTCATTCGCATCGAGCACGGCCGTTGGGCCGCGACCCGTGCGCGGTCGCTGCAATTGCCAGTGTTGCAGCCAGCCCATGAGTCGCTGGGTGAATGGCGGGTTCCGTCCGAGCGGGTAGTACACCCGCTCGCGCTCGCCGACGTACTCGCGGATCTTCTCGTCGAGCTTGTCGATCGGATACGCCATATCGGCGCCGTACTGTTCGACCGCGCCTTCGACACCGACTCGCTTGCCGGTCCAGGTCTCACGCTCGATGTCGCGGGGCAGGACGAACAGCACGAACTCTTCACGCTTCTCGTGACCCGGCAGGAGCAAGCAAAGGGCTTCGGGTTCGGGAAATCCGGTCAGATAGAACAAGTCGTTGTCGGGACGGTAGCGATACTCGACATCGTGCGAGCGTACGGCCATCGGCGCGGCCGGAAAAATCGCCGCCGCGTCGGCGCCCATCCGGTCCATGACCGCCCGCCGGCGGCGCGCCAACGCTTCACGGTCGAGGGGCATGCAGTCAACTCGGACCCAGCCGGCTGAGCGCCGAGCGAATCACATCGAGCGGCATCGGAATTACGATCGTATGATTGCGTTCGGTTCCGACTTGTCCGAGCGCTTGCAGCAGCCGCAACTGGACGGCGATCGGCTCCTTCTCCATCAGATCCGCGGCCTCCGCGAGGCGCGTCGCCGCCTGCATCTCGCCTTCGGCGTTGATCACCTTGGCACGGCGCAGTCGCTCGGCTTCGGCCTGACGTGCCATCGCGCGTTGCATCTCGACCGGCAGGTCGATGTTGCGGACTTCCACCGTCACCACCTTCACGCCCCACGGCTCGGTGTGCATGTCGATGATCTCTTGCAGCTTGCTGTTGAACTTCTCGCGCTCGGCAAGCAACTCGTCGAGATGCGCCTGCCCGCAGACGCTCCGCAGCGTGGTCTGCGCGATCTGCGAGGTCGCGTACATGAAGTTCTGCACCTCGGTCACCGCGCGGCCGGCGTCAACAACGCGGAAGTACAACACCGCGCTGACCTTCACAGAGACGTTGTCGCGCGTGATCACGTCCTGCGACGGCACGTCGAGCGTGATGGTGCGCAAGTCGAGTCGAGTCATCTGCTCGATCAGCGGAATGACGTAGACGATCCCAGGTCCGCGCGCCGGCATCAGTCGCCCGAGCCGAAAGATCACCCCGCGCTCGTACTCGCTGAGCACCTTCACGCCCGCGACCAGCGCGATCACGACCAACACGATCACTACCCCGGCCGGACCGAACACCATGGATGTACACTAGCAGACGGTTCAGCCGCGTCGCAATGCAAGCGGCGGCAGGAGACTCGGCCAGACTGTCGCCATATGCTACGTTCGCTGCATGACGAGCGCGCACCCACGACGCTGGCGACGGGCTGCAAATTCCGCGGCGTTTTCGACGCTCCTCGTCCTCGTGCTGGTCTTGGGGTACCTCGCCCTCACCCGCGTGTTACAACACCCGTCAGCCGTCGCAACGACTCCGGAAGCCGACTTGCCTCCGATCATCGAAGTCGACCGCTTCACGGCACGTCGCGAGCGCAGTGAAGACGGTGAACGCCTGAGCGTCTCGCTTCGCCTGCGCTCGACGTTACCCCAGCCGATCGAGGGATTCGTCTTCGTCGTCGCACGTAACGATCACGCTTCACCGCGCGTCTGGGCGATCTGGCCGCCCGAGTCGGCCGGCACCGCGATCAGCGCAGGGGGCCATTTCCACGGTGCCACTCCCTCAGCGGGTCAGGGACTCACGGTCGGCCATAGCTGGGAACGCGTGACCGCCGTCCTGCCGCACGAACCGGGACAAGCGCCCTTCGACAGCGTCACGATCTACTTCGTCAGCCCGCAGGGCCAGATTCTGCTCACCCGCCCGTTCGCCATTTGACGCGCGTTTGCGACTGACTCTCCGCGCCGTCGTGGTTTACACTTGCGTCGACCCTAACAGGTTTCCGCCCAGCCGCGGGTGCCCAACGCGCTTGTCGCCGGTCACGTTGATCAGCGAAGCCTTGCCGGACGTGAATGCCCGCTCGAGCGCCGGCTTGATGTCGTCCGGCTTGTCAGCGTGCTCACCGTGGCATCCCATGATCTTGAACATCTCGTCGTACCGAATGTTCTCGATCATGTTGAACGGATCGGTGCGTCCCTTGAGCAGCGGCATTTGCTCGAAGTTCGGTCCCCACGAGCTGTTGTTCCACAGCACGGTGTGCACCGGCAGATCGTAGCGCAGCGCCGTCTCGATATCCCAACCGCCGATGCCGAGCCCGCCATCACCGGTCACGAGTACAACCTGTTTGCCAGGACGCGCGAGTTGGACGCCGATTGCCATGCCGACGCCGTGGCCGACCGGTGCCAGTGGTCCGGCATCGACCACTTGTCCGGCGAACCGTGCGCGGAACCATTGCGTCATCCAGCCGCTCAAGGTGAACGAGTCGATCACGACGGTCGCGTCCTTGTCCATCACGGCGCACAGATCGCGTGCCAATCGATCGGGGTGAATCGGCGCCCGATCGCGGACCTTGCGCTCGCTCTCGTCGATGAGCTTCTCATAGTTCGCGCGCACGTCGGACACTTCCTTCACCCACGCCGAGTCGCGCTGGCGCGCAAAGTCGAGCTTCAAACGCTTCGCGGTTTCGATGAGCTGTCGCAACACCAACTTCGGATCGCCGACGATCGCGACCTCGGCCGGCACCTGCCAGCCGATGCGGCTCGGCACCGGATCGGCTTGAATGTAGGTCGCCTGGTCGTTCCACGTCGGCGGCTCGCCGAAGTGCTCGCCGCTCCAGAACCGAAAGCCGATCGCCAACACCACGTCGGCGCGGCCGGTGAACGGTTTCTTCCAGGCGCCGCGAACAGCGAGCGGGTGATCTTCCGGGATCGCCCCCTGCCCGGCTCGACGCGCATACGCCGGAATGCGCGTGAGTTCGACGAATTCGCGCAACTCGGCGGCGGCTTGGGACCAGAAGATGCCGTCGCCGCATGCGATCAACGGCCGCTCGGCGCGCAGCAGCAGCTCCAGCGTACGCTCGATCTGCGCGGGATCGCCCTGGGAACGCATTGCATCAGGCTGGTAGACCTTCGCGCCTCGACGCTGCTTCGACTCGTCGTCGCCGTGGTACAGAATGTTGGTGGGAATCTCGATCAACGCCGGCCCTTGGGGCGGGCTCAGCGCCTCACGAAACGCCAGCCGCAAATCGAACTCGATCGTGCTCCAATCGAGCACGCGCTTGACGTACTTCGAGAAGCTGCGACAGACCTCCGAGCCATAGGCCTCCTGAAACGAGCCGAGATAGTCCTCGGTGGTCGGATGCTGACCGGCGATGCAAACGACCGCGCTGCCAGTTAGGCCGGCGACGCACAAGCCGGTGACCGCGTTGGTCAAGCCGCACCCTGCCGTCACGCTGCACACGCCTGGCCGCGCGGTCGTGCGCGCATAAGCGTCGGCCGCGTACGCACACGCCTGTTCGTGGCGCATGTGGATCAGCTTGATGCCGTTGTCTCGCAGATTGGCGAGAATCGGGAACGTGTGGCCGCCATTGATCGCAAACAGATACTTGACGCCCTGCTCCTTCAGAACTCGACCTACCAACGTACCGCCGTCGACAATTGCCATCGTGGTTTCACTCCTCGTTTGCCGGGATTCCCCGTACAGCGACTTGCCCCAATCCATGTCTGGCATCGGCCGATCATGCTGCGATCAGCGGCGCATGACAAGTACGCTGGGTGGCGCATCACGATCCGGGGGGCACGTCGATCGTCACTTTGATCGCGCCCGACCTCTTGTCGGCGGCCGCTGCGAACGCTTCTGCGATGCGATTGAGCGGGAAGCGGTGAGTAATGAGTTGACGCACCGACTGCGTCTGCGTCGCCAGCAAATCGAGCGCGGCGTCGAAGTCGGCCCGATGTCCGGCGCGGCTGTACGTCAACGAGCCGACGATCCGCACCTCTTTCATCATCACCAGCAAGGCATTCAACGAGACCGGCGCCGTGAACACGCCCAGCACCGCGATCGCACCGCCGGGGCGAACGAGATGCACGGCATCGTTGAGCGTGTCGGCCGCACCGCCGACTGTCTCGATGACGGCATCGATGGGATGGGCGCCGGCGTACTCGCTCAACTCGACCGTGCCGTCGTCGGTCGCGGCAAAGGCGCGTGCGCCTAGCGCTTCGGCCCTCGTACGTTGATGCGGATGGCGCGCGGTGATCAGGACTTCAGCGGCTCCGGCTGCACGCGCCGCGACCACCGACAAGAGACCAATGGTGCCGGCGCCGAGCACCGCCACGCGGTCGCCAAGTCGCACCTTGGCGAGTCGTACGGCGTGCACACACACCGCCAGCGGTTCGGTCATCGCCGCCGTCGCCCAATCGAGCCGGGCCGGCAGCGCGAACAGCGTGCTCGCCGGTGTGCGCACATACTCCGCGAAGCCGCCGTCGATCATGGTGCCAAGGATGCGGAGGCGGCGGCAAAGCTGCCGATTCCCGGTGCGACAGGCGTGACAGTCGCCGCACACCACGAGCGGCTCGATAGCGACTCGATCACCCGCCTTGACGCCGGTCACGCCCGCACCAACCTCCGCTACCTCACCGCTGATTTCGTGTCCCGGGCACACCGACGGCGGCGGCCAGCCGCCACTGTACCAGTGCAGATCACTGCCGCAGACGCCGCAGTTGCGAATTCTGACGATCACGTCACCCGCGCCCGGAGTCGGGCGGGCGACGTCGCGCAGGTCAATCGAGCGAGGCGCGCTGCTGTACGCAGCCTTCATGCGCCGGAAGGATTCGCTCGGGAAGTCAGCGGCAGCCGCAGCCACCACCGCAGCAGGCGCCGCCGGTGAATCCGCCGGCGTCGGCGCTTGGGCTGACGGCTTGACCGCCCCCGTTGCCGCTGCGTGATGCACAGACGGACAACTGGCGTTCGACCTGGGTGCCCGAACAAATCGGACAGCACACTGCCGTCGTGCTCGACATCACCAGTTCCTCGAACGGCCGGTCGCAGTCGCTGCAGTGATATTCGTAGATCGGCATGGCGACACAGAATCAAGACTGACCACGCGAGTCAACTAGGGCGCGATCGCCTGCACCGCTTTCGGCATCGTTTTCGCGATTCGCACGATGGGGATCCCGGTTTGCGTGTTGAGGTGCATCTCGTGCATGCACCGTGGGAGATCTTCGAAGGCGTAGACTTCTTTGTGCACGGTGGGCTTGAAGACCGAGCCGTACAGAGCCGTGCACGCGTTGGCGCCTTCCACGGTGTCGTAATGGGTGTGATCGAGCGTGATTTGCCGCACCGAGAGTCCGGCGGAATCGTAACTGATGCGTTTGTCGAGCTGCCAGCCCGCGCTGACGTTGACGCCTTCGCGCGCAAGCGCGGCCACGCCGGCGGCGAACACCGGACCGCGCAACATGTCGCAGACGATGTGCATACCCTCGCCGCCGCTCAGTTGCTTGACCTCCTTGTTGAACGCCTTGACGTCGTCCGCGGCGGCAAACCGATTGAATTTCTTTTGATCGATCGGCGTGATGCCCAACTGTGCCAGGTGCGCGCGGCGCTCGGGGCTGCCGGAACAGAAGAACGCGCGATGCCCGTCGGCATGCGCCAGCATGAGGAACAGCTCGGAGACGCCGCCACCGAAGCCGAGGACGTTCATGCGCGCGAGCTTCTCCCGCGATACCTTGGCGCGGAAGATATCGGTGCCACGACGCCACAAATGGTAGGCGGTCGGCGCGCGCAGCGGCAGCGCGGCGATCTCCCAGAGATTGAGGCCGCATTTCAGCGGTGCGGGAATGAGCTGCCAGTCGGCGACGACGGCCTCTTCCCCGTACCAGCCGATCGACTCCGGCTGGTCGTACGCCCAGATCCGCAACGGGTAGCCGTAGATATCGGGCTCGCCGTTGCAGTGTGTGATGACGATGTCGCCGATTTCGAAGCGGGTCACGCCGCCACCAACGGCGATGACTTCGCCCAGCGCCGAGTTGCCGGGATAGATTTTGCCGCCGCGCAACTCGGCGATGTTCACCGTATCCGCCAATGCCGCATGATCCACGTTGTGCTCGGCCGACACGGCCAGGATGCGGAGATGCACGTCGTGCGGACCGATGTCGCGCAACTGCAGCTCGTCCAAGCGAATGACACGCGCAATGTCGAACTTCGACAGATCGTTGTTGACGCGCCGGCGCTCCTCAGCGATGGCCTCGGCGGTGATCGCATACGCTCTTGGCATGAGACTCCTCTGCTTTCTCAAGCGGTGCGCGCCGGATAATACAGGCCACCGGTCTTGTCAATTTCCCCCGCGGCACCTGACAGGGGCGCGCGGGCGCGGTACAAGCCGCCCATGGCCGAGGCCCCCCTGCTGCGCGACCTCGTTGTCTTGTTTGCCACGGCGATTCCGATCGTATTCATTTTTCACCGACTCAATGTGCCGTCAATCGTCGGCTTCTTGATCGCGGGCGTACTAATCGGCCCGAACGGTCTTGGCCTGATCAAGGGGGCAGATGACGTCGAACGGCTGGCCGAGTTGGGGGTCGTCCTGCTGCTGTTCGTCGTCGGCCTCGAGCTGTCGCTGGAACAGCTCACCCAGCTCGGCCGCACCGTGGTGACAGCCGCTGCGCTGCAAGTGCTGCTCACTGCGGCGCTGACCACCGCCCTGATGAGCGCCGCCGGCTTGCCAACGGCGCAAGCAATCTTCATCGGATTTGTGGTGGTGCATTCGAGCACGGCCGTGGCCCTCAAGCTGCTCGCCGACCGCGGTGAAATCGACAGCGCTCACGGCCGGCTCACCGCCGGCATCGCGGTGATCCAGGACCTCTGCGTCGTGCCGATGATGTTGCTGGTTCCGGTGTTGGCGCACCCGAGTGCCGCCTCACCGCTGGCGATCACGCTGACGATCGCCAAAGCCGCGGTGCTGGTCGCAGTGATCATCGTCGCCGCCCGCATGCTGCTGCCTCGCCTGTTGGAACTGATCGTGCGGCTGCGCATCCGCGAGCTCCTCACCGGCGCGGTGGTGCTCTTCTGTCTCGGCACCGCATGGCTCACGGCGCAGTTCGGCTTGTCGTTGGCGTTCGGAGCGCTGGTTGCGGGGCTGGTGATCTCGGAGTCGGAATACAGCCATCAAGCCGTCGCCGAGATCCTGCCGTTCCGGGATACGTTCAACAGCATTTTCTTCACCTCGGTCGGCATGCTGCTGCACCTCGACGTCGTGGTGCAGCACGCTGCAGCGTTGCTCGGTTTGACGGTCGCCGCAATCCTCCTGAAGGGCGTCCTGATCGGCACGGTGATCGGCGCGCTGACCGGGTCCGCCCGCCTCGCCGCGCTTGTCGCCGCGGCGCTTTGTCAAATCGGCGAGCTGGCGTTCGTCCTGGCGCGGCTCGCCACGTCGTCGCCGCTGCTGAGTTCGTTGCACTATGACCTGTTTCTGGCGGTGAGCGTGGTGAGCATGGCGGCCACGCCGTTTCTCTTGCACGCCGCACCGTCAATCGCGCACCTGCTGCAACGGACGCGCGGTCAACGACCCGAGCCGCTACGCCCCAAAGATGAACTGCACGGGCACGTGGTCATCATCGGCTACGGCCTCAACGGGCGGAATCTCGCCCGCGTGCTGCGCGAGACCGGACTCAGGTACCGGATACTCGAACTCAATCCCGACGTCGTCGCCGGTGCACGGCGAGATCAAGAGCCGATCATCTTCGGCGATGCGACCCGTGCCGACCTACTGCACCGTGTGCACATCGAGCACGCCCACGTCGTGGTCGTCGCGATCTCTGATGCGGCCGCCACGCGCCGCATCGTCGCGGTGATCCGCCAACTCAATCCGCACGCCACCGTGATTGTGCGCACGCGTTACGTTGCGGAGATCGATACGCTTTATCGCCTGGGAGCGACCGAAGTCATTCCCGAGGAATTCGAGACCTCGGTGGAAATCTTCGCGCGCGTGTTGCGCCGGTTGCGCATCCCGCGCAACGTGATCAACGTGCAGATCGACCTCATCCGCGGCGAGCGTTACGGCATGTTGCGCGGGCTGACTTTGCCGCGCCAAAGCATGCACGACATTCAGCACCTCCTGGCTGCGACGCTGACGGAGACCTACCTCGTCGATCCGAGCAGCGTGGCGGCGGGCCGAACGATCGCCGATCTCGGATTGCGCCGCGCCACCGGCGTCACCATCATCGCCACGGTGCGCGGCGGCACGCCGGTGACCAACCCCGGCCCGGAGCATCGCATTGAAGCCGGCGACACACTCGTCTTGCTGGGCAACCACAACGAATTGGATCGCGCAATGGCACGGCTCGAACCGAAGCGGGCAGCGGGGGAGGACTCGCCGTGATCGGCGCGCTCCTCGCCTCGCTGCTCGGCCTGGTCGCGTTGGCCGCCGCCGTCATCCTCGGTTGGCGCCGCCTGCGGACCTGGCGGCGTGAAACGACGCGCCGGGGACAAAGCGAAGCGTCCGCGATCAGCGTCACGGATTACGGCGAGATCGACGCGGTGGTTCTGCACGAACGCTGTCGCTGCGGCGGCCGCTTTAGCGTCCGCGGCGAAGGCTCGCGTGGTTTTGTGCGCATCGTACACCTCGAATGTCATCTGTGCGGACGTGAACGCAAGGTCTACTTCGACGTCCGCGGCGTGCGGCACTAGAGCTCCCCTTACATCGCCCCGCTTGACCGCTTCGAGCCGCTCGCAGTAGCCTTATGCTACCCATATGGTTGCGTGGCACGCTCTGCGGGCAGCCGGTTCGAGTTATTGCCGGCATTATCGCGCCGCGCTGCGACAGCCGTTCGTGCTCGTCCTCGGGCAGTTGTCGGCGTTCTTTGCGATCAGCCTCTACGTCAAGTTCATCGAAATGCGGCTGACGCCCGACTACGACAACGTCAGCGTCGGCAGCGGCCAGTTTGGGTGGCACTACTTGCTGTTCAGCCACCAGGAAATCCTGCTGTTCGGTTTGTTGATCGCCGGCGCCGCCACGACGCGCCGCTACGCGCCGCGCTTGCGCCAACTCTGGCTCGCTGGCGCGTGGACCCTTGGCTTCGTCGCGTTGCCGTTTTTGTCGCTGGTCGAGGTCTTGGGCTTGGGACACTTCGCGATGTTTCTCACGCCGCTCGGTCCCGAGGAGGTTCGGCTCATCGGGTGGAGCCGTCATTTGATATCAAGCGGCAATATCCTCCGACTGCCGGCGATTGCGTGCGGCGTCGTGCTGATCACTGTCGGCTACTACGGGCTGCCGCCGGCGTTGTGGCTGGATCGCCGACGCTTGGCCTCGCTCGCACAGCCCGCATCGCTCGCGCTGTTCTTGAGCGTTGCCGCCTTCACCGCATTGATACCAAAGCCGCACGTTGCGGACGCACTCTTGATTCCCCATCCAATCGTCTGGCTGGTATCGGGCGCGCGTCCGCAACAAATCTGGGAGCACGATCGGTCCACCGAGGTCGTGCCGGGGTGCCGAAGCGCCCGGCATCACCTGGAGCCGACCGAGCGTCCCCGCAACATCGTGATCGTCCTGCTCGAATCGACCCGCGCCGCCAGCGTGGCGCTCTACAATCCGAGCGCGTCGGCGGGTCGCTCCCTCCTTGCGCTCAGAGACGAAACCGTGGTGTTCGATCAACTCTACGCCCCGGTGCCGACATCGGCGCACGCCTTGTTCTCGATTCTGTACGGCGTCTATCCGTACCTCGGCCCATTTTGGATGGGCAGCGATCGATCGGTGGTCGCGGACTCGATGGCGCAGATGTTCGGGCGCGCCGGCTACGCCACGCATCTGTACGTCACCGCTGATCTCAACTTCGACGACATGCGCAGTTTCGCAACGCGCGGCTTCGAACGCGTCCGCGATCCCAACGACTGGCCCGGCCAAGAGCGGTATCAACTGCTCGAATGGGGCCGCGACGACCGATTGCTGTTCGAGGAAATCAAGCGCACCTTGGTCGAAGGCGATTCACGGCCGCGGTTTCTGCTGGCGTTTACCAGCAACACCCATCACCCCTATCCGTTGACGGAGTTGCTGAACGAGTCCGCCAAGACACCGCAGGAGGCGTACGAGCGCCTGGTCGCGTTCGAACTGGACCTGGTCGTCGACCTCTACCAGTGGATGAAGCAACACGGCGTCGCGGACAACACGCTGCTCCTCGTTCTCGGGGACCACGGCGAAGCGTTCGGAGAACATCCCGGCAACTTCGGACATGCGGCGTTCATCTACGAAGAGAACGTCCATATTCCGGGCTTCATTCTCCATCCCCGGCGGCTCGGCTTGCCGCAACATATTGCCCAACTCGGTTCGCAGGTCGACCTGCGCGCGACGATCACGGACATTCTCGGCATGAACAACCCCGAGCCGACCGACGGCATGTCGCTCCTGCGCAGCGATCCCCACCGGCTCATCGCGCACTTCACCGAAAACGGCGTGTCCTACTTCGGCGTGCGCGATCAGCGCTTCAGTTACATCTACACGCCTCACGCCGGCGTCGATCAGCTATTTGATCGGCGCCGCGACGCTGGCGAGACGACCAACCTCAGCGATCGCTTCCCGACCGTCACCGCGCGCTATCGCACGCATTTGCAACGCTGGGAGGCGCGGCATCAGCTCTCGCTCGCACGCGTGCTCCGATAGTGCGACAGTGACGGAACGCTGCGCGCACGTCATCCATCCCGGGGGGCGACGCATGCGTCACCTCTCACGATACGGCGTCGAACCTGGATCGCGAAGTGTTACCCGTCATCGCAGGTGCTGCCGGAGGAATGCGATCGATCGCGGCCACGCATCGGCGGCCGCCTCGGGGCGAAAGGCGTCGCCGCGCGTGTCGTTGAAAAACGCGTGACCGGCGCCGGCGTACACTTTGATCTCGAAAACTTTGTGCTCGCGCGCCAGAGTCTCGCGCAACTCTTCGACGTCGGTCTGCGGAATCAACGCATCGTCTGCCCCGAACAAGCCGAGATACGGGCATCCGAGGCGGGGCGCGAGTTGCAGCGGGCTCGCGGGTTTCACGTCGTCGTTCTCCGCGTATCGCAACATGCCGTACCAACTCACGCACGCCTTCAATTTGGCAACCGTGCACGCGGCCATCAGCGCGTATTGTCCGCCCATACAAAAGCCGGTGACCCCAATCGCGTCGGCTCGCACGTCGGCGCGGGCGGCTAAGAACTCAGCGGTGCCGGCGATGTCGTCGAGGACGCGGCGATCAGGCAGTTGGCGGATCCACCGAAACACCGACGGCATGTCGGGCAGCTCCGGGGCGCCCTCGCGGCTGTAGAGATCAAGTGCAAATCCGAAAAAGCCGGCGTCCGCCAGTCGGCGCGTCACATCGCGGTAGTGCTCGTACACGCCGCGAACGTCCGGAATCAGAATGACGGCGTTAAACGGCCCGCCGCTCGCCGGCCACGCGGCGTAGCCGCGAAGCTGGTCGCCGCCGCGCTCAAAGGTTAGTTCGGCTGTGTTCGCCATCGTCGTGACCTCAACCGCTCGCACGTAGCGGCTTGACCTCGGCCGCGCGCATATCCGGCACGTCGCCGGCGCGCAATGCCGCGATGGTTGCCGCAACCATCAATGCTCCGCTCGCGACGTAGGGCGTCGCCGGACCCCAATCAAACAGCCAGCCGCCCCACAGCGGTCCGAAAATGCGTGCCAAGCTGCCAACCGACTGCGACAGACCGAGTACACCACCTTGCTCCGACGCTTCGGTCAGCTTGGATATCAAACTCGACAGAGTCGGCGACGCCATGCCTTGGCCGAACGCGAGCGCCGCCAACGCCAACAACAACGAACCCAACGGCCGCGTAAACGGGATCGCCAGCAAACCGATCGCCAGCAGCGCGCAGCCGCTGGTCATCACCCGCAGCTCACCGAGTCGCTGCGCCAGCCGCCCGATCAGCCCGCCCTGCATCAGGCTCGTCATCAATCCCATGAAGCCGAACAGCCAGTAAATCCGCGACGTGGTCAGACCGAAGCTCATTGCGCACAGAAGCGACAGGGTGGTTTCCATCGTGGCGAACGCGAACACCACCGCGAAAAACAACAGCAAGAACAGTCCAAGCTGCGGCTTGCCGACGGCGACGCGTAGTCGCGCGAACGGGTGAGTCGTTCTGCGCGCCGCGGAATTGCGCTGGGCCTTCGGCAGCGATTCGGGCAGCCGCACGGCGGCCAGCGCGCAATTCGCGCCGCAGATCAACGTGGCCGCCAATCCCGGCGCCCAATGTCCGTAGCTCGCGAGCAGCCCGCCGATGGCGGGACCGAAGACGAATCCCAGCCCAAACGCGGCGCCGATCACGCCCATGCCTTTCGCGCGCTCGTTTTCGCTGGTGATATCGACGATGAACGCCTGCGCAACCGCGATGTTGGCGCCGCCGACGCCGGCGAGGAGACGCGAGACGAACAGCGCCGACAAGCTGTTGGCCGAGGCGAACAACGCGTACGACAGCGTCGAGGCCGCGAGACTGATCAAAATGACCGGCCGGCGTCCGATGCGATCGGACAGTTGCCCCCATAGCGGGGCGCAGACGAATTGCATCGCCGAGTAGGACGCGATGAGCGCTCCGGCGGTGGCGCCGGAGGCGTTGAAGGTGTGCGCGTAGTACGGCAGCAAGGGGATCACGATGCCGAAACCGAGCAGATCGACAAAGACTGTGACAAAGATCACGCCCAGGGTGGATCGGCGTCGCGATGCTGTCGTTGGGTTTCCCATCGATGGCGGCAGACAGTGCCGCTTACCATGATCGTTTTCGCCCAACAACTGCGGTTGCGCTGGCGCACAAGATGCGCGTGACAGCGCCGGCCGCTCGCGATATTGTGGTGACGAGGAGAAGGACGATGCGCAAGCGAATTGTCGCAACCGCAACGCTGGTCGGGATCTTGATGTGCGGTACCGCCTCGGTGCGTGCGGAAGAAAACGATCTACCGCGCAACCCTGGAGCTGCGTTTGCGGCGGCCGGTATCAACCTCGTCTATATGCCGGTACGGCTCGCGTTGAGCACCGTGTGGGCCGGTGTTAGCGGAATCACCGGTTGGCTGACCGGTGGCAACGCGGTCGCCGCGGACGATGTGTGGCAGCTCACCGAAGGGCCTGCGTACGTGACGCCGGACATGCTGGCGCGCCGCGAGCGTTTCCGCTTCGGCTCGTGGGAAAGCGGCCACTGACCCGACTCGTCCGCCGGCTCGCGCGATGCGCCAGCCCGATGTCTTGATCATCGGCGGCGGCGTCATCGGCTGCGCCGTCGCCTACTACCTGACACGTCAATCCTCATTGCGCGTGCTCGTGCTCGAACGAGCCACGCTCGGCTCCGGTGCCTCGAACGCCGCAGCCGGCGTGCTCGCCGTTGCCAGCAGCCGCGCCCCACGCGGCGTGCTGTTCGAGTTGCGCCGCCGCAGCGCAGCGATGTTTCCCGATCTTGCGGCGGCGCTGCGGAGCGAGAGCGACATCGATCCCGAATACGTGCAACGCGGCTTGCTCGAGATCGCCTTCACCGCCCACGAGCTCCAGCAGTTGCACGATTTGGCTGACCGCCGGCGGGCCCAGGGCTTTCACGTCGAGGTCCTCGACGCCGCCGCGGCCCGACAGCTCGAACCGACTGTGTCGTCACACGTGATCGGTGGGGCGCTGTTCGACGATCACACGATCAACAACGAGCGATTGACGCGGGCGTTCGCCGTCGCCGCTCAGCGCAAGGGCGCCGAGTTGCGCGTGGGCGTCGCCGCCACCGGGGTGGAGACGGCCTCTCAACGCATCCTGCGCGTTCGCGGCAGCGACGGCGCGTGGGTCAGTCCTGGAGTCGTCGTGCTTGCCGCCGGCACATGGTCGCCCGAGTTCGCCGCGTTGTTGCGTGTCCGCGTGCCGATTCGACCGGCACGGGGTGAGATGCTGGCGGTGCGGCCGCACGCCATCCCCACGCACACCCTCGCGTGGGGCGACGGCTACCTGGTGCCGCGGTCGAACGGCGAGCTCTTCGTCGGCAGCACGACCGAGTACGCCGACACCGCAATCGTCACCGAGCGCGCCGTTGAGACGCTGCTGGGGCGCGCCGTCCGCATGATGCCGGCCGTGGCCGATGCGCGGATCGAGCGAACGTGGGCGGGTCTGCGTCCCTGCCCCACGATCCGCCGGCCGATCATCGGTCCGGTGCGCGGGTACGACAACTTCATCCTTGCCGCCGGCCATCACCGCAACGGCATTCTGCTTGCGCCGATCACCGGACAATTGGTGGCCGAGCTGATCACCGAGTACGCCACCAGCGTGCCGTTGCATCCGTTCGGATACCGACCGCGCTGATCGCGCACCTTGTTTCGACCCTGGGCACGGGCTAAGTCCGGAGCGCCGCCGAAAGACGAACGCTGTGGAAACCGATCGCACCTTCGGCACGGTCACCGTGCTGCTCGGAGACAAGAACGGGAAATATCCACACGGGAACTCCATCCTCGTTCGCGGGCGCGATGCATCGCTAATGATCGACCCGTCGCTTGCCGTGGCCGAGCGCGCTGACGAACTGCGCGATACCGCCGACGTCGTGGTCCTCAGCCACGTCCACGAAGACCATGTCGCCGGCCTCTTCCTATTTCCGCGCGCGACCGTTCATGCGCACCGCGCCGACGCGCCCGGCTTGCGCAGCCTCGATGGTCTGATGGACATCTACGGCTACGGCGAACCGCTCACCAGCGGGATGCGCTCGTACGTCACCGACACCTTTCATTTCACCGCACGGCCCGACACCCGCGACTACGACGATGGGGCCCGGTTCGACCTCGGCGGCGTGCATGTCCGCTCGTTTCATCTTCCCGGCCATACGCGCGGCCACTGCGCATTGCTGATCGAGCCAGAGGGCGTGTTGTTTCTCGGCGACATCGATCTGACCGGGTTTGGGCCGTACTACGGCGACGCATGGTCGGATCTCGCCGACTTCGAGCGCTCGCTGCAACGAGTACGGGACATTCCGGCGCGCGTGTGGGTGTCGTTTCACCACGTCGGCGTCGTTGAGGACTACGTCACGTTCGCCAGCAAGCTCGACGGGTTCGCCGGCAAGATTCCCGCGCGGGAGCGCGCGATGGTCGATTGTCTCCGCGAGCCGCGTACGATGGACGAACTGGTCGCGCACCGCTTCCTCTACCCACCCCACGCGAAGGCGGCCTTCATCGACGCAGTCGAGCGGCGCACGATTCAGCAGCACCTCGACCGTCTCGTAGCCGGCGGCCGCGTCGTCGAAGTCGGGCCGAAACAGTTTCGTGCAGTCTGACGGCGGCACCGCAGGGTTGACCCTCGGAATCCGACTGACTAATGCCTGAGCCACAGTGACCGTGCAGGTGCGAGAAGTGCAAGCCAACGAGCCGGCGCCGCCACCGGCGCCGTCGGTGACCGCGCATCGGGGCTGGCTGCCGCTGGCAATCATGCTGGGCGTGGGGGCGCTGGCCGCGATGTTCGCCTTCACCGACGTGCGCGAGATCGGTCACGTCATCTCGCAGGCCGACCCGTGGTTGCTGGCGATTCCTCTGGCGTGCACGATTGCCAGCTACATCGTGATGGCGTTGTCGTATCAAGGCATCGCCCACGCCGCCGGCGCGGTGGTGCCGTTTCGCGAGATGTTGAAAATTACCTTCGTGGCCAACACCGCAAACTATCTCGTTGCCACCGGCGGCCTCAGCGGGTTTGCGCTCCGCCTCTACTTCTTCACCCGGCGTGCGATTCCGTCGGGTACCGCCGTGGTGATTTCGTTGGCGCAGGGCTACATCACCAATGTCACGCTGCTGGCCTTCGTGTTGTTCGGCTTCGGCTACCTGGTCACCTTCCACAACCTGAGCGGGTGGGCGCTGGTCGCCACTTCGATCTTGCTGGCGCTGTTCAGCGCCACGGCGGTGGTGACGCTCTTGCTGCTCGGGCATCGACGCCTGCGGCGCCGGACGCTGTTCATCCTTGCCAACACCACACACTGGCTGCTGCACCATCTGATGCCGCGTCGCAAGCCCGGCCGCATGCGCATTTGGCGCTTTCAGCGCAACCTCAATCGCGGCATCGAATTCATGCTGGCGCGCAAAACTCACATGGTGATGCCGACGCTCTACATTTTCGTCGATTGGATCGTCACGCTGGCGATTCTCGACGGCGCGTTTGTCGCCCTCCGCTACAATATCCCGTTCAACTTCGTGGTCGTCGGCTTCGCCATCGGGGTCACCTTGTCGTTGATCTCGTTCATTCCCGGCGGCCTCGGGATCATGGAGGGATCGATGGCGGCGGTGTTTGCCAGCCTCGGCGTCCCGTTCGAGACCGCGGTCGTGGCGGTGCTGATCTTCCGCGTGGCCTACTACGTCCTCCCGCTGGTCATCAGCCTGTTCTTCTTCCACGGGATGTTTCTACAGGGAGCGCATCTGCGGCCGGAATTGCGCGACATGAAACTGCCGGAATGACCGGCGGCGTTGCGACACGCGCCGCGCTCGTCTTCCGAGCGCCGTTTCTTGACAAGGCGGCACAATTGTTGGACATCCGAACCGGGGTGTGGGGACGGATACGCAAGGTGAGCGCATGAAGATTGCACGCCAGCAAGCCCTGCTCACCGCCCTTGTCATTTCACTCGTCGCGGTTGCTCCCGCAGCGGCGCACGCCGCGCGTGGTGGGGCCATCACCGCCACAGCCGCGATCATCATTGATCGACAGACCGGCAACATACTCTGGCAACGCAATCCCGATCTGCGGCTCCCGCCGGCGAGCACGACGAAGATTGTCACCGGCCTGCTGGCCATCAAGAGTGGGCGGCTGTCCGACTCCTTCCCGGTTAGTTACGAAGCGTCGCAAGCGTCACCGTCGAAGATCGGCGTTCGTCCGGGCTGGCGGTTGCGCTTGCACGACCTCCTCTATGCAATCCTCCTCAACTCCGCGAACGACGCAAGCGTGGTGGCCGCCGAAGGACTCGGGGGCTCGGTCGATGGCTTCGCGCAAATGATGAACTCCGAGGCGCGGGCGCTCGGCGCCGTGAATTCCCATTTTGTCAACCCCAACGGATTGCCGGCCGAGGACCACTATTCAACGGTCCGCGATCTCACCACCATTTTCAGCGCCGGGTTGCGCCACCCGCTGTTCCGACAAGTGCTCGAAACCAAACGGCTGGTGATCTCGCCGACCACCCCGGCCAACCGCAAGATCTCCCTCCACAGTCACAACCGCCTGTTGATGGGCGACTATCCGATCCATGTCATCGGCAAGACCGGCTGGACCATTGCCGCGAAGAAGTGCTTTGTCGGCGCGGCCTCTTCGGGTGGGCGCGAAATCTTGGTCGCGGTTCTGGGGTCACGCGACTTGTGGGGTGACCTCAAGCGCATGATCGACAGCGGATTTCGAGGCGAGACCGGCGGAGCGACGTTGGCGAGCAATGACGTCGATTGGCAGCTTGCGGCCGACGACCCGCAGCCGCAAGCGTCGGGCGATACCGATGACGGCAACGCGTCGGTCCAGTTCCGCATTCGTCTGGGCTCGTTCAAGGCCTATGCAAGTGCCGATCGGCTCCGCAGTGCGGTCGCGAAGGGCGGATACCACGCACTGGTCGCCCGCGCCGGCAAGGGCAAGAAGACCCGCTATCACGTCACCGTCGGCGACTACGCCACTCGCGAACAAGCGCAACGTACCGCGCAGGCCCTCAACCGCAAGCATCGGGTGCGCGCGACCGTCCTCGAGGTTGCGGCCTAGCGACTGCGGGCGTGCGGAACTTCCAGCCGCGCGATCAGTGTCATCGCCAGCAGATTCAACCCAACGACCAGTCCGAATGCCGGGACGTAGCTCCCGCAGCGATCGCGCACTGCGCCGAGCAGCGGGACACCGACTGCTTGGCCGATCACGATGAACGGCGTCATCCGCCCAGCGATGGCGCCGTAATACAACCGCCCGAAGCATTCGCCGAGGATGGTTGCCTGCAGCGTCGCATTCCCGCCCATCGCAAAGCCGTAGACGAGCACGAACAAGACGAGCATCGGCCAGCTGTAGGTCGCCGCCAGCAGCACAACGCCGAGCGCCTGCAAGCCGAAGCACCACACGATCACCCGCCGCTGGCCGAAGTGGTCGAGCAAATAGCCGAAGCCCAATTTGCCCAGCACGCCGACGCCGGCGGTCGCGCCGAGCGTAAACGCCCCGGCGGCGCCGGATATGCCGCGATCCAGAAGGAACGATACCTGATGCAGCAAGGTCGCTGAAAGGCCCATCACGGTCAGTGCGAACGCCGCGGTGATCAGCCAAAAGTTCCGCTGCCGCATGGCTTCGCGCGGCGTGACCGATCGTTCGTGCTCGTGTTCGATTCCGATGTGTTCGCCGCTGCGGCGAACTCCGCCATCCGGACGAAGCCCGATGTCCTCTGGCCGTCGCACCATCAACCACGCGACCGGCGGTATCACGATGGCAACGATAAGGACGCCGAGCGCAGCGAACGCGTCGCGCCAACCCAAGCGCGCAATCAACAGGTGCGTCAATGGGACGAAGATCACGCCTCCCATCGAGATGCCGGCGGTGGCGATGCCGAGCGCACGCCCGCGCAACGCAACAAACCAATTCGACACCGCCGTGTTGCTCGGCAGCGGGCCCAGCGCGGTCGATCCGAACGACACCAACCCACCCATCAGCAAATAGAACGCAACCTTGTTCTCGATTCCGCGCAGCAGCACAAAGCCCGCGGACATCGCCAGTGCGCCCACGATCTGCGATACGCGAGGACCAAATCGATCGACCGCACGGCCGACCAGCGGCGCATAGATCGCACCGCACAGCGACACCAGCGAGAATCCCCACGACACCTCCGCGCGGCTCCAGCCGAAGGCATCGGTGAGGACGGTGAGGAACACGCCGAAGCTGTAGAACACGATGCCGGTGGTCACGCAGTGGGTGACGAAGGCCACCGCGACAATCCACCAGCCGTAGAAGATGTCGTCGGAACGAAACACCGGTTTCGTGTCGCGGAACCCGCTCGTCCCGCCGTCACGCACGAAGAAGATCGTTAGCCGCGGCCGACCGCGAGCGCGGCTCAGCTCAGTCCCATGCCGCGCCGGATCGCCTGCAAGAGGGCGATATTATCGGAATGCCCGGTGCGGCGCGCCGACACGAAGCCGTGAATCGGCCGACCCAGCAAGTACAAGTCGCCCATGACGTCGAGAATTTTATGGCGCGCGAATTCGTCCGGGAATCGCAAGGTCGTATTCACCACCCGCTCTTCGTCGATCAGGATACAGTTATCGAGCCGGCCGCCGCTCGCCAATCCCATGCTGGCCAGGGCCTTGAGATCCTTCAGGAACGCAAACGTGCGCGCCGGAGCAATCTCGTCGCGAAACGAAGCGGCGTCGCGCAGCGCGAAGGTGTACTTTTGGCGCCCCACTGGATGCGGATAAACGAGGGTATATGAGACCCCAAAACAATCCGACGGCTCGATCCAAATCGCCTCACCGTCGCCCTCAGGTTCGCCAACGGCGACGCGCCGATTGATGACGATCGGTTCGATCGCCTCTTCTTGCTCCTGAATTCCCGCGCCTTCGATCAAGCGGCAGAACTCCAGCGCCGAGCCGTCCATCGCCGGCACCTCGCCCTGCATCTTGATGAGCAAGTTGGTGATGCCGTATGCGTGCAGCGTCGCCAGCAGATGTTCCACGGTCTTGGCCGTGACCCCGCCCCGGTGCAAGGTCGTCGCGTAGCCCGTGGAGTCGACGTAGTCGAGCGACGCCGGCACGGTTTCATCCGACGACACGGTGCCGAAGACGATGCCGCTGCCGGGCGGCATCGGCTGCAGGATCAAGCCGGTCTTGGTACCGGAGTGCAATCCATGACCACTCGCCACCATCCCCCGCCGGATCGTGCGCTGGCAGAGCACGGCCGGGCTGCGTGCTTGCGCCGCAGCGATGTGGCCGTGGCTTGCAGCCACCTCCGCAGCCGCGCGCGGTGTCTGCGTGACCGTTGCGCGATGATCCAACGCGCGATTGACGACGCGCAGCAGTCCCTCGAGCGAGAAAGGCTTCTCGATGAAGTCGAATGCGCCGAGCTTGGTGGCTTTCACCGCGGTATCGATCGTCCCGTGGCCGGAGATCATCACGACTTCCGGCGAATTCGGCTCGGCGCGCAACCGCTCGAGAAGCTGAATGCCGTCCATCTCGGGCATCCACACGTCGAGCAGCACCAACTCCGGGTGTTCATGCTCCATCACCCGCAACGCTGCGACGCCGTCTTCGGCTTCGAGGACGCGCAGGCCCTCGTCTGCCAAGACGCCGCGCACCGACGCCCGAATCTCCGCCTCGTCGTCCACCACCAACACGGTTGCCATGAATCCTCCTCTCACGCCCGCGCGCCGGCGCGCACCGCCGACACGCGGCGGCGCGTGGGAAACTCGATCGCGAAGCGGCTGCCTCGCGGCGCATTGTCTCGCACGCGCACGTAGGCCTGGTGGTCGGCCGCAATCGCCGAGACAATCGCCAGGCCGAGTCCGGTGCCATCTTTCTTGGTCGAAAAGTAGGGTTCGAAGATCCGCGCTTTCACCGCCTCGCTCATTCCCGTGCCGCTGTCGGCCACCTCCAAGCGCACCAAGCCCGCGCGCGGGTCGTAGGTCGTGGAGACCGCAATGCGACCGCGCTCCTCCCCTACTTGTTGGCATGCCGCCACCGCGTTGTCGAGCAGGTTGACCACCGCCCGCGTAATCGCGGAACGATCCAATTCCAGCGCCGGAATCTGCTCGCCCGGTGTCCACACGAACTCGATCTGCCGATGGCCCTCGCGGAACAACACGAGCGCTTCGTCGACGATTTCGTTGAGGCCTTGCAGCGACAGCTCCGACGCCGGCAACCGCGCGAACGTTGAGAACTCATTCACCATCTTCTTGAGTTCTTCGACCTGGCGAATGATCGTGCGGGTGCACTCGTCGAACACGGCGCCGTCGTGACGCTCGATTTCGGCGCCGTACCGCCTGCGCAACCGCTGCGCGGAGAGCTGAATCGGGGTGAGCGGGTTCTTGATCTCGTGGGCGATCCGTCTCGCGACCTCGCGCCACGCTTCCATCCGCTCGACCCGCAGCAAGTGGCTCACATCTTCAAAAAACAGCATCACACCCAGCGAGGCTCCGGCGTCATCTTGGAGCGATGCCGCGGTCACCAACGCGGTCAAGACCCGGTCGCCGCCGCTGAACTTGAGTTGCCGTTCCGCTTGTTCCTCTCCGTTGTCGACCACCTCCGACATCATCTCGCCGACCTTGCGCAGGTCGGAGCGCTCGAAGGCTCGCTGCCACGGCTGCCCCTCTACCTCGGCGGCACGTAGACCCAACATCGCCTCGGCGGCGCGGTTGACGGTGCCGACGATGCCGCGCGGATCGATCGAAATGACGCCGGCAGCGACATTGGCGAGCACGTTCTCGATGTAGCGCCGCCGCGCGTCGAGTTCCGAGTGAATCGTTTGGAGTTCGCCGGTCATGCGGTTGAATGAATCGACCAACGTCGCGATCTCTTCGTCACCCCCAGCTTCGATTCGATAGTCCCAATTGCCCTGCGCCACTTCCCGGGTGCCTTCCGCCAAGCGCTGAATCGGAACGGTAATGCCCTTCGCCAAGTAGAAGCCGAACCAGGTGGCGGAGAAGATCACCACCAGGGTGATCAAGAACATGGTCAGAGTGTAACTGTTCTTGATCGGCTGCTTCATGGTCTTGAGTTGGCGGTATTCTTGGAACGAGCGGGAGATGTCCTGGGCGGTCCGGCTGACCTGACGCGGCACGACGTTGTCGACGACCAGGGCGCCGAGTACCTTCCCGTCCGCACCGATCACCGGAACACCGCCGCGGACCAAGTCGCCATTGCCGATGCGCTGGGTGCGGGCGATCGGGTCGCCGGTCAGCAGTTGCTCGACCATGTCGGGACCCGCGGCCGGGGTCGACGAACTTAACTGTTCCGCTTGTGCGAGCCGCGCAATGCTGGTGCGACTGGCATCGAATACCTCGATGCCCGCGACGTTCAGCTCGCGCAGCTTCTCGTTGAGGAACTCGCGGAGCTGCGACCGACGCGCCGGCGTCCAGAGGCCGCGCTGCTCGGTCTGATCGGCGAGCGTGCGGGCGTGGTGCAGCGCGCCGTTCGCCGCGGCCTGGTAGTATGACTCGGCCACGTCGAGTGATCCCGCCAGCGAGCTTTCCACGCGCACGCTGAACCAGTTGTCGATCGCCGAGGTCATGAACCCCTGCGCGACAAAGAACAACAGCAGCGTCGGAACGATGCTGAGACCCACAAACGCCAGCACCAAGCGCGTGCGCAGCCGCGATCCGAGAATACGCTGGCGGCGCTCGAAGATGAGCTTTACCAGGTTGCGGGTGACCAGGAAGATCAACAGCACCAACAGAATCAGGTTCAGGTTGATCAGCAGAAAGAAGATGACGTTGCCCGCCAGCGACGAGCTGTTGCTGAACTGCGGCAGGCGGGTCTCGAACAGCGCCAGCGCTAGCACCACCATCGCCGTGACGACGATGACAATGCCTTCGCGTTGGCGCCGCCGCCGCTCATCGGGCGACAAGGGCGGCCGCTCACGCCAGAGATTTCGCCAGCGAGACATGGGAGTGCCGGGAATTGTAGGAAGGATGCGGGACGCCTGCAAGCGCCGGGGGGTCAGCGTCGCAGCAGATACATGAGCAAGGTCAGCACCACGCTGACGATCACGCAGGTCGTCAGCGGGAAATAGAAGCTGAAGTGGTCGCGTTTGATGTAGACGTCACCAGGCAGGCGGCCGAGCCAGGGAAGTTTGCCGGCGAGCGACAACGCGGCCCCAATGAGGATCAGTAGCACGCCGAACGTAATCAACAGGCGTCCAATGTCGCGCATACTTCACTTCGGAAACAATCGCCCTTGGCTCACCTGCTGGCGCGCGGGTCGGCCGAAATGCGCGTGTGCTAGCGGCGTCGCCATCCGCCCTTTCGGCGTCCGGCTCAGGTAGCCCTCTTGGATCAAGAACGGCTCGTAGACATCTTCGATGGTGTCGCGCTCCTCGCCGACGGCAGCCGCGAGTGTGTCGAGCCCCACCGGACCGCCGCCGAATTTGTCGATGATCGCGAGCAGGATTGCGCGGTCCATCTTGTCGAAGCCGCGGTGATCGACCTCGAGCATCGCCAACGCCTCGTCGGCCACCTGTTGCGTGATCACGCCGTCGGCTCGCACCTGGGCGTAGTCGCGAACCCGGCGCAGTAGGCGGTTGGCGATACGCGGCGTGCCGCGCGCCCGACGCGCGATCTCGAGCGCGCCGGTCGTGTCAATCTCGACCTGCAGGATCGCGGCGGAGCGGCGGACAATCTGCACCAGTTCCTCGGGCGCATAAAAGTCCAGTCGAAACGTTGCGCCGAAGCGATCGCGCAACGGCGAGGTCAAGAGACCGGCGCGGGTGGTGGCGCCGATCAACGTGAAGCGCTTCAGGTCGAGCTTGATCGAGCGCGCGGCGGGTCCTTGGCCGATCATGATGTCGATCTGAAAGTCCTCCATCGCCGGATAGAGGATCTCTTCGACCACGCGACTGAGGCGATGGATCTCGTCGATGAACAGCACGTCGCCGGCGTCGAGATTGGTGAGAATCGCGGCCAGGTCGCCCGGCCGTTCGATCACCGGGCCGGAGGTTGAGCGAATGTTTACGTGCATCTCGCGCGCGACGATGTGCGCGAGCGACGTCTTGCCGAGACCGGGCGGTCCGCACAGCAAGAGATGATCGAGCGAGTCGCCGCGGGCGGTGGCGGCGTCGATCGCAACCCGCAGGTTCGCCTTCACCTGTTCTTGACCGACGTAGTCGACGAGCGTCGGCGGCCGCAGCGTGGTGTCGAGCACCACATCGTCCTCTCCGCTGCTCGCTGTGATCAGTCGATCGTCGCTCATCGCTTACGCGCTTATTCGCTTGAGCGCACCCCGGATTACATTCTCCAATTCGCGTTCGCCGGCGGCGCGGCTCGCCTGAACCGCGCGCTCGGCTTCGGGGCGACGATAGCCCAAATTGACCAGTGCCGACACCGCTTCGGCGTCAGCGTCCTCGACGCGAGCCGGCCCGGCTCGGTCGCCCGCCGCATCCAACAGCTTCACTTTGTCCCGGAGCTCGACGACCAAGCGCTCCGCCGTCTTCTTGCCGACCCCTGGGATCGAAACCAAGCGCACGAGGTCGCCGGCCTCAATGGCCGCCTTCAGCTCGGCGAATGGCATCCCCGAAAGGATGTTGAGCGCCAGCCGAGGCCCGATGCCCGATACGCTCGTCAACAAACTGAACAACTGCCGTTCGCCGGCTTCGGTAAATCCGAACAACTCCAGCGCATTCTCGCGGACGTTCGTGTGAATCAGCAGCCGCACCGATTGCCCGACATCCGGAATACGGCAGAACGACTGGAGCGACACGAACACTTGATAGCCGACGCCACCGACATCGACGACGAGTTGTTCCGGCGATTTGTGGGCCAGCGTGCCGACCAACCGCGCAATCATTTCGACGGCACCACCCGCAAGCTGGTCCATCGCCGCCCCGCGCGCCGGCGCGCGCGACTCAGTGCGAGCACCGTCGGCTGTGCCATGCGCTCGACGAAACGTCGATGATGCAGATGGCAGATCGCCGCGCCCAACGCGTCGGCTTCGTCGTGAGCGAGCGGCGTGCGCACCCCGAGCAACCGGCGGACCATCGTCTGGATTTGTTCCTTGGTCGCACGCCCGCTGCCGGCGACCGCCAGCTTGATTTCAGCCGGGCTGTATTCGGCGATCGCGATGCCGGCGCGCGCAGCCGCGGTCAGCACCGCGCCGCGCGCCTCGCCGAGGCGGAACGCGCTCTGCACGTTGGCGGCGACGAAGTTCTTTTCCAAGCTGAGCACGAGCGGTGCAGCCTGCACGACGACGGCCTCGATCTCGCCGAAAATTTGCGCCAGCCGTTCAGCCAACGAGCCGCGCGCACGCACCACGCCGCTGGTGACGCGAATCAACCGCGTTCCCCGTTCCTCCACCACGCCCCAGCCCGTCGTCACCGTGCCGGGATCAATCCCGAGCACTCGCATCGTCGTATCTATCGCAGATGTCCCCCGCCCCTCGCCCCGTGCGATGGCGCTCACGCCGCGCTCAGTCGCTCCAACTCCTCCGGCGCAATGTCGAAGTTGGCGGACACCGTTTGCACGTCGTCGTGGTCTTCCAACTCCTCAACCAGCGCCATCGTATGCTGAGCGGCCTTGCCCGAGACCGCAGTGGTACTCTCCGGCACCAACGTGATCTCGGCGCTCGCGACTTCGATCTTGGCACGGTCGAGCGCGTCTTTGACCGCCGCGAACGCCTGCGGGTCGGTCACGATTTCATACTGATCGCCGGTATCGCTGAGGTCTTCGGCCCCGGCGGAGAGCGTTACGTCCATAAGCCTCTCTTCGCTCGCCTTGTCGTGGTCCACAAGGATGACGCCCTTCTTGTGAAACATCCACGCCACGCAGCCGCTCGCACCGAGATTGCCGCCGTGCTTTTCGAACAGACGCCGCATGTCGGCGACGGTTCGGTTGCGATTGTCGGTGAGCGCTTGCACCATTACCGCCACGCCTCCGGACGCGTAGCCTTCGTAGGTGACTTCCTCGTAAGCGGCGCCTTCGAGTTCACCGGTTCCCTTCTTGATTGCCCGCTCGATGTTATCGTTCGGCATGCTCTGGCCGCGGGCGGCGAGGACGGCGGTCCGCAGCCGCGGGTTGCCGCTGATGTCGCCGCCGCCCAAGCGTGCCGCCACCGTGATTTCCTTGATCAGCTTGCTGAACAGCTTGCCCCGCTTGGCGTCCTTGGCCGCCTTCTTGTGCTTGATCGAACTCCACTTTGAGTGACCGGACACGCTTTCTCCTGGACGAGCACCGCGGTCGGAGTTGGTTACCACAGCCGATCGGCGGAGTAAACGAATGCGTGCTTACATCCCTTTCGCGGTGCGGAGATACCGCACGAATTCGGCGCGCGGAATGTTGGTGGCCAACGTGCACACGATGTCGCCGAGATGCATCACCGCGATGGTCACGCCGTCGACGGTGAAGACTTGGTCGTGACCGATTCGCTCCCCGCCGCCGGGAAGCCGGATGCTCCCAACCCGAAAGCGGCGACACACGACGACTCCCCGTGGGCCATCGTAGAGGGTGAACGTCGTCGTCACGTGATCGAGGGTGTGAACCGCGCCGCCGATGAGACGCAAACCGGCGGATCGAAGGTCGTCCGCTGATCGTTCGAAGTCGATCTTTCCAGTCGAACGGTAGTAGCGACGCAGCTCCTCGATACTGTCCGTGCGGATCGCCAGGGCGGCCTTCCCTGCTTCGACTTCGTGGACATCTTCGGCCAACTTCGCCAGCGTCGCTTCGGGACGCGAACGCAGCGTCGAGACTACCACGAGCACCACCGCTGCAACCGCGACCCCGACGAGCACGACGCGACGCCACCGCAGCGATCGGCGGTCGAGCGGTTCGTACCGTTGTTGAACCTGTTCGCGCAGCGTGGTGGGAACCCGGAACTTCGGCGCGCGGGCACGAAGCAGCGCGACCAGATGGTGCTGCTCGCGATGAAGTTCCGCGCACTGCGCGCACGTCGCTCGATGCGAATCGGCGGCGTGCTGTTCGTCAGCTCCCAACTGCCCGTCGACGTCGGCAGCGATCAGGTCGCGGTATTCGTCGCACCTCATCGAATGATCCCGCGCTCTTTCGCGTACTGGCGCAGCGATTTCTGCAAGACCGCACGGGCGCGCGCCAGACGTGAGCGAACAGTACCAATCGGGCAACCGACGATGCGCGCGGCCTCCTCATACGTCAGCTCCTGCAGATCGATCAGCACGACCACCTCGCGGAACTCGCCGGGCAACCGGCGCAATGCCGCCTCGACGTCGGCATCGAGTACCTGCGCTGCGAGCACACTACTCGGATCACGGGAGCCGGACTGGTCGTCGACGTGATGAGCGAATTCGTCGAATTCGACCATCGACGGTTCGCGGCTCTGCGACCGGTAGCGGTTGCGGAACGCGTTGTGCAAAATGGTCAGCAGCCACGCCTTGCAGTTCGTGCCGACCGCGAACTGATTCCAACCGCGGTAGGCTCGGAGATACGTGTCTTGCAGCAGCTCGGCTGCGTCATCCGGGTTGCGGCTCAGATACATGGCCGCGGTGTACACCGTGTCCATCAGAGGCAGCGCGATCTCGGCGAAGTGATCGCGCTTACCCTCGCCCCCTTTCGGCACGCCGCCCTCTCGTGTGTGCGGCCGCATCCCTGTGAACCCCGAGGCGGGCCGTGAAGTTCCGATGAACCGTCGCCGACTACGTTCGGCCAACTAGCGCGTCGAGCTCGCCGGCGTCGTCAAGCGCCTTGAGCTCGTCGTAGCCGCCGATCGATCTGTCGTCAATGAAGATTTGCGGCACCGTACGGCGCCCGGAGAGGCGTATCACCTGCTCGCGCAGCGCATCGTCATCGCCGACGTCGATTTCTTCGAACGGGACGTTCTTGTGCTTGAGCAACGCCTTGGCGCGCACGCAGTACGGACAATACGCCGTGGTATAGACCTTTACGTTCGGCATCCGGTCACGCTTCCTCCGCCGTCGAGGAACGTACCGGCTGTGCACCGTCGTCGCAAGTCGGACCCACGTTGCGTCGCCGAGCCAGGCTGCGTAGCATGCCTGGGTGTCGTTTTGGTCGCGCGCACTCGATCTACTCTATCCGCCGAAGTGCCCCGGTTGTGGACAACCTTCGGAGGATGCGCACGGCTTCTGTGCGCCGTGTCATCGCACGATTCGCCGACCTCAGTCGCCAATGTGTCAGGTCTGCGGCGAGCCCTTCGCCGGCGCGGGAGTCGATCACCTTTGTCATCGCTGCCTGACCCAGCGGCCGAGCTTCGGCGTCGCGCGCGCGTGCATCACGTACTTGGCGATCGATTCTGAGCCGAGTCCGTTGGCGCGTACGATTCAACGCTACAAGTACGGACCCGACGCCAGCTTGGCTCCGGCATTGAGCACCCTGCTACTCCGCCTCGCACCGCCGTTGCCACGCTCGTACGACTTCATGGTGCCGGTGCCGCTTCACATCAGCCGTCTTCGCTGGCGCGGATTCAACCAGGCACACTGGCTCGCACGCTCGTTGGCTCACCAGCAGCAGATATCAATCGATCCGTTCGTGCTCGAACGCACTCGTGCCACGGCGCCGCAGGTTCAGCTCGACATGGCGGCGCGCCGCCGCAATGTAACCGGCGCCTTCCGTGTCACCGATACCCGCCGTGTGCACGACCGCTCCGTGCTGCTGATCGACGATGTCTACACGACGGGAGCGACCGCCAACGAGTGTAGCCGCACGCTTCGACGCGCCGGCGCGGCTGCGGTTGACGTATTGGTGCTGGCGCGCGCGGTGACTCATTGACATGCGCGACGACCTGATCCGCTGGGAGCAGCGGTATCGCGATCGCGCGGCTCAGGTTGAGGAGCCTGCCTCGCAATTTCTGCAGCAGTGCCTCCCGCTCATTCCCCGTGGCCGCATTCTCGATGTTGCCGCCGGTGACGGACGCAACGCCGTGCATCTCGCGCGTCACGGACGTGCGGTCGAGGCCATCGACATTTCGTTCACCGGTCTGTGTCGCTTGCGGGCACTGGCGGCGCGTGAACGCCTGCACGTGGACGCGATTCAAGCGGACCTCGACGACTACCCTCTTCCACGCAGTCGCTACGCCGGAATCGTGAACATCCGGTTCCTGCAGCGCGGATTGTTCGCGAGCCTCAAGGCCGCGCTCCAGCCGCGCGGCGTGATTCTTGTGGAGACATTTCTCATCGATCAACGCTCGCTCGGGCACCCTACGAACCCGCGCCATCTACTCAACCATGGGGAGCTTCGCGACCTGTTGCAGGGCCTCACGATCCTATTTGCGGATGAGGGACGCTTCGATACCGAGAGCGGTCCAGCCTTCCTCGCTCGTGCGGCGGCTCGGCGAGACCGGGATTGAGTTTTCCCGCCTGCTGTGACAACTGCCCACAGATGTATTGCCGCGCCGGGATCCTCGCACTCCTCGTCTTTGCGTTTGTCGCCTGCAGTGGCGGCGGCGGCAGCAGTGCCCCGGCGACTACGCCCATTTCACCGTGGTCCAAGTTTCGACGCGACGAGGCGAACTCCGGCGTCGCCGGCGTTCCCCTCGCCAAAGACTTTTCGAACCCTCCAGGTGTCGCGCCACAGGTGCGCTCGTACCAAGCCGGACCCGACCCGATCCTTGCCTCGCCGGCCATCGGACTGGATCACACGGTCTACTTCGCCACTGCGGGTCAAAGCGCGGGCACACTCTTGGCGCTCAAGCCACAGACCTCGACCACCGGTGCGTTGACGCTCAAATGGAGCGCGAATCAGTGTGCCCCGGCGACGCAAGCGGCCGTGCCGTTTGGGCCGATTCGTTCGTCGCCCGCCGTGACCGCCGTGCGCAGCGGCCTGCCGCTCAGCGCGAGCAGCGACAAGGTCATCTTCTTTGGCGACGATCTGGGCCGATTCTACGCGATGCAGGACTTGGGCACGGATAGTCCCATCTGCAAGTGGTACTTCGCGGTTCCCGATGGCGGGGCCATTGTGTCGTCACCGACTTTCGTCATTCAACCGCAACAGGAGCTGATCAGCGCGGTCTTCTTCGGCACCACCAACGGCGTCTTCTACGCGCTCAACGGCGACGGGTCGTTGAAGTGGAAGTATACCGTGCCGCAAGGCAGGGCCATTACCGCGAGCCCCCTGCTCAACACCGGGGGACCGATCTATTTCCCGGCCGCCGACGGCTACCTTTACGCCCTGTCACTGGACGGGACGTTCCTGTTCCGCACGCTGGTCGGGGCCGTCTCTGCGACTTTTGCGTCGTCGCCGCTGCTCAGCGCCGATGTCGTGATCGGCACCGAAGACGGTGCGATTACGGCGTTGCTACTCAACGGCACGTTGAGCTGGCGCGTTAGCACCAATGGGACGCCCGCAAATCCGATTGTCTCGTCGCTCGGTGTGGGGCTCACCGCCGTCGCACCGCCGTTGCCGACTCCGCGACCGACGACGCCCGGCACGCCCGTTCCCCGAAGCACCTCGACCCCGACGCCCACCCCGACCCCCGCGTCGCAGGCGCGAACGATCATTTACGTGGTCGATCGCACCGGGACCGTCTACGCGCTCGACGAATTCACCGGCCAACCGATTTCCGGTGTTACCATCGCCTCGGGAGGTGCGCCGACGAGTTCGTCGCCGGCGATTTCTTCCGACGGCTGCATCATTTTCGGGGACGACGCGGGCATGCTCAACGTGCTGCATCTTGATACCATCTATGGCGCCATGACGCCGACGCCTACCGTCACACCGGTTTCATCCAGCTCCTCCGAGTGCGTCACACGCATCCTCGATCTCACACACGGCGCGGCAATTCACTCGTCGCCGGCAATCGACAGCGGCGGAGTCGTCTACGTCGGAGCCGACGATGGGCGAATCTATGCGATTGGCACGGGAGCCAACCCGTGATGGATCGATGTCGTGGCGGATGGGCATTGATCGCGCTGCTGGTGCTCGCAGCGGGGTGCAGCGGCGGTGGCGGCAACCCGACCTGCAGCAACGAGGGTGGAGTCGCTCCGGGTGGCGGGGCATGGCCCGTGTCGCGCCACGACCCTCAGAACTCCGGCCGCATCGACGCGCAGATCAGCGGCAGCGTCCCTGCCGTGAAGTGGGTGTTTCCAACCGACGGGGCCAAGGGCAGCTTCATCACCGCGCCGGCGTTGAGCGCGGACGGGACGCGCCTGTACGTCGGATCGCTCGACGCCGTCCTCTACGCGCTCAACACCGCCACCGGCGAACTCGATTCAACGTTCTCCGACAACTTCTTCGCTGCGTTTCCAAGTCCCACTACTCGTATCACCGGCGCGCCCGGCATTGACAGCAGCGGAAAGATCTTCGTCGGCACCGAAGCCACCCTCTTAGCCTTCAACGCGGACGGCAGCCTGTATCGCACGGTATCCATGGGCGGCATCACGACGGCCATTACGTTCGCCTTCAACGTCACGACGCAACCGGTCTTGAACGGCACCCTGTACCTCGGCACGGAGACGACGGCGTCAACCGGCTTCTTGCCGGCGGTATGCGCCAATGGGATCAGCCGCTGGACGTTTGGTGCAGATCCGGTCGCCTCACCCCCGGCCATCGGCCCAGACGGCACGATCTACTTTGCCAGCGTATCATCGCTCCATCCCTTTCTTCGAGCGATCGACCCGATCCATGCGCGCGTGCAATGGACGTTTGGTGCGGCGGCACCCATTGCGGCGCCGCCGGTTCTCGAGGTCGACGACACGACCAGTCCGCCTACGCTTCGCGCGATCTACGTAGCCTCGGTTGCGGGTCAACCGGAGAATGCGGGGCGACTGTTTGCCGTCGATCCAACCAGCGGGGCCCGCATCAACGTGCCGACCGGGTGCGATCCGAGTTCCACCTGCGACCCCACCGGCGCGATGTGCTGCGCCCCGTTCTCGTTCGCAGTCACCACTGGTAGCGACGTCAGAGCCGCGCCGGCCCTCGATTTCCCCTCGCCCGGGGACGGGCGCGTGCACACCGTCTACGTCGCGGGAACCGACGGGATACTCTATGCGGTCGATACCGACAGCGGCGCGACGCGGGCGTCTTTTGCAACCGCGGGCGCCATCAACTCGTCACCGGTGGTGGCGCGCGACGCATCGGGCGCCACCACGATCATCGTCGCGTCCGACGATGGGAACGTATACCGCCTCATCGACGACGGGACGGTACTGACCGCCGCCTGGCAGTTCGAGGTTCCAAGTCAGAACGGCGAGCCGGTGCCGTTTGGAACTGCCTCGCCGGCGATCGGAAGCGACGGCACCGTGTACATCGGCACCTCAGACGGACACGTCTACGCAATCGCCAGCACGTCGTAGCCGCGAACGACGCCAGGCCACGCTCCCAATCAGGGAGAGCAGCACCCACCATCCGCCGAAGACGTCGCGCCGCGCAATTTCACAGCCTCCCCCGCCACCGCCGGAGCCAGAAGTCGCCGGGGGCTGGCCCCGAACGGTACTCGTCGGTGGCGGCGGGGTACCGGGACCCAGCGTGTCGGTTGGCGTCGGCGTCGGCAGGTTTGCTCTGGTGGTGTTGCGCAGCACCATAACATCGGCGCCATCGGCATCGGCCACTATGAGATCAGGCAGCACATCCGCGCTGAGCGTCGCGAGCGCGAGCGCCACCGGAGCGCGACCGACGGCGAAGCTCGCGCCGGAGGAGAACCCTCCGCGCCCGTTGCCGTTGAAGACGGTGACGGCCTCGTTGGCGTGACTCAACACCGCCAAATCGACAGCACCATCGAAATTGAGATCTCCGGCGACCAGTGCAATCGCATCACTTGGCGCATCGAATTGGGCCGCGACCCGAAAGCTTCCGTTACCTCGCCCGCTCAGGAGCGTGATCCGTCCGGCCGCGTTGCTCAGCACGGCGAGGTCGATCACGCCATCGCCGTCAAAGTCTGCGGCAGCCGCGGCGGTTGGCACATCGGGAAGGACGGTCGTTGTCTTGACACCTGGATTGCCGGTGGAGTCGGCGATCCACGCGACCACGCTCGACGGATCGGCGACGGTTGCAATGAAGTCAGCAAGGCCATCTCCATTCAGGTCTGCGCTCACGACATTGACCGCTGAACCGTCGACGCCCACGTTCATCAACGCCGCCGCACCCCCGGGGCGAATCGACGCCGTCGTCACGAACTGGACCGAGGGCTCGGTAACGATCACTTGCGCGCGATCGTCCATTCCTGGGGCAGTGGTAGCAATCGCGTCGGGCTCGCCGCTCAGCGCGATCGCCTTCGGCGCAGCAAAGCCCGTCGCCAGTCCGTTCAAGATCGAGAGCCGGTTGACGCCGCGATTCGCCACCGCGATGTCCACCTGCCCGTCGCCGTCAAAATCCCCGGACGCGAGCGCACCCGGACTCGGTCCGGCGCTCAACTGCGAGGTCAACCGGAGACTGCCCCGTCCGTTGCCGCGCAAGAGCGCGATCGCATCGCCGGAATCGAGCGACGCCAAACAGTCGAGGTTGGTATCGCCGTTGAAGTCACCTACCGCGACGCCGACGGGACGAGCCGGCAACGAGAACATGGGGGCGGCGAAAAAGGCACCGGGGATGTTGCCGCGCAAGACCGTAATCGTATTCGCGTTGGGATTGGCCACCGCAACATCGACGGCAGCGTTGGCGTCGTTGTCGAACTGACCCAGAGCCATCGCCACCGGCGCGGTTCCCACCGCAAATTCGTCAATGAGACTGAACCCGCCGCGCGCATCGCCTTGAAGCACATCGAGACGGTTGGCGCCCGAACATAGCACCAAAAGATCCGCATTCCCGTCGCCGGTTACCACTGTGTCGAACGCGGCGAGGTCCGAAGCAATCGCGACGGCGACGGGCGCTGGGCCGACGCCTAGCGCCGGCCGCGGACTCAACCCGCCCCGCCCGGTCCCCACCAACACCTGCACGCTGTCGTCACCCTGATTGGCGACCACCACGTCGAGCCGCCCGTCGGCATTGACGTCTCCGATTGCGACGGCGCTGGGTTGTCTTCCAACCGCCAACGTCCCACCCGACTGCAGATTCCCGCTCCCGTCATCAAGGAGAACTGAAACGGTCCCACCCGCCGCACTGGCGATCACGACGTCATCGGCGCCGTCTCCGTTCATATCGCCGACGGCTAGTGCGCTGGGACTGTGGGAAACCGCGATCGTGCTGGTTTGCGTCACGCTGCGATTCGGCTGGATCTCGAATGTCACAACCGCCTCGCCCCCGCTGTCCGCAACCACCACACCGTTCCGCCACCTGGCCACAGCGGCGGGTTGGACGCCAGCGTTGACCACGGTAGGCGTGGCAAACGTGAGGTCGCCCCGCCCGAAGAAAATGGAAAGCCGGTGCGAGCTGCGACTCGCGACCGCCAGGTCGAGATTCCCGTCCTCGTCGAAATCGGCGAGAACAATGCCGACCGGATCGGCCGCCACCGGGAGGCTGGTGCCGGTCTGCGAAAAGGCGCCGGTTCCCTTTCCACGCAGAATTCGCAACGCACCGTCGCCGGCAGCGCCGACAGCCAAGTCGACTTTGCCGTCGTTGTCGAGGTCCCCCTCCGCAACGGCTTGCGGGAGCTGTCCGCCATCGAAGCTCGCCGCCACCCGGAAATTGATTGCCAGACTGCCCAGCTCCGTCGGAGTCGGAACCGGCGTCTGCGTCGGTCTCGGGGTTTTCGTTGCCGCGCGACGGGATGTCGGTGTCGGCGACGGCGTTACGCGCGTTCCGCGCGGCGTGCGCGTCGGCGTCGGGGTCTTCGTGAACGAAGCCGCCCGCGTGGGTCGGACGGTAGTCCCCGCGCCCGCGATCAGCAGCGCGAGCGTCAGCAGCGCCACGTCTCGAACCATGGCCGTCAACTTCAACCAAGCCAGCGCGTTTTGCAACGGGAAAAGCGTTCCAGACGAGCCGGGTCGGCGCTCGATCGGGCGGTTCGCGTCACGCCCGCCCGCCGGCGGTCAGCTTCTTCAAGTCGAGTATCTCGTCGAGGCGCTCGGGCGCGATCAGCTTGTCCTCGAGAATGACCTGTCGCAGTGACTTGTTTTCGGCCAAGGCCTTCTTGAAGACCTTTGCCGCAGCGTCGTATCCGATCACCGGCGCCACCGCGGTGACCAGTGATGCGGTGTGCTCGCCGTAGGCACGGCACTGCGCGACGTTGGCCACGATCCCGCTCACGCACTTCTCGGTCAGAACGGTCGCGGCGCTACCGATGAGTTCGAGGCTCTCGAGCAGATTGTGCGCGATCACCGGCATCATCACGTTGAGATCGAGGTTGCCGTTGAGTCCCGCCACGGTGATGGCCGCATCGTTGCCGATGACGTGTGCCGCCACCATGTTCACGGCTTCGGGAATCACCGGATTGACCTTTCCCGGCATGATGCTCGATCCCGGCTGGGTCGCGGGCAGCTCGATTTCGTTGAGCCCGGTGCGCGGCCCCGACGTCAGCAGGCGGAGGTCGTTGGCCATCTTCATCAACCCGACGGCGATGGTCTTCAATGCGCCCGAGAGTTCGACGCAGGCGTCCTTGTTCTGCATCGCCTCGAACGGATTGTCGGCGCGTTTGAACAGATGTCCGGTGAATGCTCGCAGCTCGGTCACCACGCGCGCGGCGAAGTCAGGGTGCGCATTCATACCGGTGCCCAACGCCGTCCCGCCGATCGGCAACTCCGCCAAGTGTGCACGCGTGTTCTCGACCCGCACGACGCCGTGGCGGATCACGCTCGCATACCCGGAGAATTCTTGTCCGAGCGTAATCGGCACCGCGTCCTGCAGGTGGGTGCGTCCGGCCTTCACAACGTCCGCAAACTCGCCCGCCTTCTGATGTAAAGCCTCGGCGAGTCCGCGCAGCGCGGGCAGCACGTGCTGTTCGACGGCCTCCATGGCCGCGACCTGAATGGCCGTTGGAAAGACGTCGTTGGTGCTCTGGCCCATGTTGACGTGGTCGTTCGGATGCACGAGCGATTTGTCGCCGCGCGCGCCGCCGAGCAGTTCGATGGCGCGCGTCGTGATGACTTCGTTGGCGTTCATGTTGGTCGAGGTTCCCGAGCCGGTTTGAAAGATATCGACGACGAACTCGCCGTCGAATTTCCCGTCGGCGACCTCGAGCGCCGCTTTCTCGATGACTTCGGCAAGACCGCCGTCTAGCAAGCGCACCTGCTTGTTGGCGCGGGCCGCCGCCGCCTTGATCAACCCGAGCGCGCGGATGAAGCGGCGCGAAAACCGCAAACCGGAAATCGGAAAGTTCTCCACCGCGCGCGCGGTCTGCGCTCCGTAGTAGGCGCTCGCGGGAACGCGCATCTCGCCCATGCTGTCTCGTTCAATGCGAAACTCGTCGGCCATGTGAGTCCTCCAAAAAGATCGCTCGCGACGATTGGCGAGTACCAAAGGTGGGGGCAAGACGCGAGCGGTGAGCGCGGCTTATGCGCGGCGGTGCCCTGCTTATGGGTGCTTGAGCCTGCGAGACTCTAGGTGTTATCAGCGGCGAGGATGCGGCGACACCGACGCCACTGCTCAGCGGTCGCCCCTGTCGACGGGCTTCCGCCCTGCAGGGCGGATTAGACGGTGTCGATCCCGCGGGCGATGTCGCGGCTCAGAACGTTGCTGCACATTCGGCGCTGAGCTGCGCCTGGTGCTGTTTGAGACATTGTCGGACCCGTCCGTCACCGGGCTTCACGTCCTTGCAGAACGTCGCGGCGTCGTTCGCGCAGACCCGGTGTCGCTCGGTCATTTTCGCCATGTTGAGGGGAAAATGGTTCTTGCACCCCGGCGAGAGATCGCCCGCGTGGACTTTCAGGCATTGCCGAATGCGATGGCCGCCAGGTTGCACGTCGGAACAAAACTTCGCAATGTCGCCGGCGCACGGGTGCGAATCCGCGTGCACGGACCCAATCGGTACCGTGAACGCAGCCAGAGTCAGCGTTGCGACCAGCAGCCCGATTCGCTTTACGGCTTGCATAGGAGCCTCCTTCATCTTTCGTTGCGTCGTAACCCGCGGCGGCGACTGAGGAGCCACGCGCCGGCCATCACGAGGATTCCCGCCAGCAGCATGTTCAGATCGCGCGAGAGGGTGGGCGCTGGACCCCCGCAAGGCGGAACGAATGCGCAGTCAGGATCGCGACAATCGATCAGGCCGTCGCCATCGTTGTCGATGCCATCGCTACAGAACTGATTGCCTCCCGCGTTTTCCCTCGGAGCGTGCGTGGGCGTCACAGTAGCGCTGACGGCGAATGCCACCGCCCACCCAACCGGCGGAGCATCGCCGTCATCGAATGTTTCGACCAAAAGTGTTCCCGCCTCTACCCGATGCGCGCGTCCACACATCGCAACGACCAATGCAAGGATTGCCCCCCACATCAACCTCCGATGGCGAGATGCCCACGCGCACTCGGTATACGGCATCGTCTCCGTCCCCCCCGACACGCAAAACGTGGGCGTAACATAGGCAGCCAGCTTGTGGTGAGTCAAGCAAAAATGAGGATTCAACCGGTCACCGCCACACTGCGGGTTGCAAAGCGCAGCCGGCTAACGCATCTATCGTCACTGTCGTCTCCAGATGCGAGGCATGGATACGGACCGCCTTCTGCCCCAACCCGCCGGGCCAGCTACTCGCTCGGTTGCCGAGCCGCACCGCCGCATCCTGGTGCTTGCGGGCGTGATGTTCGCCGCCCTCCTCGCGTACGCCAACACTTTGAACGCCGACTTCGTGTGGGATGATCGCAAGCTCATCGTTGACGATCCGGCCATTACCTCGTGGCGTCACATCCCCGAGATCTTCGCGAA
>Ga0335069_10001135_pt1 | contig 42958 bp, 39 predicted proteins | sample Lox_Sample_11_FD_206714 | JGI IMG/M metagenome (GOLD analysis project Ga0335069, IMG submission 206714) | Soil microbial communities from Loxahatchee National Wildlife Refuge, Florida, United States - Lox_Sample_1.1 | ecosystem: Environmental > Terrestrial > Soil > Wetlands | place: USA...
ACGCCCCCTGTGGTCGAGCCTCCGTACACCGACGTCCGCCAGGTGACCGTGGGCCCTGACGCGCAGGTCGCCGTGACATTCGACCTGCTGCCCCGGTCGGCGGTCGCGCAGAACTGACCGGGAGCCTGCATGAACCGATTCTCCGCTGCTCTCGTCGTTTGTGCGCTCTCCCTCGGGCGGGCGTCTGCGCAGGAGAGCGGGTACGACATCGTCATCCGCAACGCTGTGATCTACGACGGGAGCGGGACGGCGTCCCGGCGGGGTGACATCGCCATCAACGCCGATACGATCGCGTACGTCGGACCCTCCGCAGCGCTGCGGGGAAAAAGGGAGGTGGACGTCCGGGGTCTGGCGGTTGCGCCCGGCTTCATCAACATGCTGAGCCATGCGGAGGAATCGCTGATCGCCGACGGCCGTTCGGAGAGCGATATCCGCCAGGGGGTGACGCTCGAGGTGTTCGGCGAGTTCTCCATGGGACCCCTGACCGATACGCTCAGGCGTGAAGCCCTGGCGATGCAGTCGGATATCCGCTACCCGGTCGACTGGACGACGCTGGGGGAATATCTCGACAGGCTGGCGTCACGCGGCATCACGCCGAACGTCGCTTCGTTCATCGGGGCCGGCACCGTGCGTGCGAACGTTCTTCACTACGCGGCGCGGCCGCCGACAGGAGAGGAGCTCGAGCTGGAGAAGGCGCTCGTCAGGCGGGGGATGGAGGAAGGGGCGCTGGGGCTTACGACAGCTCTTCTCTATGTGCCGGATGTCTACATCTCGACGGGCGAATTGACGGCCATGGCCGCGGTGGCCGGGGAATACGGCGGCCGGTTGACAGCGCACATCAGGAGCGAAGGGAAGCACCTTCCCGATGCCGTGCGGGAGATGATCGACGTCGCCCGCGAAGCGCGGGTGGGAGTGGAGATTTACCACCTCAAAGCGAGCGGCAGGGACTCCTGGCCGATCCTCGGGCCGGTGCTGGGTCTCGTTGACAGCGCGCGCGGAGCGGGGATCGATATCACTGCGGATATCTACACGTACACCGCAGCTGCGACGGGCCTCGACGGCGCGATGCCCCCCTGGGTGCAGGAAGGCGGATACGGCGCGTGGGCGGCGCGGCTGAAGGATCCCGCTGTCCGGGAACGGCTGAAGCGGGAAATGACGACGCAGTCGGATTCATGGGAGAGCTACTACCTGGAAGCGGGTTCCCCCGACAACGTGCTCCTGGTCGCGTTCAAGAATCCGAAGTTGAAGCCCCTCACGGGGAAGACGCTGGCAGAGGCTGCCGCGATGCGGGGGACTTCACCCGTGGAAACGATGATGGACCTCGTGATCGAGGACAGCACGAGGGTGGGAACCATCTACTTCCTGATGTCGGAGGAGAACGTCAGAAAAGAAATCCGGCGCCCCTGGGTGTCGTTCGGCTCCGATGAAGCCTCCCAGGCGCCTGAAGGGGTATTTCTCAGGTCAAATCCTCATCCCCGCGCCTACGGGAACGTCGCGCGCCTGCTCGGGAAGTACGTGCGTGAGGAACACGTGATCACGCTCCAGGAGGCGGTCCGGAGGCTCACGTCGCTTCCCGCGAAGAACCTGAAGCTCGTAAAACGGGGGTACATCCGCCCCGGCTGGTACGCGGACCTGGTCGTTTTCAATCCTGCGCTCGTGAAAGACCGGGCGACATATGCCCGCCCGCACCAGTACGCCGAAGGGGTCGTGGACGTCTTCGTGAACGGCGTCCAGGTTCTCAAGGACGGTCGCCACACGGGCGTGATGCCGGGGCGGATCATACGCGGCCCGGGGTTCCGGAGGCCGCACTAGCCGTTCTCTCCCGGGCCGACCCGTCAGGTCCTGTGTGCCTCCGAGAACACCTGTTGCTGCGCCCCGGTCCGCCGGGGTTCTGCCACGACCAGAAGCCCGAGCACACCAAGGTCGCTGAAGAGGAGCGGGGCGAATACCGGGGCGAATGCGAGGATCCGCTCGAGGCTGAGCTGTCCTGTTCCGGCGAGGTCGGCGGAGAGGTGGAACCCGAACCCCAGCACTCCCACAACGATTGCGGCGATCATCGTCCAGAAGTAGATCAGCTCGTCGGCCCGCGACCATGCCTTCGAGACGGCGATCGTGATGACGACCGTCGTGGCAAACAGACCGAAGATAATTGCGATCAGCTTGTAGGCGGTGTAGCCGTACTGCGCATGATCGATCAGCGAGGTGAGCGCGCTCCCCGCGAACCCCAGTCCCACCAGCCAGATGAAATGCCTCTCCCGGGAAATCGGCGCGCGGAACGTGCCGAGGCCCGGCACGTCCAGCACGCCGCTCTGTCCCTCCACCTCGCTCGTCGCCGCGTAAAGCCCGATCAGCGATATGCCGCAGAATGCGAGAGGCGCGAGGATCGGCGACCCGAACACCACCCATGCCCACGTGAGGTGCCCCCCCGGGTTGAGCACTGCGTTTCCGTGAAATGCTGTCCCGAGCACCCCCACAGCCAGGCCGAGCGCCATCAGCGCGATGTGTGCGAGCGACAGCCACCCGCGCGGTCTCGTCTGGAAGGAGAGAAGGAAGCAGGAAAGCGCGCACAGGGGGGCAATGTACACCGGGATGAGCTCGTACACGGGCACGAACGCATTGATCGAATGGGCAAGCGCGACGTCGAGACCGGTTGAAACGAAGTTGATCCCCGCAAAGAGGAGGAGAAACCTGTTTTTCTCCATCGGAAGGCGGACATCCGCGAGCCGGAAGACGGATACCTTGTCCATGGCTATTTCCTCCTCCCGTGGTGTTCCCTGAGGGCCTGCGCGTCCTCCTGCACGGCATTGAGCTGCTTCAGGAGCGGGTAGATGCCGTGCCACTGCACGTAGTCAGGTCCCTGCATGTACGCACCGAATTTGGCCGTCCTCCCGTAGTAGTGCCACAGGTCGAACGCGTCGTAGCTGATCTTCGTTGCGAACGGCTGAGCGGTGATCACGCCGTCTCTCACGAGACCCTCGACGATCCCCTTCGCCTCCCGGACTTTCAGATTGACGAGTGACGTCACGCTGTCGGCGCTGGCGTACTGCCTGTCCACAAACGGCTGCGTGTGGCAGGAGACGCAGACCGCCTTCATCGCCGCGCGCCCTTCAACAGCGTTCGGCCTGTCGGTGGTCTCCGCCGCAAAGAGAAACTTCGAGAGCCGCCGCCCCGCGTCGTGCGTCGTCCCTTCGGTGCCGAACCCGCTGAAGTGGCACGTCGCGCACGTGGGTGCAGGCATGTCGGATACGGTCAGGCGTCCCGGCTTCTGATCCCAGTTCCACTTCTCCCCGCCCGTGTGATACATGACGCCGTGGGCCGACTCGTTGTAGATCTCGTCCTGCGGGTGGTCGGGTCCGAGATGGCACTGCCCGCAGACCTCCGGCTTGCGCGCCTGCGCCAGCGAGAACTCGTGCCGCAGGTGGCACTTGTTGCAGTTGCCGATGCTGCCGTCCCTGTTCGGCCGGCCGATCGCGTGGCAGCTCTGGCAGGCCATCGGGGTCACCATCGGACCCTCGATGTCGAAGAGGGAGTTCCGGGTCGCGGTCAGGATCCCGTTGGCGCCACGGTTCGCCTCCGGTATCGCCTCGACCACTTTCCGCTGCTCCGGCGTGAAATCGTCAAGGCCCGAGAGCGCCGCCCAGGCCGGTCCGCCATGCCTGCTCATTTCATACTGGGTTGTCTCGTTCGGGTGACATTTCGCGCAGCGTGCGGGCGTGGGCGTTGCCGTAATGAAAAAACCCTCGTGGTCCTTCCCGAGGGGATTCGTTTTCTCGACGCCGTGGCAGTCCAGGCAGGAGACGCCTGCACGGGCCATCGAGCTGTGGGAGTACTGCAGGACGATGTCGGGCGAGACCCGTTTGTGGCATGAGGCGCACTTGTCCGCTCCGCCGTAGGCTGCGGGCTCCGCCTCCTGCGCGGACGTGGACTGGCCCCCCCAGGGGAGGCGCGTGAATGCATAGACGAGGATAACAATGACAGCGGTGGCGATGACGCCGTTGCGCAGCGTCCGGGGGAACTCGGTCGGCATGGGAACTCCGCTCTTGTGTCACGGAAAGTCCCCTATCTTACTCATTTCGGGTGTGCGGTGCAATGACAAAAACATGGATTGCTTCGCACAAGGCGCTCGCAATGACAGAGATTGCTTCGTCGCTGAGAAGCGCTCCTCGCAATGACAGGAGCCCGTCATTGCGAGCGGACCGCTCCTGTCATTGCGAGCGAAGCGAAGCAATCTGCCGGGCGGCAGGGAAGTACTTCCCCTCGAAAAAAATCGCCACGTTGACCAGCGTGATGAGCACGGGGACTTCGACGAGAGGCCCGATGACAGTGGCGAACGCTTCGGCGGAATTGATGCCGAACACGGCGACCGCGACGGCGATCGCAAGCTCGAAGTTGTTGCTGGCGGCGGTGAACGAAAGCGTCGCCGTCTTCGGGTAGTCGGCGCCCAGTCTGCGCGAGAGGTAGAATGACACGAAAAACATGATCACAAAATAGAGCGTGAGCGGCAGGGCGATCCGCAGGACATCGAGGGGGATGCGGACGATGTAATCCCCCTTCAGTGAAAACATGACAAGTATCGTGAAGAGGAGCGCGATGAGCGTCACGGGGCTGACCTTCGGGATGAACACGCGCGTGTACCAGTCTTCGCCCTTCCACCGGATGAGCGAAAACCGTGAGAGAATGCCCGCGATAAAGGGGACACCCAGATACAGGAAGACGCTCCGGGCGATCTGTCCGATCGTGATGTCCACGTTGAACGACTGGAGACCGAGCCAGCCGGGAACGACGGTCAGAAAAACGTAAGCGTAGACCGAGAAGAAGAGCACCTGGAAAATCGAGTTGAACGCCACCAGCCCGGCTGCATACTCCGCGTCGCCTCCGGCAAGATCGTTCCAGACGATCACCATGGCGATGCATCTCGCGAGCCCCATCAGCACCAGGCCTGCCATGTACCCCGGATGGTCGGGAAGAAGCACGACCGCGAGCAGGAACATCAGGACGGGTCCGATCACCCAGTTCTGGATCAGCGAGAGGCCGAGAATCTTCACGTTTCTGAAGACGTCGCCCAGCTCTTCGTACCTCACTTTTGCGAGGGGAGGATACATCATCAGGATCAGCCCGGCCGCGATCGGGATATTGGTCGTTCCTGAACTGAACGTTCCCCAGAACGATGCAATGCCGGGAAACAGGTATCCCCACAGGACCCCGGCCGCCATCGCCAGGAATATCCACAGTGTCAGGAATCTGTCGAGAAACGAGAGTCTCTTGCGGGCTGACGGCATGACGGTGTGATGCTATGTGAGGCGTGGAAGGATCTCCGTCCGGTAGAATCGCTCGAACTCCACCCGGATGAGGTCGCGCACGCGCCTGAATGCCGCGATTTTCCGCTCACGGCCTCCCACGGTAAACGACGGATCTTCGAATCCCATGTGTATCCTCCGCCCGACGCGCCCGGTGAAGACCGGGCACGTCTCTCTGGCGTCGTCGCAGACCGTAATCACGCAATCGAACGCCTCACCCAGGTAGAGCGAGACGTTCTTGGGAAACGCGGCGGAGATGTCCACGCCGATTTCTTTCATGACCTCGACCGCGAGCGGCTGTACGCGCGAGGCAGGATATGTGCCGGCCGAATGCACGTCGATGCGCCTGTCGAGCGAAGCAAGGACGCCGGCCGCCATCTGGCTCCTGCACGAATTCCCGGTACAGAGAACGAGCACCCTCATTTCGTTCCGCTCACAGTGATGCTCTGCAGTCCGAAGGCGAGGGACGGGTGGAGCGTGTACTCCCTTTCCGAGACCACAGTGACGTCCCGGAAACCTGCCTGCCGCGCGATGTCCAGGTAGGCTTCACGGTCGACCGCGCCGGCGACGCAGCCTGCCCACTCCGACATGTCCTTGCGCACGCTGTCCGGCATCTCACCCCGCGAAACGATGTCCGACACCGTGAATTTCCCCCCCGGCTTCAGGACGCGGTACATTTCGGCAAACGCGCGCCGCTTGTCGGGGACGAGGTTGATGACGCAGTTGCTCAGTATCCTGTCCACAGTCCCCGCGGCAACCGGGAGGTTCTCGATCTCCCCGAGCCGGAATTCGGTGTTCGCCGCGTTCAGTTTTGTCTTGTTTTCCTCGGCCCGCCGGATCATCGCCTCCGTCATATCGACGCCGATTGCCCTCCCGGCCGGCCCCACCTTCCTTGCGGCCAGAAAGACGTCGATTCCCGCGCCGGAGCCGAGGTCGAGCACGGTCATTCCCTGCTCCATGTCCGCGAACGCGGTCGGCGTGCCGCACCCGAGTCCCAGGTCGGCGTTCGAGCGGAGCTCCGTGTCTTCTCCTTCGTAGAGGCCGTTCGAAATGATCGTGGCGGAGACGCCCGTGTCCGTGCCGCACCCGCATGCGGGGCCGCAGCACGAGCCGGACTTTGTCGCGATCTCTCCGTATTTCTCTTTGACAGCGGTCTTGATGTCTGTATCAGACATTGTCGTCTCCCTCAGCGACTGGTGAGTTCAAATGCGGCCGGCCGCGCTCCCGGTTTCAGGACGGCGTACGTCGCGCAGCAGCCTTTCCGGATCCTGCCCGCAAGCCGCTCGGCGTCCCTCCGGGCGACCTCGTTCGAGCGGAGAACGCTGGCGAGAAAGTCGAGCGTTTTCTTCTGCTCCCCGGTGGGTGGGCTGGCGATCGAATAGAGCATCCAGAGCCCCTGGCGCCTGTCGTCCACGAGGCCCGCCTTCCTCAGGTAGGCCAGGTGACGCGAGACTTTTGTCTGCGTGCAGCCCATCACTTCCTCGATGTCGCACACGCAGAGTTCCCCTGAAAAGAACAGCAGGCTGATGATGCGCAGGCGGGACTCGTCTGAGAGGGCCTTGAATACCGCGGCGAACGACTTCATGGAAGAGGCTCCGGACTATATTCGTCTATACGAATATAGTCCGGAGAGGTTTCAAAGTCAAACTGCGGCGAGGGCTGACTCCAGTTTCTGCCTGACCTCCCGGGCGACCGGCTCCAGGGAGGGGGTGTCGACAAGGGGAACCATCATCATGGGATCGAATACCCCTACGACGGTTTTTTCCTCTTGTTCATAGACAATGACGTTGCAGGGGAGAAGGAGGCCGATGTTTGGTTCGGCCTGGAGGGCCCTGTGCGCAAGGGGGGGATTGCAGGCGCCAAGGATGACGTACCGGGGGAATTCGACGTCCAGCTTCTGTTTCAGCGTGGCCTTCACGTCGATCGTGGTCAGAACGCCGAAGCCCTGTTTCTTCAGCTCATCGGTGACCCGCTCGACCGCACGGTCGAAGGGGAGCGGCACTGTGCGCGTGAATCCGTACTTCATGCGGCACACGTCCCGCGCCTAGTTCATCGAGCAGGACCCGCCGCAGCACGACGCGTCGCCGCAGGGAGGAATGTTGTCGGGAAGAGCGCTGCCCCTCCCCTTGACACTGACGCTCGGCGCGGAGATCAGCCGCACGTGCTTCCTGGAGCTGCACGACGGGCAGACGATGTCCTCCTCGACTTCGCGCACCTTGTGAAACACGTCATACGTCTTCCCGCATTCTCCGCACTGATAGTCGTAAATCGGCATTACCTTGCCCCTCCCGGGTGTGGTGTGGTGGACGGAAGCGTTAACCTTTCCTATGATATGCGTACGGCGGGCAAAAGGGTCAGAAAAACGCCCTGGTTCCCTTCATTCTTCAATTTTTGCCCGCCCGCCGCGTCGCTCGTCAGATCAATATGACTATGGCGGGTGGAAATTACAAGTCGTACATTGGACAATTGTGCCACCTCACACCACACATGAGGCCCCGGCTATGAGTTCCCTGATTTCCTGCACATTGGCGGTTCTCCTCCTTGTCCCCGGCGCCCAACAGAAGAAGCCGCCCACACCGGCACTCGAGACACTGGTTGCAGCCGAGCGGGAGTTTTCGGGCACATCACTCCGCGAAGGAATCCGGGCGTCATTCATGAAGTTCTTTGCAGATGACGGCGTTTCCCTCTCGCCGAAGCCGCACCCCTACAAGAAAACCGCCCGAAACTCTCCCCCCCCGGCCAACCCCCTCGCCCGGACGCTCTACTGGGAACCGGTATTCGCCGACGTTGCCTCCTCGGGAGACCTCGGATGCACGATGGGGCCCTCGAGGTACAGGGACGCGTCGAAGCCAGATACCACGGTCAGCTACGGATTCTTCTTCTCGGTCTGGAAGAAACAGAAGGACGGCACGTGGAAGGTAGCGGTGGACGTCGGCTCCGGCGCCACGAGGATCGTGGAGGAGTATTTCGGCCGCCCTGTTGAAACCGTCCCCCACGAACAGTACAGCCCCCCCCGGAGACGGCCGGACGCGAAAGCGATCCGGAAAGAGCTGATGGCGCTGGACAGAACGTTCGGCGGAAACGTAGTCAGGCGTGGTGCCGTTGAAGCCTATCGTGCCGTCCTCACTACCCATGCCCGTGTGCTCAGGGACGGTCTCGTCCCCTTCTCGGGCAAGGACGACATACTCGCCTACCTGGTGAAGGGGACCGCCGTGCGCGTCCCGCAGCCGATGGACGCCGGCGTCTCGAAGTCGGGGGATTTTGGCTTCACATACGGCGCGTTCCGGGCGAAGGCAGGAGCGAAGAATCCCTCCGGCTACTATCTGCACGTATGGAGGAAGGACGCCAGGGGAGCATGGCGCCTCGAATGTGAGGTGGCCGAGCCGGCCGAATAATGGGTACGGAACGTCGAATGTGCGTGCGGAACTGCGTCCCCCGTGTGTTGAATTCCGCCACGGGATTTAGTACAATATCGGAAGAGCCAATCCGCTATTTGAGATTCTGTGGCCCCATCAGACCAACGGATGGGGCCGCGCTGTTCATGGGAAGGACGTCGTGTCGCTTATCATTACGCACGGGCTGATCATTACGGCCGACAGGGAGTTTGCCGGAGACATCCGCATCCGGGATGGCCGGATTGCGGAAATCGGCTCGCTCCACCCCGCCCCCGGCGACCGCACCATTGATGCCTCAGGTCTCCTGGTGATTCCCGGGGGCGTGGACGTCCATACGCACCTTGAGGCCCCCGTGGGAGGGACTGTCTCGAGCGATGATTTCCAGAGCGGAACGAGGGCCGCGGCGTTCGGGGGGACGACATGCATCGTGGATTTTGCCACGCAGGCGAGGGGGGAAAAGCTGCTCACCGTCCTCGACGCCTGGCGGAGAAAAGGGGAGAAGTCGGTCATTGATTACGGCCTCCACATGATCGTCACGGACATCGCCGCCGACCCGCCCGGATCGCTCGATGATCTCGTCCGTGAAGGTGTGACCAGTTTCAAGCTCTTCATGGCATATCCCGGCTCGCTCATGATCGATGACGGGACGATGTACCGGATCATGAAGGAAGCGGGAAGGCTCGGAGCGCTGGTGTGCGTGCATGCGGAGAACGGCGGGGTCATCGAGCAGCTGATCCGGGAGGCGCTCGCCGCCGGTCATACGTCCCCCGTGTTCCACGCGCGCACACGGCCCGCTGCCGCCGAAGGAGAGGCGGCGCACAGGGCGGTGACGATCGCTTCACTGGCCGGCGTACCCGTTTATGTCGTCCACGTAACGTGCCGGGAATCGCTCGAAGCGATTGCCCGTGCCCGGGAACAGGGGCAGCGCGTCTACGGCGAAACCTGCCCGCAGTACCTCCTCCTTTCCGCAGCCGACCTCGACCGCCCGGGCTTCGAAGGGGCAAAGTACGTCCTGACGCCTCCTCTGCGTGAAAGGGGGGACCAGGAAGCGCTCTGGGCCGCGCTTGATGATGGACATCTCCAGGTCGTCTCCACGGACCATTGCCCCTTCATGTTCGGTGGACAGAAAGACGCCGTGAGGAATGACTTCACGAGAATCCCGAACGGGGGACCCGGTATCGAGAACCGGATGGAGCTCCTCTTCCACTACGGCGTGAACAGGGAGAGGATCACGGCGCAGAAGTGGGTGGATCTCTGCTCTGCGTCTCCCGCGAGATTCTTCGGTCTGTACCCGCGCAAAGGGGAGATCGCTGTCGGCAGCGACGCGGATGTGGTCCTCTGGGACCCGGAGGCGCAGGGCGTCATCAGGGCGGCAGCGCACCACATGAACGTCGACTACTCGATGTACGAGGGATTCGAGGTGAAGGGGCGGCCGCGCACCGTGATCGCCGGAGGAGAAGTGGTCGTGGAGGGGGGGGCGTGGGTTGGAGGCGCGCACAGGGGACGGTATGTGTGCCGCGAGCCGTTCGGGGCCGCGTATCACTGAAGCCATGAAGACATCGATCACATTCCTGCTGGACGGAGACCCGGTGGAGATCGACTTCGCCGGACCGGACTCCATCCGGCCGACCGCCACGCTCCTGGAATACCTCCGGTCGCTCCCCTCGCACAGGGGCGTGAAGGAAGGCTGTGCCGAAGGGGATTGCGGCGCGTGTACCGTGGTGACGGCGGAGACGACGCCTGCAGGATCCCTGCGCTACAGGCCGGTCGATTCGTGCCTGGTGTTCCTGCCGATGATCGACGGGAAGCAGGTGATCACGGTGGAGAACCTCCGCTCGCCCCGTGGCGAACTCCATCCCGTGCAGCGGGCGATGGTCGGCCACCACGGGAGCCAGTGCGGGTTTTGCACGCCGGGGTTCGTGATGTCGATGTTCGCGCTGTTCAAGCGCGGTCCCGCCCCGACGGACGAACAGATCGCGGACGCTCTTGCGGGGAACCTCTGCCGCTGCACGGGCTACCGGTCGATCGTTGACGCTGCGCGCGACGCATGCGCGGGCGGCCCGCACGACCACTTCAGCGTGCGGGAGCGTGACGTCGTCGCGGCGCTTGCCGGACTTCCGCGCGGAGGATTGTCCGTCCGTTTGCCCGGCCGGACATACATCCGCCCTGCGTCGATCGCAGAGACGTTCGCGGCGCTCGGGGAATTTCCCGCGGCTGTCATCGTCGCGGGGGGAACCGACGCCGCGCTGCGTGTGACCAAGAAGCACGAGTCACTGGAGGCGGTGATCGACGTCGGCGCAGTGGCGGAGTTGAAGGACGCGAAGCGCGCCGACGGGGGGCTGGTGATCGGCGCGGGTGTCCCGCTGGCGGACCTGCCCGCGCTCATGCAGGGACAGTACCCGGCGCTCGGTGAGATGCTTTCCGTTTTCGGATCGCTCCAGGTGAGGAACTGCGCTACGCTCGGCGGAAACCTGGGAACGGCTTCCCCCATCGGGGACCTTGCGCCCGTGCTCATGGCGTACCGTGCGCGGGTCATCCTCCGGTCCCCGCGCGGCACACGCCGGATGCCCCTGGAGGAATTCCTCACGGGGTACAGGACAACCGCGCTCGCAGCCGGGGAGCTCATCGCGGCGGTCGAGCTGCCGCCTCCGGATGGCGCGATTGTCAGGTCATACAAAATCTCGCGGCGGCGCGACATGGACATTGCGACCTTGAGCGCGGGTTTCCGCCTCCGGCTGGATGCCTCCGGGAGCGTCGAGTCCCTGGTTCTCGCATACGGCGGCATGGCCGAGCGCACCAGGAGGGCCGCGCTCGCGGAGCGCGCGCTTGCGGGGGGACCCTGGTCGCGCGAGCGCGTCGAGGAAGCGGCGCAGTCGCTCGACCGGGACTTCACCCCCATCACCGACGTCAGGGGGTCCGCGCGCTTCAGGGCGCTCGCCGCGCGGAACGTGCTGCTCCGGTTCTGGCATGATTCGCTGGGTGAGCCGTGAAGTCCCCCGGGAACATCGACGGGCTCACACACGAGAGCGCAGAGCTCCACGTCACGGGCGGAGCGCTGTACATCGACGACATCCCGACGCCTCCCGGCCTCTGCACGGGGCGGGTGGTCTACAGCCCGCATCCCCGTGCCCGCATACTGAGCATCGACCTCCAGGCTGCCCGCGCACTCCCCGGCGTTGCCGCGGTGCTGTGCCACAGGGACGTGCCGGGGAACAACCAGATGGGTCCCGTGATCCATGACGAACGCTGCCTCGCGGAAGGTGAGGTGGAGTGCGTGGGGCAGGCCGTCGTGCTGATCGCGGCCTGCGACGATGCAACGGCACGGAAGGCGGCGTCGCTCGTGAAGATCGGATACGAGCCGCTCGATCCCGTGCTGGACATCCCCGCGGCGATGGCGCGCAATCTTCTCCTCGGTCCCGGGCGGACGATGCGCCGGGGCGACCCGGAGGCGGCGCTCCGTGCGGCTCCCCGCGTGATCAGGGGGGAACTCTCGACGGGAGCGCAGGAACACTGGTACCTCGAAACGCAGGCCTGCCTCTGCATTCCCGGCGAGGCGGGCGATATCACGGCGTACTCCTCCACGCAGCACCCGTCGGAGACGCAGGCCATTATCGCGGAGGTGCTGGGGATCCGTGCGCACGAGGTGGCCGTGGAAGTCAGGCGCCTGGGAGGAGGGTTCGGCGGCAAGGAAACACAGGCAAATCACGTGGCCGCGTGGGCCGCGCTCCTGTGCCGCGCCGCGGGACGTCCGGTGAAGATCCGACTCGGCCGCGACGACGACATGATCATCACGGGGAAGCGCCATCCCTACCTGACGAGGTACGAGGCGGGGTTTGGCGACGACGGCGTGATTCAGGCGCTCAAGGTCGAGCTCAACGCGGACGGCGGGATTGCGACCGACCTGTCGTTCGCGATCCTGGAACGGGCGATGCTCCATGCCGACAACGCCTACTACGTGCCGCATATGAGCGTGGCCGCCCGCGTCTGGAAGACAAACCTCCCTTCCAACACGGCCATGCGGGGGTTCGGCGCGCCGCAGGCCATGGCGGCGATCGAGACCGTGATCGACAGGATCGCCCGGCAGCTTGGCGTCGATGCGGCGGAGATCCGCAGGCGCAATTTGTACGGAGGCGACGGCCGCAATCTCACGCACTACGGGCAGACGGTCGAAGGGAACCGGCTCCCCCTCCTGTACGAGGGGATCATGGCATCCTCGGCCTACGAGTCGCGCCGCGGAAACGTGAATGCGTTCAACGCCGCGCATGAATTCGTGAAGCGTGGACTCGCCCTCACCCCGGTGAAATTCGGCATTGCCTTCACGACGACGTTTCTCAACAAAGCCGGCGCGCTTGTCCATGTCTACGCCGACGGAAGCGTGCTTGTCAACCACGGCGGCGTGGAAATGGGGCAGGGACTCCACACGAAGATCCGGAGGCTCGCCGCGCATGAATTCGGCATCCCCCTCGAGGCCGTGCGCGTGAGCGCCACCAACACGTCGAAAGTCCCGAACACATCGGCCACCGCGGCTTCCTCCGGTACGGACCTCAACGCGATGGCCGTCCTCGACGCGGTGAGGATGCTGAAGTTCCGTCTCGCCTCCCAGGTCGATGCCTCGCTGCCCCCCGCCGGGCCGCCGGCCGCCGGGGGACCGCCGGCCGCCGACCACCGAAGCTCTTCGGTCAGGGATTTCGTCTTCGATTCCGGCGTCATCCGCGACGGTGCCCATCCCTCCCGCCGCATGCCATTCCGGGACGCCGTGGGGCTGGCGCTTGCCAGCCAGGTGAGCCTCAGCGCCGCCGGCTTCTACCGGGTTCCCGGGATCGGGTGGAACCGGGAGAACGGCTGGGGCCGTCCGTTCAACTATTATGCGTTCGGCATGGCCGTCTCCGAGGTGGAGGTCGACATCCTGACCGGTGCGCACACGATCCTGCGGACGGACATTCTCTACGATGCGGGCGGATCGATCAATCCCGCAATCGATATTGGTCAGATCGAGGGAGGATTTGTGCAGGGACTGGGCTGGTGCACGACGGAAGAGATCCTCCACGACGCGAAGGGGAATCTTCTCACCCACTCGCCGGACACGTACAAGATCCCCGCCGTGCACGATATCCCGCGGGACTTCCGCGTTGCGCTCCTGGAGGGATTCCCCAACCCGGCGGCGATTGCGGGAAGCAAGGCGGTGGGGGAGCCTCCGCTCATGCTTGCGTTCTCCGTGTGGCTTGCGATCAAGGACGCGGTATCCTCCGTTGACGGCCACACGCATGAGCCGGAGTTCCGCATTCCCGCCACCAACGAGGTCATCGCCCTTGCCGCGGAGGCGCTGAAGTCGGCTCACGCGGAGGCCCGCACGTGAGCGGCCCGGGCCCGGCATTCGTCACGGGACTTCTGTGCCTCAAGTGCGGGAAGGCTGTTGCTGACGGCAACGTCCAGACCTGCCCTGCCTGCGGCCCCGACGGAATACTTGACGTTCAGTACGACTACGATCGCGTGGCCGCCGCGCTCGGCAGCGCCTCGCTGGCCCGCCGCCCGCTGGATCACTGGAGATACGCGGAGCTGCTCCCCGTGCCTGCGGGGGCGCCGCGTCCCCCGCTCAGGGTCGGATGGACTCCCGTCTACGAGGCGCCGCGCCTTGCGGCCGATGTGGGCGCAGGCCGGCTCTTCCTGAAGGATGACGGGAGGAACCCGACAGCATCGTTCAAGGACAGGGCGAGCGCTGTCGGCGTGATGAAGGCGCTCGAGTTCGGCGCACGGACGATCGCATGCGCATCGACGGGGAATGCCGCGTCGTCGCTTGCCGGGCTGGCGGCCTCCGTGGGACTCCCGAGCGTCATCTTTATCCCGGAACGGGCCCCGGCGCCGAAGGTGGCGCAGCTCCTGGTGTTCGGCGCTACGGTGGTGAGGGTGCACGGCTCGTACGAGCAGGCGTTCGACCTCTGCGCCCGTGCGTGTGCGAGATTCGGCTGGTACAACAGGAACAGCGGCACGAACCCGTTCCTGGTGGAAGGGAAAAAGACCGCGGGCCTCGAGATTGCGGAGCAGTGCGGCGCCGCCGTTCCCGACTGGGTGGTGGTCTCCGTGGGCGACGGATGCACGATCGGCGGCATCGGCAAGGGGCTCCGTGAGATGCACCGGCTCGGCTTCATTCCCCGCCTTCCGCGTCTCCTCGGCGTCCAGGCGGAGCACGCCGCGCCGATCGTGCACGCGTTCCGGTCAGGGTCCTCCCTTGTGCCCGTCCTGGCGGAGACTGTGGCGGACAGCATTGCGGTGGGCACGCCGCGCAACTGGAGGAGGGCGATCGCGGTCGTTGCCGCGTCCGCAGGGTCGATGATCACCGTGAACGACGACGAGATCCTCTCCGCGATGAACGCGACGGCGCGCCTGGGGGGAGTCTTCGGGGAGCCTGCGGGTGTAGCGGGTGTGGCGGGGCTCAGGAAGGCTGTGGCGTGCGGGGTCATCCGCCGTGGCGAGTCTGCGCTTGTCGTCATCACCGGGAGCGGACTCAAGGATATCGAGAGCGCGAGGAAAGCCGGGGGCGATCCCCTCGATGTCGCGCCGGATATCGACGCGCTTGAGCGATCGCTCGCCGGGAAGGGAGTGCCTCTGTCGTGAAGACGGTCCTGAAGAATTGCATGGCGGTGTCGCCGGCTGAGGGATCGGTCAGGGCGTGTGATATCCGGGTCGACGGCGGCCTGATTGCCGAGCGGGGCCGCGGCCTGCGGCCGGCCCGGGGAGAGGAAACGGTGGACCTCGGGGGACGGTACGTCATTCCCGGTCTCGTGTGCGCCCACACGCACCTGTATTCTTCCCTCTCCCGCGGGATGCCTCCCCCGGGACGGAAGCCGGTGAATTTCCGGGAGATCCTGGGGAGGATCTGGTGGAAGCTTGACCGCGCGCTCGATCCTGACTCGATCTACTACAGCGCGCTCGCGGGCGCGATCGAGGCGCTCCGGTGCGGGACGACCACGATCGTGGATCACCACGCCTCTCCCAATGCGATCGCGGGATCGCTGGACCTGATCAGGGAGGCCGTGGCGGAGGTGGGGATCAGGGGTGTCCTCTGCTACGAGGTCACCGACAGGGGAGGGATGAAGCGACGGGACGCGGGGCTCCGGGAGAACGAGAGATTCATCGACTCGTGCGGTGGCGACAGAGGGTTCCGGGGTCTGGTGGGAGCCCACGCCTCATTTACGCTCTCGGACGAGTCGCTCGAGCGCTGTGCGGAGCTCGCCCGCGCCTGCGGCACGGGTGTGCACATCCACGTGGCCGAGGATCTCTCGGACGTGCGCGACGCACGGCGCCGCTCGCACGGCGGCCTGCTCCGGCGCCTGGAACGGTCGGGTGTGGCTGCCCGGAAGTCCATATTTGCGCACTGTGTGCACCTCGGCGCGGAGGAATTTCGCGCCCTCGGGTCTTCGGGCGCGTGGGCGGTCCACAACCCCCGCTCGAACATGAACAACGGCGTCGGGCATGCCCCGCTCCACCTGTTTCCGCCAAGGAGCGCGCTCGGGACGGACGGCTTCCCGGCCGACATGTTCGAGGAAGCGCGGGTGGGGTTCTTCCGGGCCGCCGAGGAAGGGAAGGGAGGAAGCGGCAGGATGACCGCTCTCGTCGCCGGCGGGTGGCGGCTCGCCTCCGAGATTTTCGGCAGACCATGCGGGACGTTCGAGCCCGGCGCGGTCGCCGACCTGGTCGTTCTCGGGTACAGGCCGCCGACGCCGCTTGACGCCGCGAACGCCGCCGGACATTTCCTCTTCGGCCTGGGGGCTGCCGCGGTGGAATCCGTCATGGCCGGCGGGACGTGGGTGCTCTGGAACCGGGGGATCCCCGGGCTGGACGAGGACGACATCGCGCGCCGCGCATCGAAGGCGGCCGCGCGTCTCTGGAAACAGATGGAGGACGCCTGAGCGTGGCGGAACGGCACACACTTATCGGAAATCCCGAGCCCCGCGTTGACGCGTGGGGAAAGGTCACCGGCAGGGCGAAGTTCGCCGACGACTACGCGCTCCCGCACCAGTTGACCGGGAAGGTGCTGCGGGCGAAGTTTCCCCACGCGCGGATCCTGTCGATCGACACGAGCGCTGCCGCGAAGCTCCCGGGCGTCGAGGCGGTGCTGACCGCGCGCGACATCCCGGGGAGCCGCGCGTTTGGCATCGTGGTGAAGAACCAGGAGATCCTTGCGGGAGAGAAAGTCCGGTATCTCGGTGACGGCGTCGCGCTCGTCGCCGCACGCAGCGCACAGGCCGCGGAGGAAGCGCTCCGCCTGATCGATGTGAGGTACGAGCCCCTTCCCGTCGTGACGGATCCCGAGGAGGCGATGAAGGACGACGCGCCCAGGATACACGACGGGGAGAACGTCTTCGTCCATCACAAGGTCAGGAGGGGGAACGTCGAGAAAGGATTCAACGCCGCAGATTTCGTGCTGGAACGGACGTTCCGGACGCAGTTCATCGAGCACTCGGCAATAGAGCCCGAGGCGGTCCTTGCGGAGCCGGGCGAGCACGGGGGAGTGAAGATCGTCGGCTCGATCCAGAACCTCTTCTCCAGCCGCAGGAGCGTTGCCGCCGCGCTCAACCTCGATCTCAACCGCGTCCAGCTCGTCCAGGCCACGCTCGGCGGCTCGTTCGGCGGGAAGGACGAGGTCATGACGTCGATGTGCTGCAGGGCTGCGCTCCTGGCCCTGGCGACGGGGAAACCGGTGAAGATGGTGAACTCCCGCGAAGAATCGATGCTGGAAAGCTACAAGCGCCACCCGTACGTGATGTACTACCGCTGGGGCGCGCGGAAGAACGGCACCATCACCGCGATGGACATCCGCTGCATCGCCGACGGGGGCGCCTACGCCTCCATGAGCCCGTTCGTGACGTGGCGCTCCGTGGTTCAGGCCACGGGTCCCTATCTCTGCGAAAACGTCAGGACGGACGTCTATGCGGTCTACACGAACAACAACTACACGGGGGCGATGCGGGGGTTCGGCTCGCCCCAGGTGAACTTCGCGATTGAATCGATGATGGACGAGCTGGCGGAGAGGGTGGGCATGAGCCCCCTGGAGATCCGGCTGCGGAACTGCTTCAGCCGGGGGTCCGTGACCGCCACGGGACAGAAGCTCGATCACGTGGTGAGCCTGCGGGAGGTCCTCCAGAAGGCGGCCGACGGCATCGGGTTCCCCGACAAATGGAAGAAATACCGGGAGGCGCCTGCGGGGACGCACAGGAGGGGCGTCGGCCTCGCGTGCAGCTACAGGGGCGTCTCCCTGGGCGCGGAAGGTGCCGACGCGGCGGAAGCCATCGTTGCCGTGCAGACCGACGGGAGCGTCATCGTCTCATCGGGCATAACGGACATGGGACAGGGCGCACAGACGCAGATGTCGCAGATCGTTGCCGACGTTCTCGGCGTGCCGATCGCCCGCGTGCAGTTCCTGAACACCGATACGAGCCGCGTGGCGGATTCGGGGCCCACCGTCGCATCGCGGGGGACAATCATGGGAGGGGCGGCCGCAAAGAACGCCGCCGGGATCGTGCGTGCCACGATGCTCGACGTCGCGGGTGCGATGGCGGGTCTTACTCCCCGCGAGTTGGATATGGCGGACGGGTACATCGTCAGGGCGGGAGACGGTACCCGGGTGGCGTCGTTCACGGAAGTCGCGGCCGAATGCTTCGCACGCGGCCGGCCGATGCACGGCATGGGGTGGCACCGCTCGCCGAAGACCACGTGGGATGAGGCCACGGGCCAGGGGGACGCATACTTTACGTTCGTGTACGGCGCGAACGCGGCGGAGGTGGTCGTCGATACGGAGACCGGGAAGGTGGACGTCGAGGACTTCGTCTCGGTCCACGACGTCGGCCGCGCGATCAACCGCGACGCGGTGCGGGGGCAGATGGTCGGGGGCGTGGCGATGGGCCTCGGCTACGGACTGCTGGAGGAGTTCGTGATCGAGGACGGCATCCCTGCCCAGCTCAATTTCGATGAATACCTCATTCCCACATCAATGGACGTTCCCGCGGTGAAAACGATTATCGTGGAGAACGAGGACCCGGCCGGTCCCTTCGGTGCGAAGTCGGTGGGCGAGCCGACCAATGAGATCGCCGCGCCGGCGATTGTGAACGCCATCTTCAACGCGACGGGGCGGAGGATCACCGAGCTCCCGGCAAACCTCGAGCGCGTCCTTCTCGGCCATGCACTGCGCAGGCGCGGTCCGCGGGGATCGCTCGCGGGCGAAGGGGGGGGCGCGGCGTCCGACCTTTCCTGCAAGATCTCCCCGGGTGGCGCGTGAAGCCGTTCGACTACATTGTCGCGCGCACTGTTCCCGAGGCCGTCGCCGCGCTCAGCGAGCACGCCGGGTCCGCGCGCATCCTGGCCGGGGGGACGGACCTCTTGATTGAGCTGCGCCGTCACTCTTCCCGGCCGCCCGGCGTGGTTGTGGACGTCTCGCGCATCGAGGCGCTGCGGGACATCTCGCGGGACGGGGATGAGATTTTCCTGGGTCCCCTCACCACGCACGCCGAGCTTGCGCGGTCGGATATCATCCGCGCGGGGGCGCCGTTCCTCTGCAGCGCCGCCGGGGCGGTCGGCTCGCCGCAGATCAGGAACCGTGGCACGCTCGGCGGGAACATCATGAACGCCGCCGCGTGCGCCGACACAGTCCCGCCGCTCATCGCGCTCGGGGCCGTCGTCACGCTGGCGTCCGCAGACGGGGAGCGCGACTGCCACCTGTCGGGGTTCTTCTCCCGCCCGTATGCCACGGCTGCCCGGAGGGAGGAGCTGCTGACTCAGGTGCGCTTTACGGCGCTTTCTCCCGGAGCACGGAGTGCATTCGTCAAGCTCGGCAGGCGCAACGCCCTGTCGATCTCCCGCCTGAGCGTGGCGGCGGTCGTCGCCACGGATGCCGAAGGCATCGTCGCCGACGCGCGCATAGTCCCGGGAGCGGCGTTCGGCGTCTGGAAGCGAGTCATGGAGGCGGAGCACCTGCTGATCGGCAAGCTCCCTTCGACGGCCCTCTTTGCGGATGCGGGCCGTCTGGTGGCCGACACGATGGTGCGCGAAACGGGACGGCGCTGGTCCACGGACTACAAGGAGCCGGTCATCGCGGCCCTCGTGCGGCGCGCGCTCGAACGATGCTTTGCGGTCAATGACTGACACCCCCCCGTCGTTGCGAGGAGCGCTCCTCAGCGACGAAGCAATCTAGGCCGAACATGGACATGACAATCTCATTCACCCTCAACGGCAGGCCCGAGCAGGTCGAGGTCCCGCCCCACATCACGCTTCTTGATCTCCTGCGCGACGTGCTGGGGTTGACCGGCACGAAACGGGGATGCGAAGCGGGAGAATGCGGCGCCTGTACCGTGCTGCTGGACGGCCGCGCGGTGAACTCCTGCCTGGTGCCTGCGCCCCAGGTTGCCGGGCGGGAGGTGGTGACCGTCGAGGGGCTCGCTCCCCTGGGAAAGCTCGCCCCGCTGCAGCAGGCGTTCATCGACCACGGGGCCGTGCAGTGCGGATTCTGCACGCCGGGGATACTCATGAGCGCGAAGGATCTTCTCGACCATACGGCGGACCCCTCGCAGGCGAAAATCCGTGAAGCCATTGCCGGGAACCTCTGCCGGTGTACGGGATACCAGCAGATCGTGGAGGCGATCGAGGATGCCGCCCGGAGAGCCGATGCCGCCGAATAACCCCACCGGCCTGGATGTGACCGAAGCCCTCCGGGAAGCCGCGAAATGCCTCGGCTGTTTCGACGCCCCCTGCGCGACCGCCTGCCCGGCGCACATCGACATTCCGGGGATGATCGCGATGGTGCGGAGCGGCAATCTCACCGGGGCCGCCGCCGCCGTGAGGAGCGCCAACGCGATGGCCGCAGTGTGCGGTGCAATCTGTCCCTCCGAAGTCTACTGTCAGCCTGCGTGCACGCGGGCGAAGAGGGGGGCTCCCGTCCGCATCAGGGAGCTCCACATGTTTGCCACGATGTCCGAGCGCATGCGCCCGATCAGGCCTGTGCCCGCGCCCGCGACCGGGAAGAGGGTCGCGGTCCTCGGAGGTGGTCCGGCAGGGCTCGCGTGCGCGTTCGCCCTGGCGATGCGCGGCCACGCCGTGGACCTGTACAACGACGGCCCGCCGGGCGGCGTGCCGCACAGGAGCATCCCGCCGTTCCGGCTCCCGGAGGAAGTTCTCCTGCAGGATACGGCGTTTCTCTCCTCCTGCTGCACGCTCCACGAAGGCGCCGTCGAGCGTGCCGCGTACGAGAGTATCGTCGCATCACACGATGCGGTCTTCATCGCCGTGGGACTCGGTCGTGACCGCAGACTGGGGATTCCGGGTGAGCAGCTTCGCGGTGTCCGGCCGGTGCTTGAATTTCTCGAACAGGCCCGCCGCGACCCGGGGGCGTCCCATGCGGGACGACGCGTGGTCGTCGTGGGCGGGGGGAACGTGTCGCTCGACGCTGCCGCCACCGCCCGGCGTCTCGGCGCCGCCGGCGTGGTCCTGCTCTACAGACGCACGGCAGAGGAGATGCGCGCCTGGAGCGCGGAGTTGGAGGAAGCCCGCCGCCAGGGGGTGGAATTCCTCTTCCTCTCGATTCCGGTCGAGGTCACGGGGGCGGGCGGAAACGTCGCGGGCCTTCGCTGCCGGCGGACGCGCCTGGGGGAGGCTCTCGACAGTTCCGGGAGGCGCATCCCCGAAGAGATCCCGGGATCCGAGTTCCTCCTCCCGGCAGATACCGTGATCGTCGCGATCGGGCAGGTCCTCGGCGCGGCATGGATCCCCGAGCTCGCCAGGACGCGGGCCGGCTACATCCTCGTGGACACGGAATTCAGGACATCAACGCCGGGCGTGTTTGCCGGCGGAGACGCCGTCGGGGGAGAAGGAACGATCGTCCTGTCGGTCGCGCAGGGAATGCGCGCGGCCGGCGCAATTCACGAGCATATCATGAGGAAACGTGATGGAGAGCCCTCACCACGGCGGGCGTGACATATTCCCCTTGCGGGATCTTTCGTACGAGCTGATGGGGATTCGCCTCGAGAATCCCTTCATCCTCGCGGCCGGCCCCTCGACGGACGACCCCGCGATGGTCGCGCGCGCATTTGCGGCGGGGTGGGCGGGAGCGATACTGAAGACCACGTCTGTGGAGGGAACGCGGGTCGACCTTGCGTATCCGATGATGTCATCGCTCAATTACGAAGACAAGCTCCTCTTCGGTATGGGGAACATCGACCTGATCTCGGAGCACCACATCGACCGCGTGGAGTCCGCGGTCCGCATGCTGAAGAGGGAATTCCCGCGCAAGATGGTTGCCGCGAGCATCATGGCGGGGCGGAAGGAGGACTGGCAGTCGCTCGTTGTCCGTCTCGAAAAGGCGGGTGTCGACCTGATCGAGTGCAGCTTCTCCTGTCCCCAGGGGAACCTCGGCGAGGATCCCGGGAAGATGCTCGCGCAGAGCGCCGCGGCAACCGAGCTGACGGCCCGCTGGGTGAAGGAGGCGGCCTCGCGCGTCCCCGTCTCGATCAAGATCACGCCGCACGTGACGGATATCGTGGCAATCGCCCGGGCGGTCCAGCGGAGCGGCGCCGACGCGCTCACGGCCTCAAATTCCATACAGGCGCTGATGGGCGTCGACATTTACACGTTCGTGCCGAATCCGCCCCTGGGGAGCCGCTCCACGTACAGCGGCCTGACGGGTCCCGCCATCAGACCGATCACGCTTCGCACGATCGCTGAAATCGCGCGCCATGTTCCCCTGCCCATCCTCGGCACCGGGGGGGCGTCGTCCTGGCGCGATGCCGTGGAGTTCATGAGCGTCGGCGCGCGGTGCGTCCAGTTCTGCACGCTCGTCATGCATCGCGGGTTCGGCGTGATCGACGATTTGCGAAGCGGCCTTGCGCACTATCTGGACGAGACGGGGTTTTCTTCTCCCCTCGACATCGTGGGGAAGGCGCTTCCCCACATCGCGGTGCACGACGACCTGCCGAGGAGGAAAATGCGGAGCGTGATCGATGAGGCGCGCTGCATCGGGTGCGAGGTATGTTACGTCGCCTGCAGGGACGGGGGCCACATGGCGATCGACAGGCGCGAGAGCCGGATCCCGGTGGTGGACCCCGGGCGGTGCGTCGGCTGCGGCCTCTGTCCCCACGTCTGTCCGGAATCCTGCATTTCGCTCCAGGAGGTGGCATGATCCCCGCAGCAACGACAATCTCTCGTCATTGCGAGGAGCGACATCTCCTGTCATTGCGAGCCGCTTCTCAGGCGAAGCAATCTAAACACGGACATCATTCATGAAATCAACCATCATCGGCGACCTCAGAGAAGACGTCATCAAGCAGAGCGCGCTGCGCTGTCGTGACCGGAAAATCAGGATCCCGACGTTTGCCGAGCTGCGCGACCCCGGGCTCATCCCGGCTTCCGTCTCATCACGGCTGGAGGGGGTCGGTCTCTGGGACGTGAATCCCGTGAACCTCTTCCGCATCACGTGGAAGAACGATCTTGCCACCGGCTTCTACGGCGACGTGAACGTGCTCGAAATCCCGCGTGCAATCACGGGCGTCGAAGCCCGGATCGTCGGGCTGGTGGGAAAGTACTTCCCGACCGGGGCGCACAAGGTGGGCGCGGCGTTCGGCTGTCTCGTGCCGCGGCTGGTGAGCGGCGAATTCGACCCCTCGCGCCACCGCGCCGTCTGGCCCTCCACGGGAAACTTCTGCAGGGGAGGGGCGTTCGACTGCGCGCTGCTGGGGTGCACGGCGGTGGCAATCCTCCCCGAGGAGATGTCCGCCGAGCGGTTTGCCTGGCTGCGGGAGATCGGCGCCGAAGTCATCGCCACGCCGGGGTGCGAGTCAAACGTCAAGGAGATCTACGACAAGTGCTGGGAGCTGAAGCGGGATCCCGTGAACGTGATCTTCAACCAGTTCGAGGAGTTCGGGAACCCGATCTTCCACTACAACGTGACCGGGCCGGCGATCGAGGAAGTCCTCTCCGGTCCCGCGTTTGCGGGGTGCACGGCCGCGGCCTTCGTCTCCTCGACCGGGTCCGCGGGGACGATTGCCGCGGGCGATTACCTGAAGAAGCGGCACCCGGCATGCCGCACGGTCGCCAGCGAGGCGCTCCAGTGCCCGACGCTCCTGATGAACGGATTCGGCGCGCACCGCATCGAGGGAATCGGTGACAAGCACGTCCCCTGGGTGCACAACGCGATGATGACCGACGCCGTTGCCGCGATCGACGATGAGGACTGCATGCGTGTCCTCCGGCTGTTCAACGAGGAGGAGGGAAAAGCCTGGCTCTCATCGCTGGGGCTTGCGCGGGATTCCGTCGATGCCCTCTCGCTGCTCGGGATCTCCGGCGTCGCGAACATGCTGGCCTCGATCAAGGCGGCGCGGTGCTATGACCTCGGGCCGAAGGACGTCGTCGTCACGGTCTTCACCGACTCCTCCGGGCTCTATGCGTCCCGGCTCGCGGAGCTTGAGCGGGAACGGGGTCCGTACAGCCGCACGGACGCGATCCGGGACCTGGAGGGACCCCTCCTCCACCAGCGCGGCGATTATTTCAAGGATCTGTCGCACGCCGACAGGAAGGCGATCCAGAACCTGAAGTACTTCACATGGGTCGAGCAGCAGGGGAAGACGGTGGAGGAGCTGAACGCCCAGCGCGACCCCGGGTACTGGCACTCCCGCTTCGAGGACGAGGTGATCCTCTTCGACCGTCTCATCGAGGCGTTTAACAATGCGCGCTGAAACCACCCACTCTGTCATTGCGAGGAGCGCTTCTCAGCGACGAAGCAATCTTCCACAGGATTGCTTCGCAGAAAACGCTCGCGCTGACGGGGAAACATCGCACCGACGGAGCTTTCTTCAGAAATGACAGACATGACCAGCCCATCAGCAATACTCGAGGCCGCCCGGAAGAACGAGCGTTCCGTGGTGAGATTCCTCCGCGACCTCATCGCCGTCAAGTCCCTCAGCGCGCAGGAAGAACATGTCGTTGCGCGCATCAAGGAGGAGATGGAGGCCTCCGGGTACGACGACGTCACCGTTGACGACATGGGGAATATCCTCGGCCGGATCGGCAGGGGGAAGCATGTCATCGCCTTCGATGCCCACGTCGACACCGTGGATGTCGGGAATCCCGCGAACTGGACCGTCGACCCGTTCAGGGGGGCGGAGAAGGACGGCGTGATCTACGGCCGCGGCGCCTGCGACATGAAGGGAGCGCTTGCCTCGATCGTGCACGGGGGGAAGCTGATCAAACAGCTCGGCCTGGACGATGATGTCACGCTCTACGTCGTCGGGAGCGTCCAGGAGGAGGATTGCGACGGGCTCTGCTGGCAGTACATCATCAACGAGGACCGCATACGCCCGGAGGCCGTCGTGATCGCGGAGCCGACCAACCTCGGCGTCTACCGCGGACACCGCGGGAGGATGGAGATCGAGGTCAGGACGAAAGGAATCTCCTGTCACGGCTCGGCCCCGGAGCGGGGCGTGAACGCGATCTACAAGATGGCGCCGATCGTCCGGGACATCGAACTGCTCAACGGGCGTCTCGGCGGCGAGCCGTTCCTGGGGAAGGGGACCGTGACGATCGCGGAGATTCGCTCCACCTCCCCCTCTCTCTGCGCCGTCGCGGATTCGTCGACCATTCACCTGGACAGGCGCCTGGCCGCCACGGACACGATGGAATCCGCGCTCCGCGAAATCCGCGACCTCCCCTCCGTGCGTGAAGCGGGTGCGGACGTCGTCGTTCTCGACTACAGCGTCCCGAGCTGGCGGGGGGTCACCTATCCGACGCAGAAGTACTACCCGACCTGGCTTCTCCCGGAGAACCACCCGTTGCTCGCGGCGGGTGTGGGGAACTTCAAGGCGCTCTTCGGAGCGATCCCGGTGGTCGGACGGTGGGTGTTCAGCACCAACGGCGTCGCCGTGATGGGGATGCACGGCATCCCCTGCATCGGCTTCGGCCCCGGCAACGAAGTCCACGCGCACATGGCGACGGAGCAGATTCCGGTCGATCACCTGGTGAAGGCGACGGCGTGGTATGCCGCCTTCCCGGCGGCGTACCTTTCAGCCATCAACCATAGATAGACGACGATCATGCCAACCCGCACACCGACAAAGCTGCCCCGGACGCTCAGAGGGCGAGACTACATCGAGACGCGCGACTGGAGCGTGAAGGAGATCGAGCTGGCCCTCGACACGGCCGGGAAGCTGAAGAAGGCGTTCCGGCAGGGAAAGCCGACGCGGTACCTGCCGGACAAGACGATATTCCTCTTTTTCTTCGACAAGTCCACGCGGACGCGCAACTCTTTCGAGGCCGGGGCCACGCAGCTCGGGGCGCATGCGCACTTCATCTCTGCCGAGACCTCACAGGTCGCGCACGGTGAGTCCCCGAAGGACATGGGGATCATCCTCTCGAGCTACGGCCACGCGATTGCGATCCGGCACGACCTGGTCCCCGGGGAAGGGAACTCCTACATGCGCACCGTGGCCGAGCACGCGAGGGTCCCCGTGCTCAACATGCAGTGCGACATCGACCATCCATTCCAGACGCTGGCGGACCTGATGACGATCCGGGAGGAGTTCGGGAAGAACCTCCGCGGCCTCAAGATCGCGGTCTCCTGGGCGTACGCCCCCAGCTATGCCAAGCCCATGTCCGTTCCTCAGGGGTTGATCACGCTGATGACGCGGTTCGGGCTCGACGTGACGCTCGCACACCCGCCCGAATATACGCTGATGAAGGGCCCGATGGAGTACGCGCGAGAGATGGCGCGGAAGAACGGGACGAAATTCGAAGTGGTCGATTCCATGGATGAGGCGTTCCGGGGGGCGGATATCGTCTACCCGAAATCCTGGGGCATCGAATCGCTTTTCCACAACCCATCGCAGGCGCTGGAGATCTCCAGGAAGTACAACAACTGGATCTGCGACGAGCGGCGGATGACACTGGCGGCGAAGAAGGCCATCTACATGCACTGTCTCCCCGCGGACCGGGGATACGAAGTCGTGGACTCCGTCATTGACGGACCGCAGTCGCGCGTCTTCCCGGAGGCGGAGAACCGTCTGCACACGTGCAAGTCCGTCATGGCGCTCACGATGTGATGGACGCGCTGGAGAGCATAGCGTCAGCACTGTCCACGCGCCGGGTCGTGATGCTGGCGACCGTGATCGGCACGTCGGGCTCCACTCCCGCCGCGGCGCTCTCCCGGATGCTGGTCGGACCGGCGCGCGAGCGGCTGGCCGGCACGATCGGAGGCGGGTGCATTGAGGCGGACGTCATCACCGCGGCATCGGAGCTCGCCGGGTCAGGCCGGTCGGCCGTCATGACGTTCACGTTGACGGAGGATCACCCCGAATCCGGCATGCTCTGCGGGGGAACGCTGGACGTGTTCATCGAGCCGGTGCGGGGGAGCGATGCTGTATTCATGGAAGCGCTCGCACGGCGGAGGGAGGCGGGAGAAGATACGGTGAGGGGGACGGCGTTCGGTCCCGACGGAACATTCCAGGGCCGGTTCATGTTCCCGCTCGATCCTGCCGGCGCATTGGGCGCGGCGGTCGGGACGGACGGTGCGCAGGTCCTGCCCGAGGCGCTCCGTCCGGCGGCGGAAGCCGTCCTGAAGGCCGCGGGGGATGTCGGCCGGCGGGGAGGCGCGCTGCGGTTGCAGGCGGGTGACTGTTCGGTCGTCATGGAGCGTGTCGCGGGAACGCCCTCGCTCCTCCTCTTCGGGGGGGGACACGTGTCGCTCGCGGTCTCGAGGATTGCGTCACTGGCCGGCTTCCGCGTGACTGTCATCGATGACAGGCCGGAGTTCGCAAGCCCGCATCGGTTCCCGGAGGCGGCACGGACCATCGCCGCCGACTTTGTCGGGGTGTTCGCACAGGTCCAGGTCAGGTCCTCCTCCTCGATCGTGATAGTCACCAGGGGGCACAAGGCGGACGAGCTCGTGCTCGGCGAGGCGGTGAAGACGCAGGCCGGCTATATCGGCATGATCGGCAGCAGGAAGAAGGTCGCTGCCGCGTTCGAGAACCTGGCGGCACGGGGTGTCTCCGCAGATGCCCTGCGTCGTGTCCGTTCGCCGATCGGGATCGACATCGGGGCCGCGACGTCGGAAGAGATTGCGGTGAGCATCGTTGCAGAGCTTGTCCATGCGCGGCGCGCCCCGGGCGCCCCGCTGAGATTCAAATCCGATCACTGACCCCTCGCAGCGCATGACTTCCTCCGTTGAGCCCGCGCCGGCACGGAAGGCACGCACATCCTTTGGGCGCAGTCTGCTTCTCGCGGCGATTGCGGTTGCGTCCCTCCTCCCGCCCCCCGCAAGATCGCAAGCGCCCGAGATATTCCTTCCGGACACTTCGCTCGTCATAACGTACCAGCGGGCGGCGGTGCAGAACGTGCTGGCTGCCGTGAATCCGAACGTCTTCTTTGGCTATTTCTCGGTCTGCGCCGACGGCCACGGCTTCGGCTACGGGTACACGTATCCGTCGCTCGACGGCCACCAGATGAGCGATGCGCTTCTGTGGCTCGGCCAGCCGGACGTGGTGCGAGCGAACTGGGACTACGTCAGGTCGTTCCAGAGAGCCGATGGTCTCCTTCCCCTGGCGATCTTCCCGGGAAAGGGCGGTGAGGATATCGGCCCCAAAGGCTACCCCGGCATCATTGCGCCGAACGGGGGCCTGTACGTCCACTGGGTTCCCGGCAATCCCCTCGAAGCGCTTGCCAGCCCGACGTACATCCAGAACGCCGACGTAATTTACAGGGCGACGCTCGACACAGCGTGGCTCATCGCACAGCTCCCCTCGGTCAATCGCGCAGCAGGGTTCCTCGCGTCACTTACCTCTCCGGAGGGGGCGGTCAGGGGAGGCGGATACTACGTCGAGCGCCCTCCGCGCCTGGATCAGGACGGCGTGACGCAATGCTACGCGGTGGATGCCTTCACCATCGCGGCGTCGCTCAACAGGATTGCGGCGAACGATTCAGCTGCTGCGCGGTACGACGAGCTGGCGGGGCGCATCCGCAGACGCTTTGTCGGGAAATTCTGGGTGGGCGACCATTTTGCCGAGTACATCAACCCGGAGCACGGCGTCGTGGCAAATCACGGACTGACGGACGTGGACTGGGCCGCTATTGCAACCGGCGTTGCGCTGCCCGATCAGGTCCGCATCCTCTGGCCCCTCCTGAAGAACGAAGAGAGATTTCACTACGGGGGGATCCCCACCGGCATCGCAACGCACCCCGAGAAGTACGAGGCCTGGGAATTCAACTACGACAGGCACGATCTTGCGGCAATGGGACGCGTCTGGTATCTCGAGGCCTGGGCCCGTGCCCGCATGGGGGATGCGGAGGGGCTCCTGGCAGGGCTGCGGAAAGTCAGCCGGGTCGGCCGGGACAGCGGCTACTTCTGGCGGGAACGCTTCGAGCCCGACGGGAAGGGGGGAGCCGTCGCCACCGGCCCGAATACGTACTGCGAGTACCCTGCCAACTACATCAGGATCATGCAACGCTTCCTGCTCGGCGTGGATCTGAGGCTTGACGGGTCGGTGTTCCTCGCCCCCGTTGTGACGGATTCGTTCTGGAACGAAGGATTCGGTCAAACGCTGCGCTGGCGTGGGCGCACACTCACCTACAGGATGTGGCGGGATGGGATCGAGGGCACGTACTCGGGACCGGCTCCGCAGGTCGTCGGCGTAAGGCTTCCGCCGGATTCGCTCCACGCAGGGTGGTCCACCTCATACACCGGTCACCCGGCGCCTGAAGCCGTCGTTCTCCCCCGCGAGTCGGGCCAGGCGCCCGGACGCGTGGTGAGGATCGTTGTTCCTCCTCCTCCGCGGGGAGAGGCGAGCACATTCCGTGTCGTCGTGTCAGGCAGATGAAATCCGGGAAGACTCCGAAAGCGTCACCCGAACCGCCGCTCATTCCCCCATCGCTTCCCGCCGGATCCATCACCGGGCTGAAAGACGAAGCGGAGATTGCAGGGATTGTGCTCGATGCGCTCAGCGTTGTCGGGAAATCGGCGACAAGTGTGCTGATTGAGCAGGCGGTGATCCGGCAAGCGGCCATGGCTGGGGCCCGCCTGGCGAATCTCCGGCTCAACGACGTCAGATTCGAAGGGTCCGATCTTTCCGGGATCGTCCTGCCGAAGGGAAGGCTTCAGCGCGTCGAGTTCCGCGGCTGCCGGCTCACGGGGGTGCAACTCTCGGAATGCAGGTGCCGGGATCTCCTCTTCGCCGAGTGTACGCTTGAGAGCGCGATCATCACGTCGGGAAAATTCCAGTTCGTGCGCTTCGAGCGATGCAATCTGCGCAGGGCGATACTGGAGCGGAACGAGCTCCCCGGTGCGGTGTTCCTCGGGTGCGACCTGGGCGGTGCGGACTTTGCCGGAAGCGCGACGAAGGGGGTTGATTTCCGGGGTTCCGATCTCACCGGGCTCCATATTGAAGCCCGTCAGCTCCAGGGGGCGATCATCGACCCGCTGCAGGCGATGCAGGTGGCTTCACTCCTGGGAATCGTGGTGAAAGAGCAGGGAGAGTAGGTCCTTCCCTTCTTCTCGTGTCATTGCGAGTGGCGCCAAAGGCGCCACGAAGTCCGCTTCTTGGACCACGTCGCTCTTTGGCGTGGCAATCCCCGCGCGACAGCCCTAGTCCAGCTTCTTCCTGAACCTCAGCACGCTCCCCGCCAGCACGACGCTTCCCATGCCGAGAAGGAGCAGGGCCTGCAGCCAGAGGTCGCCGATGCCCACCCCCTTGAGAATGAGTGAGCGCACGATGTACAGGAAGTGACGCATCGGGATGAGCCAGGAGATGCCCTGGAGGATCCGGGGCATGTTGTCGATAGGAAATGCGAAGCCCGAGAGGTACATCATCGGCTGGATGATGAAGAACTGGCCCACCATCATCGCCTGCTGCTGCGTCCGGGAGATGGTGGAAAGAAACAGGCCGAGCCCCAGCGACGTGAGGAGGAAGCACCCCGAGAGGCCGATGAGCAGCGGGACGCTTCCCCGGATCGGGATGCCGAACCCGAGGACCATGACCGTCATGACGACGGTCGCGTTCGCGGAGGCGATCGCCGTGAACGGGATCATTTTCCCGATCATCAGCTCCGTGGGCGTGATGGGAGTGACCATGATCTGCTCCAGCGTCCCGATCTCCTTTTCCCGCACGATCGCCATGGACGTGAGGTTCATGGTTCCCGCAAGCAGAATCATCACGAGCAGCCCGGGCACCATGTAGTTTCTCGACTTCAGCTCCGGATTGTACCAGGCGCGCACCTCCGTGCCGACGCCTGCGGTGGGCAGCGTGCCCCCCGCGACCTCCGTCAGGATGCCTGCAGAGTACTGCCCGAGAATCTGGTTGAGATAGCCGATCGCGATGGCGGTCGTGTTTCCTTCGCTCCCGTCGACGAGCACCTGCACGGTTGCGCTCCGGTGCCCCACGATCATGTCCCCGAACCTGTGGGGGATGACGAGCACCATCGACACCCTGTCTGCGTCCAGGAACGGCTGGATGGCGTTGTAGTCGTCGATGGAATACTCGACCGTGAAGTACCCGGATGTCACGAGCTTCTCCACCAGCTCACGGCTCTCGACGGACTTGTCCTGGTCGCACACGCCGATGGCGATGTCCTTGATGTCGACCGACACGGCGTAGCCCATAAGCCCGAGCTGCATGACGGGAGCGATCAGGATGATCGGGAGGAGCTTCTTGTCCCTGGCGAGCTGCGTGAACTCCTTTCTGAGAAGCGCCGAGATACGCTGGAAATTCATGGCCTCACCCGATGGTTTTCCGGAACCGCCGGATGCTCAGCAGGAGCACCACCAGCGTGAACGCCGTGAGGTACACGACCTGCGGCCACCATGCCGCGAGGCCCGTCCCCTTCAGGATGATGCCGCGCAGGATGATCAGGTAGTACTTCGCGGGCGTGATGTTGGAGAGGGCCTGGATCCACCACGGCATGCTGCGGAGGGGAAACATGAAACCCGAAAACATCATTGTGGGGAGCGTGGCGAGGAGCGCCGCAAGCTGGAATGCGACCATCTGCGTCTCCGCGACGGCCGACACCCAGAGCCCGATCGAGAGCGCCGCCATGATGAACAGGAGCGTCGTACAGAAGAGCAGGATGAGGCTCCCCTTGATGGCCACGTCGAACATGAAGTATCCGGCGGTCAGCACGAGCGCGGCCGCGACGAGCGAAATGAGAACGTAGGGAATGAGCTTCCCCACGATCAGCTCCACCGGGCTGATGGGGGAGACGTCGATCTGCTCGATCGTGTTCCGCTCTTTTTCCTTGACGATCGAGAGAGAGGTGGCGATGACCGCCGTGATCGCCAGGACGAACCCGATCAGGCCGGGGACCAGAAACTTCGCGCTCTTCAGCTCCGGGTTGTACCAGACCCGGGCTTCGTACCGCACGGGAATATAGCTGCCCAGTCCCATGCGGGCCAGGCTCTTCAGGATGATCGCCTGCGAGTACTCGAGCGCGATCGCCTGCACGTAGCCGATAATCGTCGTGGCGTAGTTGGCGTCCATCCCGTCCACGAGCACCTGCACTTCCGGTGAGCGCCCGGCGAGCAGCCTCCGGGAAAAGTCCGGAGGAATGATGACGGCGAGCCGCACGGCGCCGTCGTTGAGCAGTGTGGCGGCTTCCGCGCTCGAGCGGGGCTGGGCGACGTGGTCGAAGTAGCCCGATGTGACGAAGGCGTCCGTAAACTGCCGGCTCTCGGCGGAGCGGTCGTCGTCGTACACCGCCATCCGGACGTGCTGCACGTCGGAGTTGAGCGCGTATCCGTTCAGCAGCATGAGGAGGACCGGGAAGAGGGTCAGGATCGCCAGCACGCGCTGGTCGCGCCTGATCTGACGGAATTCCTTGATGACGATGGGCCGGAGTCGTCTGAACATTGCTCAGGCCGCCTTCTGTGATGCACGGTCCAGCAGGTAGATGAAGACGTCCTCCAGCGACGGGGTGATGCGGTCGATCGTCCGGTACGCGATATGGTGCGAGGTCAGGAGCGCGTCAATGGCGGCCCGGGCGGCCGGTTCGTCGGGCACCGTCACGTGGAGGTAGGTGCCGAACACGGACGTCTCCAGCGCCCACGGCTCGTGTTCAATCAGCGCCATCGCCTCGATGACCGTGTCGCACTGGATCTCGAGGATGGGCGTGGTGATGTAGTTCGATTTCAGCTCGCGCGGGCTTCCGTTGGCGATGATCGTGCCCGCGTTGATCATGATGATGTCGTTGCAGTACTCGGCCTCCTCCAGGAAATGCGTCGTCACGAGGATCGTCACACCCTGCAGTGACAGCTCGTTGATCAGCTCCCAGAAGCGCCGGCGCATGATGGGATCGACGCCGCTCGTCGGCTCGTCGAGAAAGACGATCTTCGGCCTGTGCAGCACGGCGCACCCGAGCGCCAGGCGCTGCTTCCACCCGCCGGAGAGCGTCCCGGTGAGGCTTTTCTCCCGGCCGCGGAGGCTGGTGATGTCCATGACCCATTCCTGCCGCTCGCGGATCGCTTCCCGCGACATCCCGTACACCCTGCCGCAGAACGCGATGTTCTCCTCGATCGTGAGGTCCTCGTACAGGGAGAACTTCTGGGACATGTAGCCGATGGTGGTCTTCACACGCTCGGGGTCCCTGCCGATGTCGAAGCCTCCCACGAGGGCCCGTCCGCCCGTGGGCTCGAGGAGGCCGCAGAGCATCCTGATGGCGGTCGATTTTCCGGCGCCGTTGGCTCCCAGGAACCCGAAGATCTCCCCCTCCTTGACGTCGAACGAGATGTTGTCGACGGCGGTGAAATCCCCGAACCGCTTCGTCAGTCCCTCGACCAGGATCGTGTTGGCGCTCACGGCCGATCGCTCCCGTCACCCGCGCCGCCCCCCGGCGCGGGATGCGCCGAGAGGAGCGAAATAAAGACGTTTTCAAGGGAGGGGGGGATCACCCTCCAGTGTTCCACGTCGATCCTGCTCTCCTGCAGCTCCTTGAGCAGCGGCGGCACGTCCCGGGAAGCGCTCTCCACCAGGATGTTGAGGCGGTCGCCGAAGGGCTGCGCTTCCTTCACCAGCGGGAGCGACCGGATGCGCGTGAATGACCGACGCAGATCGGCGCACACGATTTCGACGACGTCGCCCCGCATGAGCTTTTTCATCGCGCGGGGAGAGTCGGTGACCAGGTTCTTCCCGTCGCTCATCATCGTCACCCTGTTGCAGCGCTCCGCCTCGTCCAGGTACGGTGTGGTCATGATGATCGTCATCCCCGTGCGCAGCAGGTTTGCCAGGACCTTCCAGAAGTCGCGCCGCGAGACAGGGTCGACGCCCGTGGTGGGCTCGTCCAGCAGGAGAAGGTCGGGGGAATGGATGAGCGTGCATGCGAGCGCGAGTTTCTGCTTCATGCCGCCGGACAGACGGTCGGCCAGCCGCGTGCGGAACGGCGTCAGCCGCGTGAATTCAAGCAGCTCGTTGCGCCGGTCGCGGTAGCCCCCGACGCCGTGAATCTCGGCGAAGAACTCGATGTTCTCGTCGATGGTCAGGTCGCCGTACAGGCTGAACTTCTGGGAGAGGTACCCGATCCGCTTCTTCACCTCTTCGGGTTGTTTCGTGACGTCGAAGCCGAGGACGTTGATGGATCCGGATGTCGGCGTGGTGATCCCGCACAGCATGCGCATCAGCGTCGTTTTCCCCGCCCCGTCGGGGCCGACGAGCGCGAACATTTCGCGGCGCCGGACTTCCAGCGAGACGCCGTCGACGGCGACGACGTCCCCGAACTTCTTCACGACGGACTGCAGCGTGACGGCGTTCATGGCTCTCGCCCGTCCCGCTACTGGTGCAGGTAGGCGTCTGCGGGCATGCCGGCCTTGAGGATACCCTCACGGTTGTCGACTTCGAGCTTGACCCCGAACACCAGTTTGGTCCGGTCTTCCTTCGTCTGGATGTTCTTCGGCGTGAATTCCGCGATGGGGGAGATGTAAACGACGTGCGCCGGGAAGGCGCGGTTGGGATACGTGTCCACGTAGACCTCCGCCGGGGCACCCAGGCGGACCTTGCCGAGATCCGTGTCCGCCACGTAAATCATCAGGTTGAGCGTGTCAAGACGCGAGATCGTCGCCACGGTGGATCCCACGCCGAGCAGCTCCCCCTGCTCCACGGGCTTGTGCGTGACGATGCCGGCGACCGGCGCCGCGATGCAGGCATCGTCGAGCTGCTGCTGCAGGAGGGAGGCCCCGGCTGCGGCCTGGTCCAGGCGTGCCTTCGCCGCGGCGATCTCCTCGGGCCGTGCGAACCGCTGCATCTTCTGCAGGTTCTGCCGCGCGCTGTTGTTCTGGGCGCGGGCCACCGCCAGGCGCGACTCGGCATCGTCGTACTGCTTCTGCGTGACGCTGTGCGCGGCCAGGAGAGATTTCATCCTTTCGAAGTCTTCGGAGGCGTTCTTCAGCGTCGACTCGGACTGCAGGAGCGTCTCTCTGGCCGTGTTGATGTCCTCGGATCGCGCGCCGTTGAGCAGCATCTGGTACTGCGCACGCGCGAGGTCCACCCCGGCCTTCGCCTGTTCCCACTGGAGCCGGAGCGTGGATTGGTCCAGCAGTGCCAGCGTGTCGCCGCTCCTGACGCGGCTCCCCTGGTCGACGTACAGCCGGAGGACCTGTCCCGGCACCTTGGTCCCGACGTTGACGTCGATGGCTTCGAGCGTTCCCGAAGCATCGATCATGCCGGGATGATTGTTGCCGCATCCTGCGCATACGAACGAGAGTACAGCCAGCGTTCTCAGTTTCATCGAGTATTTCCTGTCACGACCATATATTGTCATTGCGAGCGGCGGCTTCGGCGCCACGAAGTCCGCTCTTTGGACCACGCCGCTCTCTGGCGTGGCAATCCCCTCTATAGTACGTACGAACCGCGTTGATATTTCACAGAATTAGCAATATACGAAAAATCTCCTCCCGAAGGCTTCGGAACCGGGGCACAGAACCCCGTGTTGTTCTGGCAGATTGCCGGAACACTCTGCCATGGGTATGATGCCCAAAACACGGATTCTCATCCTCGGAGGCGGCTTCGGCGGCCTGTACGCGGCGCTGGAGCTGGAGAAGTCTCTCGGGTTTGACACCGGCGTGGAAATCACGCTGGTCAACCGGGAGAACTTTTTCCTGTTTACCCCTCTGCTTCACGAAGTTGCGGCGGGCGACATCGATGTCACGCACACGGTGAATCCGCTCCGACTGCTCCTGAAACGCGCCAGGTTCTTCAACGGGGAGGTGGAGTCGATTGACCTCGAACACAGGATGGTTGTCGTGTCGCACGGCGTGGAACACCACCGGCACGACCTGCCGTACGACCAGCTTCTGATCGCGCTCGGCTCGGTCACCAATTTCCATGGCCTCCCGGGAGTGGAAAAGGCGCTGACGATGAAGTCGCTCGGCGACGCCATCCATCTTCGCAACCGCCTGATCGGGCTGCTGGAAGCCGCGGATTTTGACTGCGCCGGGGGCTCGCGGACTCCGCTTCTGACCGTGGTTGTCGCCGGGGGCGGGTTCGCCGGTGTCGAGACGATCGCCTCCGCCAACGATTTCCTCCGCGCGGCGTTGAAACACTATCCGGGCGTCCGCGAGGAGATGATCCGCCTGGTGCTTGTCCACGCCGGTGCATTCATACTCCCCGAGCTGGGTGATCAGCTCGGTGCGTATGCGCGCGCGAAGCTGGCCCGGCGGGGCATCGAGGTGCTCACGAACACTACCGTGACTTCGTATCTCGACGGGGTGGTTGCGCTCAGCGACGGGACGCGCGTCCCGGCTGAGACGCTCGTCTGGACTGCCGGGATCGCCCCGAACCCGATTCTTGCCGGCCTGCCGTGCGGGAAAGATCACGGGAGGATCATCGTGGACCGCTTTCTCGAGGTCCCGCACTTCCCGGATGTCTGGGCGCTGGGGGACTGTGCACATGTGCCCGAAGGGGCTGCGGGATTGTCGTCCCCCCCGACCGCTCAGCACGCCCTTCGCCAGGGGCGCATCGCCGGACGAAACATTGCAGCGCGGGTCACCGGCGGCTCGCCGCGACCGTTTGTCTATTCGTCGATCGGAGCGCTTGCCGCCATCGGCCACAGGTGCGGCGTCGCGAGGATCTTCGGCATCAACTTTTCCGGGTTTCCCGCGTGGTGGCTGTGGCGCACGGTGTACCTCGGCAAGCTCCCGCGGTTTGAGAGAAAGCTGCGGGTGGCGCTCGACTGGACGCTCGACCTCGTTTTCGGCAGGGACCTTGTACAGTTCGAGACGCGCCGGGCGGGGGCGGCTTCCGGGCAGGGTAGCGGGATTCCGGAGACCGCAGCGGTGAACATCGCCGCTGCTGTGGATGAAGCGCGAAACTGACGGAGGGAATCGAGGAGAGGCCATGGCCGGGAACATAGCGAAAGATGACGCGGAATGGAGGAAGCAGCTCACGCCGCTCCAGTTTGACGTGACGCGGCGGAAGGGGACCGAGCGGCCGTTCACCGGCGAGTACTGGGACAACCACCGGGAGGGGATGTACCGGTGCGTCTGCTGCGGCGCGGAACTCTTCTCGTCGGAGACGAAGTACGACTCCGGCTGCGGCTGGCCGAGCTTCTTCCGCCCGGCGGTACAGGCCAATGTCGCGGAGCAGCCTGACAACTCTCACGGCATGCGTCGCACGGAGGTCGTCTGCTCCCGGTGCGGCGCGCATCTCGGCCATGTCTTTGAGGACGGACCGCAGCCGACGGGTCTCCGCTATTGCATGAACTCCGCCTCGCTGAAGTTCGTCCCTGCGGGCGGCAGGGAGGGGTAGAGACTGTTCCCTCGGAAGATTCTTCGTATATTGTGCCGGTGACCGCCGCCCGGCGGTCCACATGACATCCTCCACCGGCATCAGGAGACCCCGCGGCACGGCCGCGTCGACTATCGAATGAGAACGCGACTCACAGAAGCGTCCGTCCTTTTCATCAGCGTTCTGAAGTGGTTCGTGATCGCCTCCGTTGTCGGGATCCTGGTCGGAGGATCGACCGCCCTCTTCCTCTGGTGTCTCCGGGAGGCGACGGGAAAAATCGCCTTGCTCCCTTTTCACTATGCCCTCCTGCCGCTCGCGATCTTCGCCTCTGCCGCGCTGGTCCTCTATCTCGCCCCCGACGCAAAGGGGCACGGCACCGAGAAGGTCATCGAGGCGATCCACCAGCGCGGCGGTGTCATCAAGCCGCTCGTGGTTCCCGTGAAGCTTCTGGCAACCGTGGTGACGCTCGCCTCCGGCGGTTCCGCAGGGAAGGAGGGACCCTGTGCGCAGATCGGTGCCGGCATCTCGTCCGTCCTGGCACGCGTGCTGCACTTCGATGAAGTGGACAGGAAGAAGCTCGTGATCTGCGGTGTGAGCGCAGGGTTCGCGACCGTGTTCGGCACGCCCGTGGCAGGCGCTCTCTTCGGCGTGGAGGTTCTCGCCATCGGCCAGATCCAGTATGCGGTCCTCTTCCCGTCATTTGTCGCGGGGATTGTCGGATTCCAGGTGTCCTCCGCATTCGGGACGACGTACTTCCACCATGCGATCACGTTCATTCCGACATTCACCGAGCTGTTCTTCTTCAAGGTTGTCCTGGCCGGCATTGCGATCGGCGTGGTGTCATTCATCTTCATTGAGGTTCTGCGGTTCGTCGAGTCGGCCTCCGACAGAATCCGCTGGTGGACTCCCCTGAAGGGGCTGCTCGGCGGGGCCCTGCTCCTCCTGACGCTCCCCCTTGGCGACAGGTACCTGGGTCTCGGACTTACGACCGTGGAGGCGACGCTGAACGGGACCGGGAGTGTCGCCCCCTATGACCCCCTGATAAAAATGCTCGCCACGGCGATAACCCTGTCGTTCGGGGGGAGCGGCGGTATTGTCACACCGATCTTCTTTGTCGGGGCGACCGCGGGGAGCGTGCTCTCCGGGCTCCTGGGGCTGGATCCGGCGACGGGGGCGGCGCTCGGCATGGTGGGGGCGCTCGCGGGCTGTGCCAACACTCCCATCTCAGCGAGCGTCATGTCGATCGAGCTTTTCGGCGCGACCCTGAGTCCGTATGCGGCTGTTGCCGCTATTGTCAGCTTTCTGATTGTCGGGCACCGGAGCGTCTACCCCAGCCAGATACTGGCGGTTGCGAAATCGAGTTCGTTCCACCCCGATCTCGGTAAACCCATCGAGCACATGGTTGTTCCCGATGTGACCCCGCGTCCGGAGAGCGTTATCGGCATCGGCCGCCGCACGGTGAAGAAGATTCGCCGTGCGCGCCGGGACAGACGTTCAAACAACGCACGACGGGGGTGAGATGAACGTTGAAATCCGGTCAGCACCCGTATCGCCATGAACCTGAAACAGGTTTTCCTCCCGGCAATTCTCCTTGTTGCGCATTTCCCATCCGCGGCGCAGGGCCCGGACGTCCCCACACACGCGGCGCTCAATGTGCCGGTCGCCGGCTACGGCATCAGCGTTGGAAATTCCGTCCGGCATTCGGGCCTCAGATTCAACTGGAGCGATTGCGGCATAGGGGAGATCAACGGTCTCAACTTCACGCTCTGGGTTCCCGGCGAGCCGCTCAGCGGGACGATCAACGGGGTCGGCCTCGGCCTTGGCGTGATGGGGGCGAGTGAGATCAACGGGCTCTCGTTCGGCCTCGGGGGCGTCTTTGGCGAGCGTGCACTGAACGGGATCACGATCGGCGGCCTGGCGATCATCACGTCGGGCGACGCCTCCGGGGTGACGTTTTCGGGGTTCGGCGTGGTCGCCTCGGGAAGCCTCACCGGCTTCAATTTCGGAGGCGTTGGGTGTGTCGCCGGGGGGGAGATGACGGGCGTGTCCATCGGGCCTCTGGGTCTTGTGGGGTCGGGTTCACTCACGGGCATCAATCTGGGGGGACTTGGTCTCGTGACGAAGGAGAACATGCTCGGGATCAACTTCGCCGGGCTCGGTCTCATCGCCGGGAGAAGAATTGACGGCCTCACCATTGCCGGGCTTGCCGCCATTGCGCCGGGGGGCCTCTCGGGAGTGACCGTCGCGGGAGGAGCAGTGGTCTCGCAGGGCGATATCGCGGGGGTGAACATCACCGCGGGCGCCGTCCAGGCGGGCGGCGAGATTTCGGGGTTCAGCGTTGCAGGCTTCAGGACAAAGTCAGACCGGGTGATGGGCATCGACCTGAACGTCGTGATGACGGATGTCCGCTCGTCGCACGGCATCGTCACCGGCATCTACAATCGCATCTCTGAACAGCAGGAAGGGATCTCGATAGGTCTCATCAACTACGCCACCAATCTCCACGGAGTGCAGATCGGGCTCGTGAACATCGCGGACAACAACCCGGAAGGACTGCGTGCCCTTCCCCTGATAAATGTTCATTTCTAGTTCCGTCGTTGCGAGCGGCGCCACCGCAGGCGCCATCTCATGCGAAGCGCGCTCTTTGCGCCCCGCCGCAGCCGGGGCAATCTCCCACTTGACTCCCGCCGCGCGCTGGACTACATTCTTCTGTGTGACTTCCCCTGCGCCGGATCGGCAGGAACTCGAAGATTTCCCCTGCTGTTGATTTCCATGACAGTACCCCGCTGACCCTTCAGATCTCCCACTGCCGCGAAGGAGTCCTCATGGCCGCCGGAACGTCCGAAGACGTCGGGAAACTCTTCCTCATGGTCGCTGTGGGGTTTTTCGTCCCGATCCACAGCTATTTCAAGCTCAGGCACGGGGTTGGGGGGATCATGGAACCTCTTCGGAGGGAAGATTGGCGTGACGCGCGGCAAAGACGCCTGGGATTGACGACCCGCACTCATTCCTGATCAAACGCTCGGACAGCCCATGCCCGCCCTGTCTCCGACAAATGCGCAGATCGCCTCGCTCCTCGATCTCATCGCTGACCATCTTGCGGCGAAGGAAGAAAACCCGTTCCGGGTGAGGAGCTACCGTGCTGCGGCCGCCTCCGTCCGTGCGTCGCGCGCGCAGATCGGGAAGAAGGCAAAGGAAGGCGGCGCCGCCGCGCTGGACGGAATTCCCGGCGTGGGTGAACGGCTTGCCGGACTTATCGCGGAGTACGTGACGACCGGACACATGGAGCTGCTGGAAACTCTCCGGAAGGAGGTGCCGGCGGAAGACGTGGAAAAGGTGCAGGCATCGAAGAAGGATCATGCCCCGTCTCCTCGTGGTCCTCAGATCCCGGTCGGCCTGGTGCTGGAGATGGACGCCGAGTACAGGGAGAGGGCGGTTGCACGGAAGCTGAAAATGATCGCGCCCAGGCTGCTCAACCCCGGAAAAAAAGCGTGGCTGCCGATTCTTGCGACTTCGCGGGGGGGATGGAAATTCACCGTGATGTTCTCGAATACCGCGACCGCCCACAAGCTCGGGAAAACGAACGACTGGGTGGTCGTGTACTACGAGAGCGGCAAGGGTGAGAGCCAGTGCACCGTCGTGACCGAGCAGCGGGGCGCCATGAAAGGAAAGCGCGTCATCCGGGGGAGAGAAAAGGAGTGCGGGGCATTTTACGGGACGGCGTGAGCGGTGGTGCCGGCCCTTCACGTAGCGATTGGCAGCGGCGATGAACCTGTCTGAGCTCAAAAACCTGGCATCGGCACCGGGGGATACGCCCCCGATGCCCGTGCTGTTCGTTGGTCACGGCAACCCGATGAACGCGATCACGGACAACGAGTTCTCGCGCGGCTGGCGTGCGGTCGGCCGTGCACTACCGAAGCCCCGCGCGGTCATCTGCGTCTCCGCGCACTGGGAGACGCGGGGGACGTATGTGACGGCGATGGAGAGTCCGCAGACGATCCATGATTTTGGCGGGTTCCCGCGTGAGCTGTACGAGGTGGAGTACCCCGCGCCCGGCGAGCCGGCGCTCGCCAGGGAGACAAAGGCGCAGGTCAAGAGTGCGGAGGTGGGCCTCGATGTTGCGTGGGGGCTCGATCACGGATGCTGGAGCGTTATGAGGCATCTGTTCCCCGACGCGACGATCCCCATCATCCAGCTCAGCCTCGACCGCACGAAGCCGCCGCGGTGGCACTTCGAGCTCTCACGCGAGCTCGCGCCGCTCAGGCGCAGGGGGGTGCTCATTGCCGGCAGCGGCAACATGGTACACAATCTCGGCATGATCGACTGGGAGGCTCGGGTCGGGTTTGACTGGGCCACGGAGGCGACCGACCAGCTCAAGAACCTGATCGCCGGGAACGAGAGCGACATGCTGGTCAACTACCGCTCGCTCAGCCGCGAGGTGCAGATGGGTGTGCCGACGCCGGAGCACTATCTCCCGATTCTGTACGCCGTCGGCCTCAGGAACGAGGAAGAGCCCGTCTCCTTCTTCAACGACAAGGCCGAGCTCGGCGCGATTTCGATGACGTCGTTCCGCATCGGGTGAGATAACTGTCAATGCGAGGGCAACAGACCTGTCAATAACGGGGGACAGTCGCGAGGAGAGAACCATGCAATCACACATCCGCTTCACCCTGAACGGCAAGCCGGCGTCGGTGACGACCGACGGCGACCGCCCCCTGCTCTGGGTTCTGCGCACGGACCTGGGCCTCACGGGAACGAAGTACGGCTGCGGGGAAGGCCTCTGCGGGGCGTGCACCGTGATCATCAACGGCGAAGCCGTCCGCTCGTGCCAGACGTCCGTGAAGGACGTCAGCGGCAAGACGGTCATGACCATCGAGGGTCTTGCCGCCGGTGCGGGAGTGCACCCCGTGCAGAAAGCGTTCATGGAAAACGATGCGCTCCAGTGCGGCTACTGCACGCCGGGGATGATCATGAACGCGTATGCGCTCCTCCGCAAGCACCCCCGGCCGACAACCGCGCAGATCATCGAGGGGATGGAGGACAACCTCTGCCGCTGCGGTGCTCACAACCGTATCGTCCGTGCGATCCAGGCTGCATCGAAGGATATGGAGGGAGGGCTCTGACATGAAAGAATTCGAATACTGGGAAAACGACGCGGCGGAGATGGATGCCGCGATGGACCGTCGCCGCTTCCTGAAGACGGCGGGCGCCGGCATCTTCCTCTTCTTCAATGTGAAGGATATCCCGGCCCTGATGCAGGAAGGTACGGGCAGGCCGGTCATCCAGGGCGGCCCGTCCGACTTCAATGCGTATCTGAAGATCGGCGAGGACGGCCGCGTCGCGTGCTACACCGGCAAGATCGAAATGGGTCAGGGGATTGTCACATCGCTCGCACAGATGCTCGCCGAAGAGCTTGACGTCAGCATCGACGACGTCGACATGGTCATGGGGGACACGGACCTTTGCCCGTTCGACCGCGGGACGTGGGGGTCGCTCAGCACGCGCGCATTCGGGCCCTCGCTCAGAACCGCCGGCGCGGAGG
>Ga0335069_10001136_pt1 | contig 42941 bp, 52 predicted proteins | sample Lox_Sample_11_FD_206714 | JGI IMG/M metagenome (GOLD analysis project Ga0335069, IMG submission 206714) | Soil microbial communities from Loxahatchee National Wildlife Refuge, Florida, United States - Lox_Sample_1.1 | ecosystem: Environmental > Terrestrial > Soil > Wetlands | place: USA...
CGAGCGCGCTATTCTGAGCGCGCGCCGATTTTTTGATCGTTTCGAGACCGCGCTTCCAGTCCCCTTCGGGGATCGGCTGGCCTTCCCCGGCGGCCGTGCGGATGGTGACGGTGTTTCCCCTGGCGGCTCTGGCAGCCTCTTCGATTTTGTCCGTTCCCGTGATCTGCGGCCAGAAGAACTGGCCGTGACTCTCCATGATGCTGCGCGCCTGCTTCCGCTCCTGGCTCGCTTCGCCGTGCCGGTGGGCGATCAGCGCGAACCATCCAATGTCCACGTCGTGCTTTCGCAACTTGACGATGGGGCGCCGAAGATTATCCGTCTTGCCCGGCGTGACGGCGATGTGGTGCAGCTCGTGGTCGAGCAGTGCGGCGCGTTCCGGATCATCGACGGTTCGCCACCAGTAACCATCGAGCAAAATCTCCACATCGCCGCGGCCTGCCGCACGATCCTTTAGGCTCATTTTCCGCGTCAGTCCGAGAGCCTTGCACCCATGGTGTGTGATGGCATCAGACGCGGGCTCCCCATTCTCATTGTACTCGGGCTCGGCGAACAGGAAATCAATTTTCAGTTCGGCGTCGATTAGCGGTTGATGGTCTGGGTATTCGCGCATGATGTCATCGGCCATCTCTTGCACTTCGGGTCCGCACCGTTTGTAGGTTGGCATAGGTTGGGTTATTTTAAGTTTGGCCCCTCTTCCCCACCGGGGCCGCTCGGCGTCTCGGCGGATTGATTACCGCAAAGTGTCCCCGCAACGTAATTCCAGCGCCCGAGAGCGCGGCGTTCGCATCAGTGGCTTATAGGCCGTCGGGTCTTTGCTCCCAGTCCTTTGGGAATCAGGCACATCACACGCTGCGTTGCGGGGACTTGCAGCAATGTCCTGACTTTCATTTTGGGTATGGTAATTTCGCGATGGGTTCCGCACCCACCAAAATTCATGGTTCGGCTTGCGGGTGTTCTCCTGTCCACGCTGGCAAGAGAGCAATTCCTCCGCGTTTCTCATTCGCAAGTTTCGCTCCGGGTCTGTGGGAGCCTGATGGGCGCGCTTTGCCAGCGTGAGCAACCACACCCATCCTGCTGTGAAAACAACTCCGACGATAAAACCTGTAAGCATTTTTCCTCCATTGCGTTCTGAGCCTCGGCCAGCGCGACGGCCAGCCAAGGAAATGAATTGCCCGCCCCGAAAGTGCCGTTTTCGCTCAGGGCTCCAGGCCGGAACTGCTGCGAGGATGGGCTTGAACCATCAAAACGCCCCTCGCGCGCGCGGCAGGCGCTAATAGTGCTCTTTCGGGCTTCCCGTTTAATCGGCTCGGCCAGCACAGGCACGGGCAAAATTGGTTCTTCCCCTGCGTCCGATCTATTCGCGCACGTCAGGGGATTGGGTTTTGCGAAATTCATAGGCTGAGAAGTAGGGAATCACAGCCCCCTCCGACTGCTGATGTGAACCAGCAGCACATTCACGGCGACCGAAATGGCATCCGCTTCCATGGCCAGATCCGGGTGACCGGCGCGGTTGAGGTATTCCCTGGTGGCGACGATCTTGTTCCAGGCTTTGTTGCAGATCATGTAAGCGGTGGCCAACTCCTCCGAGGCTTTGGCGAGCGCAATGGTGGCGCTGGATAACTGGCTCCAGGCTGAGTCCAGGTGCTGGAGGCCAAGGGGGTGAAGGGCGGTGGGGATGACGGTGGGGGAGGGCTTCATGTTTAACCTTTCCCGTCGCCGTAGCCGTAGCCGTCGCTGTAGCCGTAGCCGGAGCCGGAGCCGGAGCCGTCGCTGTAGCCGGAGCCGGAGCCGTAGCCGTAGCCGTCGCTGTAGCCGGAGCCGTAGCCGTCGCTGTAGCCGGAGCCGGAGCCGTAGCCGTAGCCGGAGCCGTCGCCGGAGCCGTAGCCGTCGCTGTAGCCGGAGCCGGAGCCGTAGCCGTAGCCGGAGCCGTCGCCGGAGCCGTAGCCGGAGCCGTCGCCGGAGCCGTCGCCGGAGCCGTCGCCGAAGCCGTAGCCGTAGCCGTCGCTGTAGCCGGAGCCGTAGCCGGAGCCGAAGCCGTAGCCGTAGCCGTCGCTGTAGCCGGAGCCGGAGCCGGAGCCATTTACGACCTGCACGTCCATACGGCAACTCCCTTAATTGATTTCTTCGCGCGGTCGCTCGCGCTCAGAATCTCAATGGCTTCCGTGAGCACCACGCGATTAACCGCGCAGGGGAATTTGCAGTTCTCGGGCGCGGATGTTCCCTCCATCGCGAGCTCGGAGAGGGACGCGGCACCGGCCCAATACCAGATGCGGCGCGCGTCGGTGAGCGTGACTTCCTTGCCGCTTTTCGATTCCAGATGACCGGCGAACACGCCGGCTGAGTAGGTGCGGACGATGACGTATGGTTTTGCTTTCATGGGTTTTTGGTTATAGCCCCTCGGAGCGAGGGGAAAGGGGTTTCATGCGGCATCCTTTTCCAGCAATTCCTTCACCGCTTTTTCTACCAGCCTGACTTCTGGCACGAGGCTTGCTTGAGCGTGCTTGCGGAGTTTTTCCGCGATCCCGGCATCCATCCGGTAGCTTTTCTGTTTCGACTTCTTTTTCCGCATGACGTGACTGGTATAGCAAATGCTATCATCCGTCAAATTTTTTTTGTTTACCATTTTTGCTCTGGCAAAAGCAAAATACGGTAAATCCGGCCGCCCTCATGAATTTCCCGATTTTTCTCCGCGCGCTCCGATGATGTGATTGATATACAATGCACGAAACCCGCGTAAACATTGGCCCAAACCGATGTAAAAATAGTTGAAGATATTTGTGGACATCATACGCGAAAAGCGTATAGTGGTTGCGTCGGAAGGAAAAGGGTTGAAGGGAACCCGAAGCCAACCGGCGGTGAGGTCAACCTTGAGCGACTCACCTAAATCTCTCGACTCGATGTGCTCGCACACTGCGAGAGCCGGATGTGGAACCGGCCCGGGAGCGCAACACAATGCGCAAACCCGGAGGAGCAGTGAACCTGTGCGGGGTAATGCAGCCCGGAACGCAAACGCGCTCCGGCCGGTCCCAAGCCCGGGAAAATGCAGAGGGGGAAAGCCCGAGAGGGCGGAAACCCGCCCGGGCTTCGGCCCGGGCACGAAAGGAAAAATGAAAACCATCCAGATTAATCACCACGGAGAGGGAAGCAGCACGACGGCCATGGTGGCCGTTGATGCCATCCGCGAAAACGGATGGCGGGGCGAAATGGAGGGCGGCGTCTCAGTGTGGGCGCAGACGGCGGAGCCCCTCGAGATAATCGAGGGGTGGCGCCACACGCTCCTGCCGGCCGGGACCACGGTGTACCTCGGCAACGATGGGACCGTTTTGGTCCCGCGCGAGCAGGGCGGGATGTGGATTCGGAAGACCGAATCCGTGCGGCCGGTCGCCGGGTTGTTGCGGGTCAGTGCCCGGCGTCCGAGCCTGGACAGCCTGGACATTTGTCTGGTAGCGGCGAGGTAAATCCAGCCAACCGCAAACCCAAACCCGCCCGGGCTTCGGCCCGGGCACGAAAGGAAAAATGAAATACCAAGTCCACGCATCAATGGCGACCGTCACGGTCGAGGCCGCAAATCCGGTCTTTGCGGCCGAAATTGCGGAGCCCAAGCTTCGCGAAATTCTCACCGCTCACATCGATGAGCAACCGGCCGAAATGACGGTCGAAGGCCCGGACGGCCGGGAGACCGTCTTCTCCTTCGGGGGTGGGCTGTGACCATCCCCGTTCAAACCGAGCTCGTCCTGTCCGAGCAGGACAGGGCGGTCATCCTCCACGCGCTTCGGGTTGCGGAGCGGCTATGCAATCTCACCGATCTTGTAATGGAGACGCTCGCACAGCGGGCTCCCCATTTGCTCCCGGAATTCAGCCCGGATGTCAAGGCGGCAATGGGAGCACGGGCGGCTGTCGAAGCTGCAATCGGGAGGATCATTTGAACATCGCCCGTCAGCTCAAAGCCCTTCGGGCGCGCGCCGGGCTGTCCCAGGCTGGCGCAGCCCGGCGGCTCTCCGTGTCCGTGCGGACATTGCAAGGGTGGGAATTGGGGAACGGCCCCACGGAGTTCACGGGGCGGACTGTGCTCGAAATGGCTGAGGATTGGCCACCAGCGCGGCCTGAGACGCGTCCAAAACGCCGGAGAGGGTCAGCATAGCAGACGCAAGCCCGGGCCTCTCAGCTCGAGTACGTGCCTGAGCCGGACCTTGCAAACATACCCCAATGAGGTATAGTCAAACCATGAAAGAGAACATGAATATGAACGCGACGGAGGCGGCGGCGGCGACGGAGGCGGCGGCGGCGCGGGTTGCCGCGGGAGATGTCTCCCACCAGCGACATGCGGATGCGGATCTCCCAGACCCGTGGGAGGGATGCAGTCCGGAGCGGCACGCGTGGATCGCCCCTGAACTGTGACTTTTGAGTGGGGACGGTGAAAGGCCGGCGCGGGTAACCGGGTAGCGCGATAACCCCGGCCAGACGCAGTGGATAGAATCCTCCCCACTCACAGATTTCCCCACAACCCCAACCCGGCCGGGCTTCGGCCCGGCCAAAATAAAAAGCCCGAGAGGGCGGAAAGGAAGAATGCAAATTGATCAATTAGGTTCTGCGGCCGCAGAAGCGGCTCAATCCGGCCAGGTGGTCGTCGAGTTCGGGGGTGGGCATTGGTGCTCATTCCCTCCCGGCGGTCAGCCGGAGCGAGCCTATTGGGCAACTGCCCTGGCAAGGAGCCAGTGGCAACGTCGGGCGGACGACCTCGCCGCCATTGGACGGCTGGATGTCGGGCAGTCGCATCGGGCTGTCCGGGGTTATCACCCACGGCACGGCGAGTCGTTCGCGACGGTGACGCGGGTTGCCTAATCCCCCCGCCCGGGCTTCGGCCCGGGCAACGAAAGGAAAATATGAAACAGAATCAAATCAAAGTTTACGAAATGGGCGACGCCGAAATTCAAGCGGTATTCGCGAAAGCGGAAGCGGCCGGATATTCTTCCGGGTTGGCTTTCGTCAACGAGATGAATCTCTGGGACGCGACTCGCGATGAAGTCCTCGCGATTCTTGAAGCTCCCGTCCAAGGTTAACGCCACAACCCAAACCCAGCCGGGCAACCGGCCCACAACCCAAAGGAAAAATGAAAACCATTCATACGCCGGAACCGTGGCACAAAGGCGAATCGCCCGACGCATACTTGGGTGCCTGGGTTGTACGGGGCAAGCGAGATGGGGCGGGCTGCACAAGCCCCATCGTTTGCAACGTCAGTACGCCCATGGATCAGGAGCGCATTGTCTCATGCGTCAATGCCTGCGCGGGCATGGCGGACCCGGCGGCCGAAATGAAAGCGTTGCGCGCCGCAACAAGAAAGGGGAAATCAATGACCATTGAAATCAGGCAGGACTCGATTGAAATCTCCCGGGAGGACCAGGAGATCATCCTCCGCGCGCTCCGGCAATCGGAGTCCAAGCTAGAAGCAGAGGAGGCTGTCCGAGCGAGCGATTACCGAAACGCGGGCCTCCCTGCACCCGTCGAAAATTGCGCGCTCTGGCTGGTGCGGGACGCGATCAGGAGGATCATTTGAAATTCTCCACCGAGCTGGTCCGGCTGCGCAAGGCCGCCGGGCTCTCCCAGTCCCAAGCCGCAGCCCGGCTCGGGGTGCCAGTCCGAACGCTCCAGAAATGGGAGCAGGGCGAGCGCGAGCCGACGGAATTCGTGATGGGGAATGTCTGTCAACTGGTTGGTATGGTTTCAAGAGTCCCCGCCCGGGCCTCCGGCGGGAGGCACAGGGCACAGCACGGAGGCGGCGCCACCGGGCGGGGAAATTAGTGCACCAGTACCATCGCCAGCCAGGCGAACCAGATGACCACCAGGAAACCTCCCAGCCAGTCAATCGGTGCCCGTGGTGCGCGCTCAGTGTCCACCGGCGTTCGTGCCGACGTTTAGGAGCGGCGTGGAGACGCTCCCGGGCAGCCCGAATGCTTTCAGCGCCCCATTCGCGCCCATCTGGCCCAGGAGCAGCCCGAAGTTGAAAGCCTGCGCTTGTTGAATCTGCTGGCCGGAATATCCAGCGTTCACGACGTTCGGGTCGTTCAACGAGTTTAACCCCTCGAGGCTCACCGTCACATTGCCATTCGTATCCCGCGTCACCTTGAGCGCGGAAATGCTCTCATTCTTCGGGAGCGTCAGGTCAACCGTGCCCTTGGCCTGATCCCATTTGATCCGGCTCGATGGGACAGCCTGATTACCTGTCGCGCACCCGGCGCATAACGCCAGAGCCGCGATCGCGCCTAGGTTCACCACCATCCCCCATGTTACCAGTAACTTGAATTTCATTTTGCCTCCGTTATTTGGTTTCCCCATTTTTGTCCCAGCCCAACGCATCATCGGCGTGCAGACACTCCGATGCTGTGGAATAATACAGGGTCTCACATAGTGGAGTGATCTGCAAGTTGCAAGTGTCCGATTCGGCAGTTGCATTCACGACAATTCCCGTTCGTATGACATTGCTGGTTTTGAACACGACAAGGTCCCCAATCTTAGCTTCTCTACCGTTTTTATAGTGCATTATTTTGCCTCCACAGTTTGGCCCGCGGTTTTGTCTTGTTCGGCGAGGGCGTCCGCGTGCCGTTTCACGCTCCCGTCGAAATAGGCCCGAAGGGCATTGCTCGCGCCGATGGCGGCCCCCAGGATGGCCAGTGTCCACCTTTGCGGAGTGGGCCAGTGGTCCTTGCTGAGAATATCGGAAATCTGGTCCAGCATCGGAGCGATGAAGCCGATCACGAAATAACAGGCCGCGCGGCCCCAGACTGGAAACCATCGGATAATCGAATTCATCGTATTACCTCCGTTTTTTCCTTCGGGCATTGGGTGTCAGGATGGCGCACGCAATACAGGCTTTCCATCTGTTTGCTCATGCGGTCAATCGCAGCCGCATGTTCAGCCATCGCGTCCTGTAGCTTCACAAAGCGGGTTACAACCCAAGCCGTGCAGACAACGAAGGTGGTCACCACTCCGACTACTTCCCCAAGCTTGAGATGGGTCTCCCCGGTAACGATGTTGCCCGAATCACCGAGAAGCATGGCCCCTAATCCCAGCAGGCCCCCGGCGATTGAAGTCAGAAGTCGAGTCATGTTTTTCGAGTTCACTGCATTTGTGAAGCAGAGGTTTCCCGGTCAGTAAAATCTCAATCTTGGGTGCGTGGGAATCGTCACAGCCCCTTCGTTGGACGGCAAACTTTCAAAGCCGTTCGTGTTCACGGCCGTAACGACGAAGAAGTAGGTCTGCCCCACGGCGAGCCCGCTGAGAGTGATGTTCGTTGCGGCCCCGGTGTTCGTGCTTTGGAAGCCCGGCGCTGGCACGACTACCGGATTGGTCCCGATATAGAAGCTGTTCGTGGACCAGTATAGAATATAACCGGCCACTCCGGAGTAGCTGTCCATGTCCCAGGAGAGCCGCACTGTCGGAGCGTAGGGGATCGGAGGCCACGCGAACACCGCGCAGCCAGCAAGCATGAGGGTGAGAAGGAGTTTTTTCATGGTTTGACGTTCATCCCCCAGCAGAAGGTATAGGCTTGGGTTGTGCCTGCTGGAAGAGTGGCGGGAAGCCCTCCGGCGTAGGGTATGCCCGTGGCATAGCTTGATGTCCCGCCGGATTGGAAACTGGTGTTGATATAGGTGCTGTCTCCAGTCAACATGGCCACGTAATACGTTCCTGCTGATACGCTTTGCGATGTGATTCCGGCCTCCTGCCAATAGAGCGTTCCGACCTTGCTGGTAATCTCCCCGGCGTCTTTCAGCAAACTCCCGGCTCCAGAATAAAGGCCGATTTTTACGGTTCCAACGCTGCTTGAATAGGCATAGACCCGTAAATTGGTGCAAGTCCCGCCAGAACTTAGGGTGATGGGCTGCCAGATAAGGTAGTTCGCTTGGAATCCACCATTCAACGCTCCCGCTGGTTCTGCCGCATCCACCCAGTTCGTATCGAACCCTCCCCCGGGCGTGCCGTAATTCGTGGCGAACACCGTGGAGAATACCCCCATGCAGAAGGTGTTTGAGGTCACGGTCGGCGACGGCAACAGGGCGGGCGGGCTGGAATCGTAGCTCACTCCTCCGGCGAAGAAGGTGTAGCCATTCGTTTGGTACGAGAAGACCGTCTGTCCGTTTCCTACCCGCAACGCCGCGAAATAATCCCCGGCCTGGACGCTCACAGCCGACGCCATCATGCCCGTCACCCAGAAATTCAGACCGGCCGGACAATACATCTCCGCCGTCTCCCGTAGGAAAGCGCCGCCGCTGTCATAGAGATCCATCTTCAGAGTCTGTGGTTGCACGTTGGAATAAACGAAAACTCGCAGACCAGCCACCTGCCCTGGCGCGGAGAAGGTCGCCTTTTCCCAGATCATGAAGTCCGCGTCCAAAGCTCCATTTGTGGCGCCGTTCGTCGCGGTGAGATTTTGCCAGGACCAACTCGGATTCGCCACCGAGACAGAGCCCAAGACCCGGACCGATCCCACCGTCATCGGACCAGCCCTGCCCGGCCCGGTGTTCAACCGGGGCAGAGCCAGCCAGGGCAGCGCATTGGTCACCCATCCGCTCTGCCAGTTATGCGTGTAGGTGGTCAGGCTGTTCGGGTCGTCCACATAGTGCGGCACGCCGCGCGCCGTCAGCGCCGCATCCATATAATGCATGTCAAAGCAGAAATATCCCGTGCTCAGGCACAGGTAGATCCTCTGACTGTCCAGTAGCCCGGCCACGTGCGCATCCAGAAAACTATCCGTCAGCCGGTAGTTGGCTTTCCAGTTTGCGGCAGTAGAGAAATTCTCGCTCGAATCGTAGGTGTCCCAGTTGGTCATGGTCAGCGGGGACTGGTAGATAGCCATTTTGTCAAACACCGATGGATTGCGGCACATCAGGCTGAACGCGCCGAGCCCAGAGCGCGAATACCCAATGATGCACATAGGCTCGCTGCCGGTCTTCGAGAAGTTGGTCCGCAGCCAGGGAACCAGCAGCGTGGTCAACAGAGTTTCATAGCGCACGTTCGGATTGATGTCGCTATCCGCTCCGAAGAAGCTGGAGAGGTTGAGCCCGGGTAGGTTGCTCTGGGTCTGAAACTGCATTTCCGCAACGGTGCAGTAGTAATTGCTCTGCGCCTTGAGGTCGATGAACGCCTGCATCCCATTGCCGTAGGTCGTTTCCGGGTCCTGTTCGACGGGCAGCACGATGATAAACCGGTGCTCCAGGTTGGTCGGTCCCACCGCAGGCAGCAAGCGCAGAGACACCGGGCTTGGGCCATTGCAGTCGGAAGTCACCGTAAAAGTGATCATGCCGACTGCATTGGTCGCAGGGCTGGAGGCGGTGAAAGTATTTCCGCTGGCTAGGAGCGGGAGCAGGAGCAGGATGGGGAGGAACCTCTTCACGGCGTAATTCCCAAGACATTACAGATATTAGTTATCTGCGTTGGCGTAGCGTTCGGCAACGCGGCGAGAATGGCCACGGCATCCTTTTGCTGCAACTGCGACTGGATATACTGGTTGCCCCATTCGTCCGCAATGCGCCAGCAGCCATAGGCCGTCAGATCGACCCCGGTGTATTTGTTGGTCCCGGTCAATCCAGCATTCAACAGGGAAAGCTGGTATTGGATTCCGTTCCATTGATTCGTACCCAAAGGGATTGTGACTGTCAAAGTCACGTTCGTCTGAATGGCCACCCCATTTGTCCAGAAGTAGGGGTGAGCCACTTGAGCCTGCACCGACAGGCCTACGGTGAGAAGTACGAGTGCGAGTAGTTTCTTCATAATCAATTTTTGATAAACCAACTTATGAGACAGTTTGTAGTGGCTGCTGCATTGAGTCGCAGCGTGATCAGGTTGGCAGTGCAGACGGCGCGGGCATAAAAAGCGGTCGTATCGTCGGAGTTCACGGTCGCGAGGCAGACTGTGTTAGTCGTGACGTAATTGTTTGTGATTGAAGCCGTCGCAAGGCCAGTCGGCATGGTAACCAGTCCATAAACAGTGTTGCTTCCGTTCCAGTTCGTTGTCGTCCAGGTCGTATTGATCACTTGGTTGGTGATTAGTGAAGGCTGTGTGATTGTGCCAAATACCCTCAGATTCGCCGGGCTCTGATGGTTCGTATTATTTCCCTCAATCCAGATTTCCGGCACAGTGTTGTTGCTCCATCCAGTGTTAAACGTCGAAATCATTGGAGAGTTTGGAGTCGCAGTAGTATTATTTTTGTTGGTTCCGAGAATTAAACCGAAGAAATTGGTTGTGTATGTATCATACACTAAAGCTAAATAGCCCTTCGCCGGAGCATAAAATCTGCTTTGGTTCAAGAACCCCATTGAACCGGCATCTCCTGAAATAATGGTAGCGCCCTGAACATTACCCGATACCGTTGCGGCTCCAGTCACATCTAGCGGAGTTGTAGAGGATGCTTTTGCGACTCCAACATTTCCATTTGTCCCCACCTGAAACTTCACCGCCCCACTCCCATCCACCAGCGAAAGCACCGCATTCGCCCCCGCCGCCGTGTTGGAAAGATAGAGCGTCATGCCGCCGTTGGTGCCGATCTGGACTGTGCCGTTGGACTGGATGCACATTCCAATAGAATTTCCATTGGTGGTCCACAATTCCCATACATTAGTTCCACCAGTAATGCAGGGCTTCAGGATGAATGGGCAGCCGACGTTGGTGCCGATGACGGTCAGGTTGGTGGTAATGAGGTTACTGGCCCCTCCGCTGATGATGAGTACCCGGGCATTGGTACCACCCGCGTCTCCTGCGCTGGCCGAGACGGGATACGTTCCGTCCGCGTTGGTTGTGCCGAAGGTGATTCCGGTCGAGGCCGTGGGACGGTTTGTGTATAGGCTATTTCCACCAAGCGTCGTTAGGTTTCCGTTGGTTGGCTGACAGTTATTAACGAGCGTAACCAATCCGTTGCTGGTGGTCGTATCGTTCGAGACCAGTCGGCTGCTCAATCCGTTTGACGTAGTCGTGTCGTTGGCAACAAATGCGCTTTGGAGATTGTTAGACGCGGTGCCTATGGCTGACACCACTCCATTGCTAGTCGTGGTGTCGTTGGCCACGAGGATGCCTTGCAGGTTGTTCGATGCGGTGAGCGTGAAGGTCTTGCTCCAGCCCCAGACAGTATTTGTCGCGGTGTTCATCGCGCTCACAATGTCCCACCAGCCCTTGCCGCCAGTGCCATTATTCGTGAGAGCCCCCGCCGCATCAGCAGGCAATCCGCTGGAGATGGAAGCCACAAGATTGGTCCCATCGTCCCAGCTCATTACCGACGTGGGTGTATTGGTGTCGACGGTCACCACCCTCGCGCCGTTGCTGATGCTCTGACTCACTAGATTGGAAGCGATAAAGCTGCCGGTGACGACAAGCGAAGAAATGAATTGGGTGGCCGCATAGAGTGAGCCGCTGACGACGACATTGGTGGCCGTGATGTTGGTGCCCTTGGCGTCGCCGAAGAAGAGGTTAGTGCTGGTGGTGACAGGGTTGTTGGTGTTGCCGGAGCCGGTGTGGCCATCGGTGTATGCGTTGGCTGCCGCGAGCACGCCGTTGCTGGTGGTCGTGTCATTGGCGACGAAGCGCGTACTCAGGCCGTTCGAGGTGGTCGTGTCATTCGCAACGAAAGCCGCTTGCAGGTTGTTGCTCGCAGTCCCAAGCGTGGACACAAGTCCATTGCTCGTGGTTGTGTCAGCCGACAGGAACGCTGAACGCAGCGAATTGCTCAGCGCGGTGTCGAGAATGCTGGCCACGTTCGTCACGTCCGCGAGACTGGCTGTTCCCCCGGAGATGCTGGCCGTCAGGACAAGATCGCTTCCGTTCGTGGTGATGCCCATGTTAGGACCGGAAGTAATGCGCAGAGCTTTTTCGGCGACGTTCGTTGGGCTGCCGGGCGGGAGCAGGAAAGGAAGATCCCGGCCTCTCAATACCCGGTATGGGACATCGTTCGTTGTGAAAAAATACTCATTGTTGAACGGGTCATAGACATAGACTCCCTCTCCATTGTCCACGTAAAGGAATGTCTTTTGGCCGTCCGAAGACATGATGCCGCACGTTCCATACATGGCCAGATTAGTTGCGTAGCCGCTTGCTCGTGAAACGAGATTCGAGGCGTTGCCAAGGACGATCTGCCAGACCGTGTTTGTGTCAGTTCCGCCGGTTCCGCTGGCCGTGCTATGAATGGTGACGATCTGAAACCCGCTGGAATCGGTGTTGGTCACAAGCACGATATTCGTGCCCTGGGCAACTCGCACCGAAAGCGCAGCAATCGCGTTGCTCATCACGGCCGCCGTCACTCCGTTGGTAGGACCGCCCACCGAGTTAATCAGGTTTGAAACCCAAATGAACGAAGCGTATCGGGCATCGGAAGCCGTTGCCGTGAACGCCAGCAGGTTCCCCTTCGGCAACGTTGTCGTGATGCAAGCCTGTGCGTTCCACACGCCCGGATCATCAGGGACAAGCAATGTCCATGAGCCGGACGGGTTGCCAGAAATGTCCAGACGGTAGTTTCCGGCGAGCAGATTGGAAAACCACGCAATTCCGTTCGCGTCGGTGTATTGCGAGACAGGCTCGCCCATGACTATATTTGTCTCGGTGGCCGTGTATAGGACCGTCTGGGTGAGCGTGGCCCGCCGATTTGTGACACTCCCCTGCGTAAAATTCTGGACCGGAACGCGGAGAGTGGCCGCGCCCAGGTCGAAGGCCAGCAGGATCGGAATAACTGAGAGTAGTTTTTTCATGGGGTCAGAGAAATGACTTCCCACCGCTGGGCAGTGCCGTTGTATATCGTGTGCAGGTAGGCCGGATTATTCGTGCTGGTCAAAGTGCCGCCAGTGCCCGTGGTGATCCGAAGTGAAGCCGTGGCCTCCGATCCGGATTCGTTGGCAATGGTCAAGCTGGTCTGGCCCTGAATGCGGATGACGCAGATAAAGCCGTCCTCCGGTGGTGTGCCGCTGGCATCCTTGGCCATGCTGATTATCCCGCCCGTGGTGGTCATTCCTGACGCGCGAAGGTAGGCATTCGTCCCAACCACGAGGCGGTTATTGCCGTTGGCCAGCGTGGTGATGAAGCCGGGAGAATAGGCCAGGCTCCCTTTCACGGTGTTCGTGCCTCCCCATAGGTTGTTCGATCCACGGCTTTGCGGAATCCAGTTGGTTGAAACATAGGCCGCCACTCCATTCGTCAGGTCCCTCAAGCGCGCCGTGGTGTTCGTGTTGGCTGCCGCTCCCGTGTTGAAATTCCAGAAGTCGGAGGCGCTGTCCTCCACCAGATTTGAGCCGGCCGCCCATGACAGATTCCCGCGCATGTAGGGGATTCCCCAGAAAGCAGCGTTCGTGGTCCTGACGCCATTGGTCAGGGCTACGCTGTTCGTGGTGGCAGCGAACTGAAACGGCGCATATTGAGCTGGCGCAGGAATGAGCCCCGGCACGTCTCCGCGCCTGACAACCGTGTTGTTCGTAGGGTGCAGCAAATCGAAAGTGAAACCATAGAGCCGCAGGGCATCAACGTAGGGCGTGACGTTCGTGGCTGCGTTCGCCGTGAGAATGAACGAGTTTGAGTCCATCCAGATTGCGCTGTTGCCGTGAATCCAGAGCACGTCCTGCTCCCAATCCACGTCGTCCCATTGCCCGAGGAAATTCGTGAAGCCAAGCGTTGCCCGTTGCAGGACCGGATCGGTCAGAGTCGCGTTCGTGAACAGCTTGGCACCGCGAATGGTCTGTGCCGAGCTTGCGTCAACCAGGTTTGAGAAGGCGCTTGACGCAACTTTGACCGTGCTCGTGGTGTTCACATTGTTGAGCCATTCAACGAGTTCACTGGCCATGTTCGTTCGCGTGTTCGTGGGGCAGGCCGTCCAGGGAATGAAGAACGGGTGAGCGTAGTTCACCTGCCAGTTGGTTGAATCGATGCGGCACCATCCCGCGCTTGCCGTCAGCGTGAAATTCGTTCCTGCCGGCCCGATCAGCCATACGTTCGTTCCGATCAGGGACGGAGCCACGTAGGAGCCAGGAGCGTAAACGGCCAGTTGGTTGTAAAGGTTGGACACGGACCAGGGGACGGTATTGGTGGCGGTGATCCATGCCGCAGCTTGAGCGGCATTCGTCCATGTTCGCTGGTCCGTGCCATTGATGAGCAGGTAGGCCCCGACTCCGGGCGTATTCGTGATCCCGATTGAGAAGCCGTATTGAGTGGCCCCTCGAGCAGGCAGCCAGGACAGAAGCAGGCAAAGTGTCAGGAGTTTTTTCATGCTGGTGTCAGGTTGTAGCTGGGGAGCCCGTCGTTGCCGACGCCCCACTGGATTTGATGGGCGCCGTCCGGTGAGGTCAGTGCGAACCATACGCCAGCCGGATTGATTCCTCTTCGGATGCAGGTGGACAGGCTGGCGGCAAGCTGGTCGCTGGTCACATAGACCACGCCCGGCGGCCCGGTGGGCGTTGTCACGGTCATCCCAACGTCAAGCACTGTCAGCAGGCAGATTCCCAGCACGTCCGTTGTGGCCGCGTCCCAGAGCGTGCAATCGTAATTCCCGGCCGTGAGTCCGGACGTGTCGGCAGCGGTAAACGATATGGAGAAATGCTGCCGCGCCCCGGCGTCCCAATCGGCCGAAGTCAACGCCGTGGTGAAAGCTGACGTGGATTGCTCAACCGAGAGCCCGGCGAATGGTTGGGCGTGAACCGAGAGCTTGACCGTGGACAGGTTCCCCACGTCGTAAAGCTCAGAGTCCGTGCGCCACAGGGAGAAGCGGAACAGGGCTGGCGCCGCCTTGAAAATGACCGGCGACTTGGCGTTGTCATCGGTGAATTTCACGCCCCGCCGGCCGGGAAATACCTTGCAGCTTACGGTTGCGACAGTGGGCACGTTCATTCCAGTTTTGCTCCGGTAAAGGTCAAGGTCGCTTCATAGGCGACGGCCAGAATTTCCTCGGGCCTGATTTCCGAATACGCGCAGCCGATCAGCGTTTGCCGGCCCGCGTCGAATGTCATTCTCAAGCTGCCCTGCCCGCCCATGGCCGCACCGAGCTTGCAGGCGTCCAGCCAGCAATCGTCAATCGACGAGAATTCCCGATGAATCTTAATCGTGACCTGGCACCCAAGATTCGCCCGGCTGAACACGCTTTGAAACGGAGCGCGAAACGGCTTTGCGACTTGCAACAACTGGCTGAAAGTTGGCGTCAGGCTGATAATCCACAAGCAACCGGGACCGCGCGACATGCCAGTGTCGCCGATCAGAACAGCGTCGCCTCCGTCCGGTTGCCATGTGGCCGTCATTCTTCAAGCGATGGTGAACAGCGCGCCTTGGACTCCTGCGGTGAATTGCCGGGTGGAGACAAAGGCCAGCTCACCGTCCCGCAGGTCGTTGTCGGCGTTTCCAAATCGGTAGCTGCCCTGGTGGAGCGCGCCTTTGGAGAGAGTGAAATGAGTTGCCCCATCAACCACTCCCGCAACGGTCATGGTCTGCGAAACAGCATCCAGTGAACTGCCGCGTTTATTCGTCGCCCCCTGGACGTTGAGCATCGTCAGCACCTTGTCGTAAGCCTGTCCAACCGGCTCGAAGGTGGCAGCCACGGAAACAGATCGGAGGAATCTCTGCCACGTTCCGAGCATTTGAGTTTTGACCGTGCCGATGTCCAATGCGAATTTCACCTGCACGCCTTTGAGGGTGTCAATGGCAACCAGATCAGTCCCGAAAGTGACAGTATACGGCTGGTGGAGCAGGCTGGCATTTGTCAGGGTTGAATCCGTGAATGTTCCACCGGAAGCCGCCGCGGTGATCAGGCTGGAAGCGTCTGTCCAAGCCATCGTATCCCCGCGCAGCCCCATGATCCCTACAGGGCCGATCAGCGGACCCTCAATCGAGAAATTCAAATCCGGCATCTTGACCACAGCCGCGCTGATGATCGTGTGCAGGCTGGAATCGGCGCCGCTGGCGATCAGCGTGCAATCGTGCGCCGTGAAAAGCCCGGTCCCGGGGAGCGTGTTCGCATAGGGCCAGAGCGCCGCAATGTTCCCGGCCGAAAGGCGCGGGTCAACCGGGATGTCAGCGGTCACATATTCGTCAGTCAGAAAACTGTCAATCTCCATGCCGTAGAGATTCACCTTGCCGATGTCCTTTATCGGCTTGATCTCAACGGTCTGGTTGGCGTCCGTGAACCACGAGGTTGTGTCATAGGTCGATGGCGGGGTCTTGAGATACGCGAGCGTGTATTTCGCAGGTCCGAGAATAATAGTGGAACGGGATGGGATTGCCATAGTGTTTGTGGTTACGGTGCTGTTGCAATATTCGGGAACGAAGGAATGCTGTCATCAGGCAAATAAGCGGCTGCGCGGACAACGGTTCCGCTTCCGCAGGTGAATGGGGCAGAGTAAGCCTGACCGGTCTGCTGTGACGGGTAGCTTTCGTCCAGCGTGAAAAACATACTTGCCAGAGGGGTGGCGCAAGCCAGGGTGCAAGTGCCAGATCCGAAAACGATGGACGGCGTGACAACCCGCACCATCAGGTTTGTATCCGCCTCCAGGCTCTGGAATGAGACTTCATAGGCAATAGGAGCGATGTCCACCGTGGCTCGCGTAATGCACGGCTTGCCGGGGCGAAGGAATTTTCCGAGGTTGAGCGGAGGATAAAATTTGCACAGGTCAACCAGCCGGCGCGCAATGGCCAGCGCCTTGAGTCCGGTCCCGCCCGGGGCTCGATTGATGGCCGGAATTTCCATCACGAGCGCGCGCAGGTGAATATCCATCGGGCCAAAGCTGGCGTTTGGCATGGTGTCATCCGCCGATGGCCCCAGCCAGACGATGGCGGCCCCGGGCTTCCGGTTGTCTCCACCGGCCAGCGCCAGGCTCTGCTGAATTTCCTGCTCGAAATCGGCGATGTCCTCATGCGTGCAATACACATCGCCCAGGAATGGGTCGGAGCGAACACGGTCAACCATGTCCTCCTGAATATCGGTTAGCGTGGTGTAGCCGTTCATTTCGCCCTCCGCGCTTTAATGGCCTTGAGGTATTGCCCGGCCGCGTCAACTGCGGCCTGCTTCATTTCGTCAGGAGTGGGCAGCACAGTGGGGTCGCCCTTCTGGTCCGCGTGGCGAATGAACCGGAACATGAGCCGGTTCCCAAGGCTTGCCCGGCTGACGGTTCTCCACCGGCCTGAACCTGTCAGGATGCGTTCCCGGCCTTTCGTGCCATCCGTGGACTCCAATCCGATACACTTGGCCTTGCCGTCAACCACGCGCCAAGCGAGCTGCAGGTTGTCGAATTCACCGGCTCTGTGTCCGTAGGCAGCGCCATCAGCAGGGATGGTGAGAACCTTGCGGTTCACCGGGTCGATTGGCCCGCCCATGAGTCGCTGGCGCATTCCGATTTGGTCCACGCCCACGGAAAATCCGGTTTGCTCCGCGCTGAAAACGTGCGTCGCCCGGGAGGCTTTGGCATAGAATTGAGTGGGCACGCTGCCCTCCGGCCGCGCGGACCATCGGCTTGAGCTTAGGCCGATCAGGTGGCGCTTGATGCGCTGCGACACGCCTTGAGCCATGGCGCGGTTAATCTCCACGGAGAGCAGGGCTTTGGTCACCGCTTCCGCGTTGCCGATGCGACTGGAGTCAATGGAGATGGTGAGGCTCATTCGTCCTTCGGCAGTTCCTTTTCGAGCGCAGCAGAAAAGTCCAAAATATAGGCATCAAGCGCCTTATCGAATTCGTCCTGCACTTCGGCAGGTGGATTAGTATTTGTAGCTTCCGACATAGGCTTTCTTTGCTTCTGGCGAATTCCAGGCAATGCGAGCATGGAAACCCTCGAACTTGTAAATGTCTGCGGTGCGCGTGTCAGGATTAATAATGCTGGTCATAGTCCATGACTTGACCGGTCGCCCGAGTTTCTTGCTTAGATCGGCAACTGCCGCGTTCTTGCGGTCCATAATGTCTTTCGCCTTCTTCTCATTCCACGCAGCCTTGTCTTCCGGGCTCGCTTTCTTCAGCCACTCGGTTTCAGCCTTGCCCGGCTGTCCGATGGTGGCCCGCCATTGCTGCGCTGATTTGCCATTGCTGGCCAATCCAGTTTTAACTTCGATGGCGCCATGATCTTGCACAAGGTCGACTGCGTAATTCGCCTTGGCTTCGTTCAATGGCCGGGCATCGGAAAGCCCTTGCGCTTTCAAATGAGCAATGATGATCTTTTCCCCGAGCGCGCCGACTTCCTGTTTGCTCGGATGCTCTTTCAATTCCACGGACTCACCTGAGAATGCGCGCTGATCTGTTTTCTGTAGCGAAATGGCAGAGCTGCCAGAAGTGAATCTCCCATGGGCATCATGATAAGGATTTCCGACTTCGCCAGCGTTCACCAGCAACTCCTCCCACCATTTTCGGTTAGCCATTGCCTTCTGTTTCAGGCTTTCCGGCAGCGCAAACGAGACTCCGCGCGGTTTCACTTCCTGCCCGGGCTCAAGCACGCCAACGGCCACGGCTTCCTCGTAGGGCACATCGTCAAAACCCATGCCGGAATTGAACGCGAATGGTGGATAGTCCAAATCAAGCGCGTCTTTGAAAAGGTCGCTGCTGCCGAGCTTTTCCCAAATCGGATGATTCTTGAGCGCAACCATTCGGCCATCCTCGGTCAATACCCATCCTTCGTCCGTGCCTGATTGCGCCCCGGCAAGCTGGAAACGCTCTGGCCAGGAGTCGCCTTCGACTTCCTCAAGCTCCCCGCCTTTGATGCGCTTGAATCCCCGGGGCACTTCGCGCTCTTCGACGCGGACCAGTTCCCATGCCGGGAAAGCGTCAAGGGCGCCCTCATCCTGCCCTTGCCTTACCTGCCCGTAGCCTTGGGCAATTTGGACGTTCGTGTCCACCACGAGCTTTAGCCGAGCCGCACTGGCAAAGTCTTCGATGGTGCCTTCCTTGCCTGGCTCCGGCTCATAGCCCATCGCATCGTAAAGCTGTTTCAACTCCGCACGCGCGCTCGCCGGGTCAAAGCCCACGGTGGTCAAGCCAAGTGGATTCTCAGGAGTGGCCCGCGCCGGCCGCGTCTCCTGCATGGGCTCAAGAATCGATCCGACCACGGCTTTCATGCGCTCCAGGGCCTCGGTGATCGTGTTCTGTGCGGAGAAAAAGGAACGCTCCCGGATGGCCTTGTCCAGCGCCTGAAGCTCGGCGGTGGTCATGGTCGTGGGCATGATCTCGCGCACGGCATGGAGCCCCAGGGCCTCGAGAAACGGCATTGGAGAAGGGAGTAGGCTCATGCTCCATCCTGTTCCCACCGCGTAAATTGGCGGCACTTCGGCATGATGCTTGGGACTGGCCCGGTGCTCGTTTCAGCCGTGAAGGTGGTTGCCGCGTTGACGAAGAAACGCTTTTGGGCCACGTCCTGAAGTCGCTTGACCGCTTCGCGCTGTTCCTCTGACCGCTCCAGGCTTGAGAATATCTTGGCAGGAAAGCGGTTGGCCGCCGCCGTCCGAGCCATAATCAGCGCCGTGCGCTTCAGTTCGCCCGGGATCATACCATCATCCCCAAGGGGAATCCCTCCGGCCGAACAATAGCCCCGGACTTCGGTGCTGACACTGGCCAGAATATCCGGCAGAGGATCAGGCGTGTCTGTGGCCGTGAAATACGCCTTGAGCGCGTTAATTTCCGGCACGCTCATCACGTCCGCAAGGTCATCCGGCGTTAATGTGATCCAGGCCATGTGTGTTTTGTGGCGCGGGGAGGGAATCCATAAAACCTCCCCGCGCCTCGCGCCCAAGAGTGGTCAGTATTGGCCGATCAGCACGTTTGTGACGTAGCCGGTCATATTGGTGGCCTGATTGTTGTTCGTTATCATGTAGAGCTTCAGGTAGGTGAAGTTATCACAGACTGAAGCCGCGATGTTCGTGTACGAAAAAGCCTCAGTGGCCCCCTTCGGCACAATAAATGCCTGAATCATCTGGTTTGTGGCCGAGCAATAATTCGTGCCGTCAACCGATGTCATAAAAAACAGCCCGACAACGCCCGTGGTGCAAAGCGATGTCCCCACGTAGCGCCCGCAGATAGAGAAGCTGCGGCCAGGCGTGAGCGAAATGGCCTTGGCGTTAATGACGTTAGTGAACCCGGTTGAACCGGACATTGCGCCCGGGTCGAGGGTCACGATGTTGCTGAGTGCGTTTTGCACTTTCACCGGCACAACTTGCGCCGCAGCCGGAAGAATAAAGGCCAGCGCAAGCGTGGCCGTGATGAACAGGAGTTTAATCGTCTTCATATTCTTTTTGAGAGTGAAGTTGCGGTTGGTTTGTGGCTTACGTGATCGTCAGCCGGCGGATTGACAGCGTGGACGTTGACTCGATGTCCTCATTCCACTCGATCTTGTGAACGTCGCTGGACGCATCCTCATCGCGGTAGGTCCGCACGCCTTCAATCAGCACGTCCGAGCTACTGAAGCACTTGAAGGGGCTGGGGTCATAGAGCGTCGGGTTGGGAGAGCTTGACCACATATAAAGCTCGCTGGCCATGGCCTGCGTCTTGGTGACCGTGGTCTGGCCCTGTTTGGTGGCCGTGATGCTGATCGGCTCGATGTGCGGCGTGATCGGGTAGGAGAGCATGGCCTGGAGTTGCGCCGTGCTCAGCCCGAGCGTGATGGCGAACATGCGCGCTTTGGTCTTGGGGTGATCGCGCAGCGTGATCCACGTTGTCGGACTCATCGCAATGTGCAGGTTTTTGGCGCTGCCCACATCGGTAATCAGGAGCCCGATTTGCTCGTCCAGTTGGTCGATGGGGTCGATGTTCGCATTGCTCCAGTTGCCCCGGCCGGCGACCGCCGTGGTGTTTGCCGCAACTGTGTCCAGGACGCGCTTCACGTAGCTGGTGGCCTTGCGGCTCAACATGCTCGTGATCTTTCCCTGATCCAAGAGTCCGTTGACCATCTGGCCGGCGGCCCCGGCTTCCTCGCGCTCGTGATCGTCAACCGTGACCGCCAGGCCGTGCGGGACGCAATGGAACGTGCCATCCGTCGCTTGAAACCTGATGCGCTTCACCTGCCCGCCCACGCCCCGGTAGGTGTCCTCCGGCAGGAAGCTGTTGCGGTCGTCAAATTTTTTGTAGGTTCCGCTCGCGCCCGTGACGCGCACAATGGGGCACAGGGATTGTGCCAGATCATACGCAGCCAGGCGATCCTGCATGAAGCCGATGGCGAGATTCGTCAAAGGCCAGTTGAATACAGCGGACGAGATTGCGCTCGGCTGCGTATTCATAATGAGTCCAGTGTTAGGCATATCTCAAAAGGTTGGTGAGTTGCTTGATGTTTTCGATGGTGGTTACGACAGCGGGCACGGACCAAAGTAGGAGGCTTCGATCAGATCCCCGGAGACGCCGCTTTCAAAAGCGACCCCAACCAGGACTCGGCTGCCGCTTCCGGCGTCCGTGACGAACGTGCCATCGGTGTTCTGCTGAATGTAATCCCCGGTGGAAACCGTTCCGCCCAGCTTCACGCGGAGCGTGCCGTGGTAGCCAGCGACGGCAACCACGCAGGAACAGGCAGGAGTGGTGTTCGCGCCTTGCAGGATGATGCCGGAGATTTTGGTGGTTGCGCTCGCGCTGATGGTCGCAGTCGGAACGCCCGAAACGGACGAAACAACGACGCCGTAGCCGTCCTTGTCCGTCAAGTCAGTGGCCGGTGTGCAGGCCAGTATTGCATTTGGTCGAAGACCAAGAGCAGACATAGTATATCAGTCTTTCTTTGATGGTGGTTGAATCACTCGCCCCTCAGCCCAACCAGGGCGGGCTGTTCGCGGGTGACTTGCTCGAAGGCTTGCGCGTAGCTCAGGCGCGGGTTGCGATTCCGCAACTGCGCGATGGCTTCCGTCAGGGCCTCTTGCGTGGGCTCGCCCATCTGGGCATTCGGAGCCGGGGTGCGGGCGGTGGCGCGGTTCGTGAGCGGTTGCGCCTTGGTCTTGTCGGGAATGGCAGGAATCGCCTTCAGGACTTCCAGGGTGCTGTCACGGTTGGCGACCAGCAGCTTTTTCCAGGTCTCCTTCGCCTCGGGGGCAAAGCGGTTTTTGTAGGTGTCCAGGTCGGATTCGATCTGGGAGTTGTGGAGGGTGTTGTTCTCCTGCTCCAAGGTGGCAACGCGGTTCTTGAGAGTGGAGACTCCAGCCTCAATCGCCTCGTCGGTCGCATCGTCGGGCAGGCCGATCAGTTTGGCTATGTTCATTTTGTGGTGTTTGGCTACTTCCGACGTTGTGCCGGAAAAACGGTTGTTCAATGCCTTGTGCAATCCGGCCCGGGCTTTCTCCAGGCGTTTCTTGCTGGCGTCGTGAGCGGCGCGCTTGCCACGGTCATCCGAGCCTTTGTATTTCTTGAGGCGAGAATATTCCTTGTGGGCCTCATGGTATTTTTCGATGGCCTTTTCGTGCCCGGCAGTCCCTTCGGACTTGTCCTCCATCTCTTCTTCGCTGGTGTCATTCTCAGGCCCCACATAGACAGGGTGGCCGTCAACCTCGATGAATCCGTCTTTGTTCGCGATGATCATAGAATCAGCTCTGTTTGACAGGGGCACCATACCTCTCAGGTTCGGATCATTGGTGAGCGCCACGCGGTGCAATCGCAAAGGTCGGAGGCGGTCAGGCTTGTCGGTGGTCCGGTTCTTTGTTTTCGTGTCGCCAGTGGGACTGACCGCCTCGCAATCCTCCCGGCGCCAGACTGGACTGACCAGCCGGTAACGCCCGCCCTTGACAGCAGACTCGCCCACATCGGACCAGCGAATGCGCCCCCACACGCCAGTGTGGTCCGTATTGCGGAGTTCCGTGATCCACCCGGCAGCCTCGGACGGTTTGCCGCTGTCATGGGAAAAATGGTCGAAGTCGATGAGCAATCCCGGGAAATTCGGAGCCTTCGCATCCTCCCGGAAATGGTTCACGATGCCATCGCACGCGGCCTTGTCGATCACCTGGCTGATTCCGGACGGGTGCGAGAATTCCCCGGTGGGGATCAGGTGATACCAGTTGTCCTCCGGCATTTGAAAATCCCGGTTGAGAACAAGGGCTAATTCAGATCGTATATCACTCATTGCTTTGCTCCTTCGGCCATGCCGTTTATAAGTGCGGCGGAAATCGTTCCTTCCAATGCCCGGGCGGCGGCCGGGTCGGCCATGATGTCTTTTTGCATCTGCGGGAAATCGGTCAAAAACTCGTGCAGCTTTTTCTTGAGCAAGGCCGGGTCGGAGATGCCCATGATGGCCTTGAGGCGTTCGCGGGCTGGCCCGAGGTCATCAGCAAGGGCCTTGGCAAATAGCTCGCGCCCCTTGGCCTCCAGCGTGACGAATTGGCCTTTCTCGTGGCGTGGTTGGAAAGCGGAGTGGTGGCGGGCATTTTCAATCTTTTCAGAGCGGTTTTTGTGCGGCGGATACTTTGTGCCAGATCCCCTCACATGGCTTAAATACGCGCCCTCAGCGTCCAGAATTGTTTGCTCGCCTCCGAATACGCTGTCTATTTGTTTCGATGACATTCGGCGGAAGTCCAGTGTTCCGTCTTTCCGTCGAGGTAAATCGCTGATGGCCCGTCTAGCATTATCGTGGGCCATGATGGCGCTGAGCCGTAACTGGTATGCGGTTTCGCTTTCTCCTGGTTCGCGCTCACGGCTTGTTTGGGCAATCCTAACCGGGAATGGCGGCCGGATGGTGTCGTATTTTCCATGCTTATCCTCGTATTTGACATGAGCCATTCCCATCGGCCCTTTGGTTTCCGGTTCCTGACTTTCGGATGAAAGCGCGTGGGACTTCTTTGGTTTCGTGTCGCTGGATTTGCTTTCGCCAGTCCAATCTTTGCTTATCCCAATGAACACCGGATGATCGTCAATCGTCACCCAACCATCGCGATTCTCAACGTCATCTTTGGCCTGGCTGGTGTCTTTCGGCTGGCCCGGCTTTGAAGGCTCCCCCGGCTTCCCCACCATCGGCACGGGCTCGGGCTTGTCCTCGAGGGTGTAGCCTGTGCGCTCCCCGATTTCCTCCGCGTCAACCTTGAGCCCGGCCCCGGAAAGCGCTGTCACCTGGGCGCAAATGGCGTCAACGTCCGACTCCTCCGCAAATTGCCAATAAGCCAGAACCGGCTGCCCGGGGAAATTGTCAGCCAGGAATTGCCGGTCGAACTGGACGTTAAACACTCCTGCGATGCGCTTGCCGTGAGCTTTGGCGATTTGCTGGAATGTGTCCTCATGCGCCCCGCCGGCCAGCGTGCCACTCCCGGACTCGGTGAGCATCGTAAGCTTGCCGCCCGTGCCGATCAGAATCAGTTGCTCGTCCAGGTATTTCAGGTAGGGCGTGAATGGGTCAGTCCCGCGCGGGCTGTCGTTGGGCGTGTAGGCGCTGCCGAAGGGAATGGCACCACTGCCACCCTCTGCCACACTCTTGGCCGCCTGCTCCCACTGAGCCTTGCCCTGCGGGTCTTGGGGAGCGTTCTGGGCCATCGTGATCACGCCGCTGGGGATGCCATAGATTTCGATGAATCCGGCCCAATCCTTCACGGCCAGATTTTTTCTGAGGAAAATCAGGAGGGCAATCCAGTCAATGTGTCTATGATTTTCGGCAATCAGGAAATTCTGCGGGTCGATAATCAGGTTGTCGGGCAGGGACTCGAAGCCGCACAAGCGGGAATCCGGGTTGTATTTCCACAGGCCCCGGTAGCCGTCTCGGACGATATTCCATTGCATCACCGGCTCAAGATGAGGCGCATTGCGATCTCCCTGAATTTCGACATGAGCGAAGCCGCGGAAAACAGAGGTGGCCAGATGCTCAATGGCCCCACCTTCGCCTGTGAGATTGTCCATATTGTCATAGACTCCTCGCAGAGCAGAGGCTTGCTCATCAGCAAGGGTTTCATCGAATTCGGGATGATCGTCGGCAATGCGGATGTCCCAATCCATTTCCGCAATCGCGTCCAGGCGCCGGCCCATCAGAGCCATGAGGGTGTCGTGGTTCTGCTCCAGGTAGGAATACATCCATTCCAGGTCCGCGAACCAGCCGCGGCGGAAAAATTCCATCATGCTGATCGCACGCTGGATATTGAGATGCCTGAACGGGTTGTAAAAATCCCTCCACCGATTGGCCCGGGCAACGATTAGTTGCGGGCTCGAAGGCATCATCCGCGTTCCGGCCGCTGGCCCGTAGGGGCTTCGCTCTTGGAATGGAGGCTGGAATTGCGCCATCTGGCCGGCGGCAACTTCGGCAATGGGCATCGGCGTCTTGCGCTCCGTCTCAGGCGAGATCAGGGGCAGCGCATCGGGCACCATGGCGGGCTGCGTCTTGGGCGTGAGCGATTCCAGTTGGGAGATTTGATCACGAGAGGCATCCTGTCGCCCCGGGGGCATCCCTGCGCGCTCAGCAGCACCGGCAAGGCTGGCTTGCATGGCCGAGACTGTCTCGGCTTCCTTGGGGCTTTGGCGCGCGCGTTTCATGCGTCAATCTCCCGGCTGCGCCGGCCAGCCAGCACTTCAATGCGCCTCGAGGGGAACACGATGGGAGCCATGTCTGGCCCGGGTGCGAGCGCACGCATGGCGCCGGAGGCAGCGTCGATTTGGTCATCGTGGTCGCCAAGCGGGAATACTTCGGCCTCGTCCAGAAAAGCCGCATTCCATGGGCCTTTGACCAGCTTGAAGTTTCCAGCCTGAGCCGCGCTGCTCATGGCCTGAGCCCGGACGATCTTGTTGACCTCGGGCTTTTCGGCCATGAAATCCCGGCCCACCATGCAACCGCGGCGGTAGTGGTCAATCAGGTGCACTCCACTCGCGCCCGGCTCCTGCTCCATTCGGATCATCACGCCCCAGCCGTCAAGTTCCTTCGTCTGCGAAATCAAATGCTCTATGGCCAGCGGGGACTCCTGACAATGCCGCATATCCTTGAGAAACCAGATTCCCTCCGGGGACAGCCCGAGCAACGCGCCGGCGGTAAAGTCAGGATCGTGTCCAGCCCTGGGCTTGGTTGCGGCCAAATCCCAGTAGCGGCACCATCGGCATTCGCTGGGAGCCTGGTCAACCGGGTCGCCGAACCAGTCCCTCCTGAACATGCTGCCCTCTGCCACGGACCAATCCCCGTTGAGCAGTCGGGCGCGGGTGACCGGATCAAGCGTGTCGAGGGAGTGAATATATTCCGCTTTGTCTAGGCTTGGATTATCGTCCAATCTTGCCGGAATGAACCATCTGCCGTTGGCCCTGCCGTTCTCAATGAACCTTTCTTTAACCCACCGATGCCCGATTCCGCCCGGGTTGGACGCGGCCCGCATCCTGATTGGGATTTTGCAATCGGCAGACCGCCGCATTCGAGAAAACAGGTAGCGGTAGTCTTTTTCCCGAAATTGCGTCAACTCATCCCATCCGACGAAATGGAAATTGCCGCCCTGATATTGGTAAATGTCATTTTCCGTGTCGCAATAACCGAATTTCAGGACAGCACCGCTCGGAAATGTCCAGGAATGGTCCTGACTTGACCAGCGGGCCTTGCCTTCAATCCATTCATGCCCGAGTTCGATCAGCGCCCCGGGTTGCTTGAGGTCTTGGAACGTGCGGCGCAACAGCAGTGCCCGATATTCCGGGTAGGCAACGTATTGCAGCGCCGCCATGAGCAACGCTGCGCTTTTGCCGCCGCCAGCGGCGCCGCCGTAAAGGACCTCACGAACCGGAGTCAAGGCCAGGAAGGCGGCTTGGGTCGGATGGGGCTGGTGCGGGATGAACGGGTTTTCCGTCACCGTCTCCCTCAGCACCGCCCACAAAACGCTCCAGTCTTCCTCGGACAGCTTCGGTGTCGAGCGGGGGCTTTGGTTGAATTGTGATAGGGCTACCATTTGGACCAGAGATTTCAGTGCGGACGGGAGCTTTGAGCCCAAGCAAATCGTCAAGGGCTTGGCGGGCGCGGACGCGATCCCCAAGGCGAGAATTAGGATCGAGGCACATGCGCCGGTAAAACGCGGCAGACTCAGCAGCGCATTCCTTTCTGTCCCCTGCGATTTCGCGGGCAAATTCCCTCCGCGCCCGAGCAATAAAGTTGTCCGCGGTTTTCCAATGTCCCCCGAATTTCTCCTTGAAAGCCTTATGAATTTCCGAGCGAGTTGAGCCCGGCAGTATTTCCATGACAAACAAAAGCCGCTCCTGCTGGCTCGCAAAATCGTGCGAAAGTTCAGCTTTTTTCTTGGGCTTTTTTGGAGCGCGCTCTTCATTCATCAGACCATGCGTCTCATGTTGGGTGTACCCCGATAGCAGAAAATAAAATCGGCGTCAAGCACTTTCTGTAAAGCAGTTGACGCCGACAAGTTGACGCAAAAGGCAAACGAAAACGGCCAGCAGGGGAAAGGAAATCAAACCCCACTGGCCGTCAGCCCCGTGAATGGGCTAAATCAGTCTCGCATCGCAAGCATTAAGCAGAACGCTTTCGCTCGCTGTTCGGCGGTGGCGTGAACCGATCCTCCTGGATGGCCCATGCAGATGGAATCGAGATGAATCGTGTATCTTTTCCATTCGTCAGGGCCGTTTAATTCCCATATTTTGACGGGGAAAAGCGTTTTTTCAGCTCCCCACATCAAGTTCAAGTCACGAGTGTATTTCGGGACCGCGCAACCCCGCATTGCATCCGGCTTTTCGGGATTATACCACATCACCTTTTCGGATTCATGCAAGCCCATGGCTTTTGCAATCGTTTCATTTTGTTCTTGTTCAGTCATTTGGTTTCCTTTCAGTTTCCACAACCCGCGCAGCCATGCGCCGGTCCCTCATTCGCGCTGCCGAATTTCTCCCGGGCCGTGCGATACGCCTCGGCGGTCAATTCGAGCCATTCACCGTCAACCCGGCCCATTCCCATGAGCGTGGGCAGATAATCGGGCGGGCGGGTTGGGGCGCGCGCGGCAAGGTCGGAGAGCAGGAGGCGGAAGGTCATGGCGCACACCTGCAATTTCCTTGCGCTGTCTGGACAACTCCGGGAGGCGCGGACAGCGTCACCGCGTCCCCGTCCTGCTGTTGGGAGCAGGTCGTATTTTGACCGTCGTTGAAATAGAGGCACCATGGCCCGGTGCATTGGACTTTGAGCCGGCTGGCGGTGCTGGCCCCGGTGAGCGGCAGTGTGGCGCCCTGGCTTGAGTTGGGCACGCTTGAGCCGGTAGCCGCTACCACTTGGCCATCCTGGTAGGAAAGGGCTGTCTGCGTGCCCCAGGGCGGCATATCAGCCATGTCCAGCATGGCTTGACAGTCCCCCTGACATTCCTCCTGCGTGTAGGGGTTGGAGAGCGTGACGCGCGCGGTCATGATGGCTGTGGCCGTGATTTCCTGATACAAAACAGCCGTCTGGCCGATGAACCAATCCACGATGGCCCATGTCAGCAACACCGGGTTGAAGGTCGCTGTGAAATCGCTTTCCGTGGCCGTCTCGCTTTGGACGTGGCAGACGCCAAGGGTATCCCCTCGAGGGAGCCCTGGGTATTGGGGCAAAATCGTGTCCCCGGCGCTGACAACCGGCGTGAGCCCGGGAATTGGCGTGGGCGTGTAAACCGGCCATTGAATTTGTGCAACTGGATTTGGCGCGTCCGTGTCGCTGCGCCGATCCGAGTGGTAAGTCTGCTCGGCGTTTTTGTCGAAGGAAACGCTGTCCGATCCGGCTGGATAAAGATGCGTCCCATCCGGCATGGTGATGTCCGCCAACAGCTTTACTTTGCACGTCAGAAACCGCTTGGACACGCTCGGAATGATCGCCCCATCCTCATTGGGCCCGGCAGAGGAAAGCCCCCAGCACTGCGTATTGAGCCATGGCGGGCCCGCCCCTGGCGTGGTTGGATTCGTGCAGGTGTAAACGTGCTGGTAGGGGAGCGCGCCGAAATACTGCCCTCCACTGGCCCGGTCGCCGGGGGAGAAATTCGCTGGCACCGTGCCCCAAGTCCCATCCGGGGCGAACAAATACCATCCGCCGATGGGCGTGAAGGGCAGAAACCCGGTCCAGTATTTCGTCGCCAAAATCCGCGCGTATTGGCAGACGTTGGAGGGCGGCGGCGGGGGCTTGCAAGGCGGGCATCTCACGGCACCGCCTCCGTGCAAAGCACAACGCGATATTCCACGTTGCAACTCCCATCGGCTTGGGGAATGTAAAACGGCATTCGCGTCCAGACGGCGCATGTCCCCGGCTGGACGTAGGCCGAAATGTTGACTCGGAGCGTTCCGGCCGAGTCCCGGATTTGCACGTCTCCCCCTTGCGCGGAGGCCTGCGCGCTCACCTGCGGCACAACCGCCCCAGTGGTCTGGCGGGTCAACTGAAGCTGAGACACGTTGGCGTCACAGGTCACTATGGCTTGATGGGTGCCACCTTGCGGGATGTCCGCACCAAACGCCTGGTAGCTGGTGCGCCCGTCCGTGCCGCTGGAATTCTCGGTCTTGCCCTGTGTGGCCATGCTCATGCTGCCAGCCCCGCCCATTTCCCCGTCGTTTCGCATGGATGGCCGGTTCGTGACAACCCGCCATTGGAGCAAGCGCAGGTAGTCCATTATCTGCTGTGGACTGACGTGCTTGGGCGGGCCGATCATTAGTTCCGTAATCCCGTTTTCCAGGTCCTCCCGGACGCTTTGAACTTGCGCGGCGGCGCTGGCCCACTCAGGCCGGCCGTTCACAATGGATAGCCGATGCCCCGTCCAGCTTTGCGAGCCGCATTCCTGCGCCACCAGGCGGATATTCCCCGCGCAATAAACGAGGCTGAGGGCATCGTAAATCGACTGGGCAAAACCAGGCGGGACCGGCTCCGCGCTCTGGTCTGTGTTGCTGTAGGCGAACGTGTTTCCGGGTGCGGGAACATTGCAGACGGTTTTCTTGACCGTGAATGGCGCGTGGTCAACCGTTTTGATCGGCTTGGGCGGGTCATCCTCGTTGTATTCGGTGTAGCTGATTTCCGCATAGAACACATCCTCCACGCAGGTTACAGGGTTGGCTCCGGTGGCCATCCAGGGATGAAGGTTTCCGGTCACCAGCAGGTAATCGTTGCCGGTCCCTGGCAGGCCGCGGCTCACATTGTCAATCGAGGAAACCACCACGCGGGGCTTGCTGAATAGCGGGCAGAACTGCTCCCAGAAAGCGGCGGTGCGGTAATCGTATGTCCCTCCCGCTTCGCAGCCCACCGTTTCAAGCCGCGCGGTGAAGCCAGTGGACCGCGAGCCCCCAAGGGGCAGCGTCACGAGCAGCGCGCCAAAGCTGAATTCATCCTGTGCCGGGTCACCGGCCGTCTGCTCGATCAGTGAAAACCGGCTCTGAGAAATCCCGTCAACCGTGAACAAGTTGGACTGCTCGAATTTCACAACCACCTTGCTTCTGGCTTGGGAGCGCATCGGCTTGAGCGCGATGGCGTCAACGGTTGGGTCTGCGGCGTCGAGGTTCGCGGTGGGCAAATCCGGCTGGCCCCAGGCGTAAAAGGTAGGGTAGGGCGAAGTTGAGTAGTCAAACCACGTCACCACGTCCGGGCGCATCACCAGGCAATTCTCGAGGGCCGCGGCGCAGGTGATGTCCTGCTTTTCGCTGATGGGGAGCCACATGTCCACTTTCACGGAATCGGCCGCCAGTTGGATCGGGGCGCCGTGATCGTGCGCCCATTGGACGATTGCGCGAATTTGATCGCCTGCGGTGAGCAATGCGCCAGCGCGGTCGCAGAAAAGGAAGACGTGGCTGGTGTTCGTGTCCGTTTCGGTGGTGGCCCCACCAGAGTAGCCGAAGACTTTCCATACCTGCCCGAAAATCATTTCTTTGAACCACAGGTAGGGGTCTTGCAACTCCAGAGCCCAGGAGACATTGGCGCCGCTGGCATCGTGCCCGGGGTCAACCACGGAGCCCACGAAGTAGGGCACGCCGTTGCGTGAAACCGTCACCAGTTCCAGGTAATCAAAAATCGGCGTGGTGATCAGGTCACCCACGATGGCCTTGGCGCGCAGCACGGAGGCGTCCCGCGAAACGCGGGAGATGATCGGGTCGGAGAAACCCCAGCCGGCGAAGGTGTCCACGGTCCCCTTGTAAGTGAGTGTCCAGATGGTGCTCATTGCAATGCGTGGTCGCTGCGCCGGGCGGATTCAAGTGCGGCAATCCTGTCAGCAATGGCCCCCAGCCGCTGATCCTGTGAGGCGTTGGATTTGGTCAACACATCGAGGAGCTTGTCCAAGCCCGGGGCTGGACGGTTAAGGATGCTTTCCAGGATTCGAGCCCAGGCATCGTGCCCTTGCGATGTTCCCGCCCGGTTGAATTCCGTGATGGCGTGCTGCCAATCCCGCACATTCACGTCGATTGGCTCGCGTGGTTCCCGTCGTGATTCGAGCCCCGGCGGCGGACCGGCGGGGGCGTTGATGTTCTCGATTCGCCTCTGCGTGCTGATCCGACTCGACGCGGCAGCGCGAGCAGCAGCGGCGGCTTCATCATCCTTCAGAGCAGCGGCAGCAGCGGCCTTGGCGCGGGCCTCCGCCTCCGCCAGTTCTTTCTTGGCCTGCTCGGCGCGGGCCTTGTCCGATTGCACGGACAGGTCGAATGTGGTTTTTCGGCTTATGGCCACGTCCAGCTTGAGGTTTCGTTCCGCCAGTTCCCGCGTTTCGCGCTCCTGAACGGCCTTCTCAAAAACAGAAACGCCCTGCCCTTTACGTTTGGCAGCGTCAAACTCAGCCTGTCTCGCGTTTACAGAATCGGTCAATTCGCGGATTTTGTCCTGCTGTTCTTTGATTTCCTTTTCGAGCGCCGGAAGCGCCGCCTTTGCCCCCGTTTCCGTCTTCGTGGCTGCGTTCGTGTAGGACGGGACTTGGGGCTTGATTCTGGCCACTTCCTCAAGTGCCTTTTTCTCGGCCTCCCGGTTGCGCGCCGCCGACTCATCGTGCGCCTTGGCCTCGTTCACCTTTTCGTCAATGGAAGCCTGAATTTTCCGGCGCTTCCGGTCCTCCTCCAGAGCCATCAAATCTTCTTCGGCGTCGGCAGCGTCCTCTGTGGCTTGAATGTCCTTTTTCAACCACTCGTATGCGGCCTCCTCCACGTCGTTCATCTCCTTGCCCTGATTGGCGATGGCCTCCATGGCCTTTTTCGTTTCCTTCCCAAGCTCGTGCTCGCCCGTCTCCGCTTCCTTGAGCGCCTTGGCGAATTCCTTAGCCTCAAGTCCGGCCGCGTTAAGCTCCAACCGGTTCCCCTCGATGGTCCGAGTAAATTCCTGCATGGCCACGCTGGCTTTTGCCGCTTCCTCGATTTCGTCAAACACCTTCTTCACCTGCTCGGCGGCGTAGCCCAGCGCCACCGCCAGAAGCGTGATCGGATGCTTGAGAACGTGAATCGCCTCCATAGCCCCGGGGATGCGCCCCAACTCGTGCGAGAAAGAGCGAATCAGCGCGATGGCCGTCCGCTTCTCGTGCGAGTTCATCATTTCCTCGTGCGTGCTCTGGTGCGTGGCCTCCGCGACCTTGCCGGTTGCCGCTTGCGTTTCTTTTAGCGCGGCAATGGCATCTTGCGCGGCTTTGAGGTCTGCCACTGTGGAAAATCGGATAATCAGTTCATCGCCCATGGGTCTTATTTTGTTTCAGGTTTTTGGTGAACAGTCAAGATTTCCCGAATTAACCGCACGAGCATCAGCGCCACGGCGACCAGGCCGCAGGCGCACACGAGCGGCGTCAAAAACAGGATCAGCAACATGAACATGCCGCAGGTCATTCGTTCCTTTCAAATTTCCGGTCGAAATTGTGGATGTGAATGCTTTCCGCGCAGCCGATGCGCCGAGGCGGGCAGACGGTCAATTCCATGGCTTCCCAGTGGAGCATAATCCAGTTGCCGGTGATTGAGTCCACCTTCCAGCGGAAGCCGGTTTTCTTTTCGCGCCACAGGGAGCCGATGGTGATTTCGGCGATGGTGGTCATGTTTTCTGGTGGTCTGATGGTTTTGTTAGTGCGTTTGGCAAGTCAAGTTGCGGGGGTGTCACTAGATACCGGTCCGCCCGTTTGATTTTTCCACAGCACGGACAAAACGGGTATCTTGCTCCCGTTTGCACAGAGGGCTGATGCTTCTCAAGCGTTCGTCCCGGGCTTTTCGCTGCTCTGGGGTTAGTGCCGCCTCCCTTGCGGCCCATGAATGTTCCATCAGGGTTAAACCGCGCATTGGCAACAATTCTGGAAATTGCTGGCCGATGGCAAATCGGATGGACTTCCGCATTGTGCATTTCGGCTCCGGGTCCGTTGGATTTGAAACTCGGTGATCCTGGTCCGGGTCAAGCGGACAGTGATTTACGCTGCATCGGTCCCAACGGGGACACATTTTGGCTGGATTTTTCGTTATAGTGGTCATTTTTTGTGGTGTTTTCGACCTCAACCGGCCGCAATTTCTGCTCATGCACGATCAGCGCCGGGCCGCCGTCTTCCGGCTGGACGCAGAAAAAGCGGCGCATGGCGACCGATTCCAGCAAGATTTTGATGCGCAGTTCGTGCTCGGACTCCCCGGAGGAGATGCGGGCGATTGCGAGTTGGCCGGGGGAGAAGGTCATGGGTCAGAATTCGCAGATTGTTCCATCGACTCGCGCAACCATCGGCATCGGCCCGGACTCGTCAATTGGCGGATAACAGGAAACGCCGTGGCTCGGATCACGCGCGTCGCCGTTTCGTTCTTCCCACCATGCCGCCTTGACCTCCTTGAACTCGAACGGGAAAACCCACATCGGCCAGCCGGAATCGCGGAGGGCGGCGAGCGTGCAAGCGGGACATTCGTCGGTTGCCTTGAGGGCTTTTTCCACGTCGGCTTTGAATTCGCGGGAGTTGGGCCCGAGTTCGTTTACCTCGGCGAGCGATTGCTCCGTAGGTCGCTCGATTCCAACGAAAGGAATTCCGCGCTCTCCGCAATATCGGCAGACGCGATTCGGGTTTTTGGTGCAGGCCGCTTCGTGCCAGAGAATCCAGCGGGCGGACTGGCCACCTTTGCCGCAATGTTCGCAGTAGAAGCGTTTGACGGTCTTGGTTTTCATGGCTTGACGGGGTGTGCGGTGAATTTCGGGGAGTGGCCGGTGCGAATTTCGACAAGCTCACCGGCCAGCAGGCGTTCGCGGAAAAGGTCAAAGACGGGGTTTTCGTTTGGCCATTCGGGCATGATTTCGAGCCAACGACAAATAATCGCGCAATCCCGCCGGGCTTTCGTGCTGAGAATTTCGCATTTAGTCGGCATAACGGGGGCTGGGGTTGTCGTTGCGGTCGATTTTGGCGGCGGATTCGAAGCGGGTAAAATTCTTCAGGAACGTGAATTTGACGTGGCCTGTTCGGCCGTTCCGGTTTTTGGCGATAAACATCTCAACTTCATCGGCGGCGGTGTCGGCGGTTTCCTTCCGGTAGAGCAGGGCCACCACGTCCGCATCCTGCTCGATGGCCCCGGAGTCCCGCAGGTCGGAGAGCATCGGCGCGCGCCCCTCTTTTTCGCTGCTCCGATTGAGTTGGGCCAGAGCCAGCACAGGAATTCCGAGTTCCTTGGCAAGCCCTTTAAGCGCATTGCTCACCAGCGTCGTTTCCTCGTATCGGGTTTTTCGATTGTCCCCGCACCGCACAAGCCCGAGATAATCGAGAATCAAAAGCTCGATCCGCTGCTTTTCTCTCATCAGGCGCGCTGCGGTGAAAAGCTCGGAAATCGAAATCCCGCTTTTGTCGTTGATCCTGAGCGGTGCATTTTGGACGGCAAGCGTCGTTAACGCAACCTTGGAAAGCTGCCGCTCCGTGGCGCGCTCGGGAGAGCCCGCATGTGCCTCACACGCCCGGCGTTCCACCCGCGCCCGGCCGTGGATAATCCGCTTGACGATTTCCTGCTCGGACATTTCCAGCGTGAACAGCCCCACCGGCCGCTTGTGGTCAATCGAGATGTGTTCGGCGATGTTCACGGCAAGGCTGCTTTTCCCCACCGCCGGGCGCGCGGCTAAAATCATGAGTTGCCCGGGGAAAAGGCCGCCGATGATGAAATCCATGTCCGGGTATCCGGTCATTATTCCCGGCACTTTCTGACCATTCCAAGCGGCCTCCAGTTCGGTCGTAAAATCCTGACAGGCTTTGTTCATGTCCCGATCCTCGGTGGCCTCCGCTTGCGCGCGCTGGATTGAGCCTACGGCGCCAGCGATGTCGAATGGAGGAGACCACGGGCCGGAGGAAACCTCGAAAGCGGCTTGCACCTGTTCGCTCGCCGCGCGGATCAGCTTCCGGCGGACGGCCAGATCCCGGAGGGTCGCCGTGACAACCGGCCAATTCTCCGGGCTGCTCCAATCAGCCATGATCGTCGGCAGGAGGGTCTTTTCCACACCGGCCGCGGTCAATTCCCCGTCGAGGAATCCGATGTCCACGCACTTGCAGCCGGGCAGCAGGCTTTCGGCGGCCTTGAGCTTGTCCACCACGAGACGGTGCTGGGTTTCATAAAACCAATCGGGCTCAAGCTGAGAAATGAATCGGGCCTCATCACAGCAAATGGCCAGGGCGCTGCGCTCAGAGGCGGGGGAGTGCGGGGGTAATCGGTCGCTGTTCATGACTGGAGGTATTGAGCTTTAAGGGCCTTTATTTCGGCCTCCAGAATTGGCCGGCGCTTCCAATCATCCGGCCAGCGATCACGCTGCCAGGATTCGCTCGTAGTGCCTTTGAGCTTTTCAAGTTCCTGCTCTTTGATTTCGATGCATTTTTCGAGATGAATTCGATGGGCAACAAGGTGGCCATTCGGCCCTGTTTTTGTCGGTGGCCCGGATGGTCGCCCGTCGGCCTCCCACCTCGTTTTAATTCGGGCCAGCATTGCTTGCCAGGAATGCACTGGGCGTTTAAGGTGGTCCAACCAGCCGCAGGCTTCCATTTCATTAAACCAGTCTTCGGCTTTCCATGGGGCAAGCCCGATAATGGCGGCGTGAGCTTGAACCTGACCGATGTCGGGATATTCCGGAAGCTCGCGCGCGCGCGTACTCTCTCCTGCATTCTTATCTTCTTCGTTAGTGGTTGGCTGTTGGTTGGCTGTTGGTTGGCTTGTTGGTTGGCAGCAGTCAGTATTTATATCGCAAACCCTTGAATCGCACAGCTTTGCTATTGTTCCTTTGGTGGTTGGCTTGTTGGTTGCAAAATGGCCATCTTGTTGGTTGGCTGTTGGTTGGCTTGTTGGTTGGCAGCAGTCAGTATTTATATCGAAAACCCTTGAATCGCACAGCTTTGCTATTGTTCCTTTGGTGGTTGGTTTGAAGGTTGCAAAATGGCCATCTTCCAAATGTTGCTTCGCAGTGCGGTAATTCTGCCTAGAAAGCCCGATATTTTCGTAATCCCCAATCATCGCTTCCCCGAGTTCCAAACCCAACTTGTTGTAGCCGATTCTACGCTTTGCCCGAAGCGCAATGCAGGTCAGCAAAATAAATGCCGGGCCATCCAGGAGCAATTCCTGACATTCCGGTGAGCGCATCATTTTCACAAATCCCTCATTCACGGATCGCCTTTGAAACTGAAAAGCCCGGCCGGATCAGGTTGGATGCCTGAGCACTTGCGCATTGGAATGCGCGAGGGGCGGCCTAAAACGGTCGGGCTTTTCAACTTCAATGTCGATACCGTGCTCATAATTTCCGCCCCCGTCCTGGCACAACGGCCCGGCTGGGTCAAGACTTTTCACAGTGCATCGCATGGGCGTGTTTTCTCCAGTTCGGCGCAGCGCGGCGTGCGTGCCCACCAGTATCATATTCGGTTTTCACACAGCCACCTCGAAGAAGCCCTGCCGTCCCTTCCAAGGGATTGGGGTTGGCAACCTTTTGACTCTGGCGAGCTGCCAGGCAAAGCGGCCGGGGGTGTAGTCCCCGAAAATCGTCTCGGCCCCGGGGAAGACATTTTCCACCCTGGCACAGTCCACCAGCTCGCACGTCGCCACGATGGCGCCGAAGGGCAGAAACCGTGGGGTGACTATCGCGCAGTTTGGAGCCAGGCATTTTAGTGCTGCGGCGAATTCGTCCTGCCAAAGCAACCGCGCCAGGTCAGGTATTCGAAACTTTGCGGCGTGAATCGCCAGCGGCCCTCGGTGGTTCGTGGTCCAGTGACGCGTTTCATACGTTTTGGCTCCAACCGAGACGAGACTGGCCCATGGTTGCCAGAGTGAGATTGCTTTCATTTTATCATTCTGCCTTTTGCTTTCTGCCTTTCCTTTCACCACCCACCCCCTGGCACAACGGCCCGGCTGGGTCAAGACTTTTCACAGTGCATCGCATGGGCGTGTTTTCCTTGGTGGTTTGGGTCGTAATACCGCGTCTCAAAATCGAGGCAGCGCCGGCAAACGGGCGCGTGCCGCCATTCGACGCTGGGTCGCCCACAATCGCAGGTGAGCTTTCCCTCGCGGGCCAGCCGGGCGCGGCGGACGTGCCAGGGTTCCTTGCGGGCAGCAGTCACACTTTCAACGCCTCCCTCGCTCGAACCATTCTTTCCGCCTCCGTTGGGCAATCCTCTGCAAACGTGCATCCGTCCAGGCACGTTTCGGTCTGATCGCAGCAGGGGCAGAGCGCGTCGGCGAGCGCATATTCCCGCAGTTTTTCAAAGGCGGCTTTTTCTTTGGCGATCATTGTAACTCAAAAATCAGTTTCCCAGTCCGGCACTTCCCAGTTAGACTCCAACCAGCCTTTTTGAAACAGCATCCCGGATTAGTAGATCGGACCCGAGACGGATCAACCAGCGTGTAGCACCGGCGGCGGCCCCATGCAGCCCATACCACAGAGACAGCCTCTCGGATCAGCAGACTGCTAAGGACCGGGCCTTCGTTCCTGAATATCGCGCAGTTGAAACCCTCCTGAGGGGGTTGTATGTCGTCGATAAACTGCCTCCAGCAAAACAGGGCCGTCCCGTCACCCGTCAGCAAAACGAGTTTGTGCCCAGGGCCGACAAAGAGTCGCTGTCGTTGCTCGCGGTAGTGCCGTGCGGAGTAGTGCCTCTGCGCGATCTCATATCCCAGTTCATCCCCATCGCGCGTCCTAAACCAATGCGCGCTCACCTGCGGGAGCATCTCGCTCTGCTGGAACAGATTCACCTAAATCCCTCCAAACATCTCCTCATTCCAAGCTCCATCGGCGAGAGTCCAAACATATCTCGGCTCGAGCAGGAGCAAAGGGTGAGAAACAGGAGCAGAGGCAGGAGTTTCATAGGTAGAATGAGAAGCTCGGGTAAGGTCGCGAGTCCGCTAAGAAGCCTTCCAGGAACCGCACTGGCGCGCCGGTTTGTCCTTCACGAAACCACCCGGTTCCGTCACAGGATTCCGCCCCATATTCCGCACACAGCCGCAACTTGTTCTGTCCGGCTCGCGGTGTGGGCATTTTGGCTTTTGTTTCATTTCAATTCCTCAATCAGTCTTCGGGTGAACCAGCCGAGTGAAAAACCGGCCATAATCAGCCATGTGTGGAGCAAAATTACGGAGAGAATTACCAGCACCATGCTCGTAAAAAATACGATGTCCTGCGAGTTCGAATGTCCGGTGAGTTTTCATACCCCAAAAAACCTACTCACTTCTTTTATAGCCATTCCCAAATCACGCGCGACAAAGACGGTCATCCCGTTGCCGCGCAGTCCGTTGCAAACGTCCGCTTGATCCGCAGTTAGATCGTTTTCGGGCGTCTTGAATTCAACGAGCACGGCTTTTCCATCCCGCAAGAGCGTGAAATCCGGCCAGCCTTTTTGAATGCTCGCAGGCTTGTCCATCCGGGAATGGACGAAGGAAATTCCACTGTAGTTAAGCCACTGAATAAACCGCTCATGCATTTCTTTTTCAAGCCCGCGCTCATATTTGTCCCGGGCTTCTGCGGTGGTCTGAGCGTGAAAACCAAGCTCGGTTCGGATTTCGGGCGCGATCTTGGATTTCACGCTGTCAGGGAGGTCTGATAGGTTATAGCCCATGGACCTCCTTCACGGCGGCGAGGGCCTCATCAATCTTCATCTGAAACCGCTTTGCGATATGGTTTCGGGCGTCTTCCAGCGCCTCCGCCAGCAATTTCGCCTTATCGGGCGATAGCCAGCCCTTGCCGCAATCTGGGGAGAGGGCCTTGCTTCTCCGATCCCGATGCTGGGCGCACTCATCGCATTTACAGACGCTCCCCGGCGTGGACTCTATCCACGCCCTCATCTCCGCACACGCAGCCTCGGCCTTCTCCGCGCGGTCTTTCCACGCTGCGTTTGAATCCGACAGCACTTCCTTGATGAATTCTTCGCTCATTGGGCCTCCTTCACGGCGGTGAGGGCTTGACGGGCAATCTTAGCTACTTGGCTCGGAACGACTCCGCAGGCGTTTTGCTGGCGCAAAGGGACCATATCGTTAGTGATTTCCTCCAGCGCCTCCGTCAGCAACTTGATCTTTGCTTTCTGCTGCTCAAAGCTGGAAAGCAGTTTGCCGTAAGCCGTGATTGCATCTTCGCGCAGCTTTCGGTCGCGGTCACGCTCCGACATGAGCCTGGTTGCCTCTTCCCGGCTCAGCCAGCCCTTGCCGCAGTCGGAGGAGAGGGCGTGGTCAACGTCGTGAGACTCTACACAGTCAATCGAATCACAACTCAGGATGTGTCGCATCTCCGCGCACGCGGCCTCGGCTTGCTCCAATTTCCCTTTGCACTCTTCGTAATGGTCCAGCGCAGCCGGCCGCGCGATCTGGCCGCGCAGCATGTTGGTCCAGACGCACGCCGGGTCGGTGCGCAACGACTCCAGCATGGCTTCAGCGTTAGCGCGTTTGTCCTGCTCAGTTTTCAACAGGCTCTTTAGCCGAGCGGCTTCCTCCTCATGTGCCTCCGCGCGGTGCAGCATCGCGGTGAGTTCAGTGCATTCGGTCATAATAACGCCCCCACGGAAACAAGGATGACCTTCTGACACCGGAGCGGGTCCATCTTGCAGCTTTCGGAATTCACGAGGCGGTCAAAGGCTTCGGCCAGAACAGCCTCGTTCTCGGCAATAATGGCGACTTGTTTCTGGCCGTCATCTCCCATCGCCACCACGGTCCCGATCCCGCGGCGGCCTTTTAATTCTGGCAGGTTGGTAATCATTTGACCTCCTTCCAACACGGAGTCCACACCTTGCCGTCGGCGGAGATTTCACCACAAGTGTCAGCCAGATATTCAAACGTGTGAAATATGTCGTTTTCAAGCCACATGGAACGGCTGCTTAATCGCATGATAACGCTCCATTCCTCAGTAGCAATCCACCGAAACCACCGCGCAGCAGCGAAATCTTCGCGCGTCAGCGGGACGCGTTTTGTGGTTGGCTTGATGCGGTAGGACTCCAGCTTTTCTATCACAATGTCGGTTTGGTCATACCATTTACCTTCAATGGATTGCACTTGAACCGTCTCGCCCTCTGCCCATCGTTCGAGCAGGTTGGCAAAATGGGGCGCATTTTCTTTCGTGATCATTCGCCCTCCTTCACGATGCTCGGCGCGCTCTGTTTGCTCTCCGTGCAGCCTTGCAGGGTGTTTTCAATGGTTGACGCGAGCGCTTTTCCTTTCAGCCCGGTTGCACTCCTGATGGCGGCCTCCGTGTTCTTTTTCGTGAGCGAGACGGCTGAAACAAAGTCCTGCTCCGTGACGCCGAGCTTTACCAAGCGGTCGTGGACCGTGAGCAAGTCGGTGATCGTCTCGCGGAACGTGCCGGGCTTCAGAGTCCAGCCGGGAATTTTTCCTCCGGCCCCCATGAATGATTTCGCCTGCTCCCGAATGTCGGCAATGACGCGCTCCGCAACTTGCGCGACACCGAGATAATAGGATAGTTCCTCTGGGGTCATGTGCTGGGACTGGACACCGTTCGTTTTGTCCAGCGTGGCCAGCGCCGCCTTGCACGTCGGCCGGGCTCTGCAATACCGGCACGCCTCCAGGCTCGGCCGGAAAACCGCGTTCGGCTGCAATGCGTGTTGCATGATCAGCCCCAAATCAAACTCCGAGGCCTTCAGGTCTTCGCCTTCGTAAACGACTGGCGGCTTTGCGACCCCGTAGCGGGAGATCGTGGTGCACGCCCACGAGCGCCCCGGCCATTTTTGATCGGCCAGGACCGCGAGAGCCCGCAACTGGAGATTCACTTCGGGACTCGGCACGTCCAGCCAGCCGCTCTTGAAATCCAGGATGACGCCGAAAGTCCCTTCGACGGCCAGCAAATCAGGAACGCCGGAAAATCGGCTTTCGTGGTCCCACAGCCGCTCTTCGATGGAAACGATTTCGGCGTCTTTCAGCAGACATTCGAGCCGCTTGGTAACCGTCTCTTCTGCGGTAGCCCAAATGGCCTCCGCAACGTCCAGATTCGCGGGACTCAAAACCGGAAGAACGCCCCGGTAAATCCCGATTTCGTGTTCGGCTCTGAGCTTGAGCCATTCGTGAATTTTGTTCCCATCCTCGGTCCACTCGCGGGGTTTTTCCGGCAGCCCGCAGTCCTGCTCCGCGCGGAATTTGGCGGGGCACAGGCTCATTGCGTAAAAGCCGGAGGCGCTGGGTTTTCCGGCGCGGGGGTCAGGGGTGTTCACGATTCCCTCGCTTTCAGCATCGCGTCGGCCAATGCGTATGCGGTCGTTGCCATCAGTTCGGATTCCGGCCATCCCTCGATTGTCCCGAGTTTAGGATAACCCTGCCCATCTAATCCGAAACTCATTCCCTGCAACGCCATCCCCGCAAACCAATCGCGGAGAGACATTCCCGCAGTAGAGTTGACTCCGTGCAGTTCAAATCCGTCCGCAATGATCGTACGAGCGCGGATTGATTCAACGACCGGAAACGCTGGCCCGCCATTCGGTTTAGCTGTTTTTGTTTCCATAGAAACTCACGATTTTGGCGAGCGTTGCGGCTTTGATGTTCGCGAACAGATCAGCGGGGACTTCGCTCCACTCGCAGCACTCCGAAATATCCACGCCCAAATCGTTCTTGATGGCGGTGCGGAAATCATCAAACGAGACACCGGCCTCCTGGCATTGTGCGACAACCTCGTCGGACCACGATTGAACGCGGGCAGGTTCGGCTGGCGGGGATTGCTGTTCCGGGGCTGGTGCGGTTTCCTTTGGCCTGTTCACCGATCCCGGCGGCCGGCCGCGGCGGCGGGGCGGTTCCTGCTGGCCGGCTGGAGTTGGGACGCCGGCAGCGATGGCTTCCTGAGCCGGAGCAGTCGGCGCGGGTTGGCTGCTCGGTCCCGGCTCGATTGGTCCGAGCATGGCCGGCGGCTGCTCCCGCGTCGGGAATATCGGCCGCACGATTTCGGAAACCACCTTCGCGGCGGCGGGATTATCCTCTCCCTGAATGTAAAGCCCACCGAGCAGCGTCGGGAACGTGCTTCTCAAGGCGTCGGCTTCCGCGCATTTGACGATCTGCTCTGCGGCCTTGGCGCCCTCCCAAAACGGCGTAGGGTAGCGCGGCTTCCGTTGTGCGATGGACAGCCGCCGATACATCGGCTTTCGGCCCGATCGATGGACGCGAGCCCATCCCCCAACCACCGTTTCAACGTCGGGGATGAAGAAGTCCCCCTCCCGCTCTTTCACGTCGTTTTCACCGTCCATCAGAATTACTCCGGACTCCATCCCTTCGAAGTCTGGGCACGTCTCTGCGCGCTTCAAGAGCGACTGGTGAGATGCGATCAGGCTGTAGCTGGGACCGTCCGCGGCATCGTAGCCCACCAGGTAGGCGTCGCCGGCGAATGGGTTAAGGCGTTGGGCCTGGCAGAGCATCAGGAAGCGCATTGCGTCACGCTCTGAGCAGGTTTTGCCTGATTTCGTCGGCGTGGCGATCATGGTCTGAACAATGCGGATGTTCAGTCGGATTTTGTCGGGTGCTCCGAACGGGACGAATTCAACGGATTTCTCCGGGTCGATTCGTTGGAGCGTGGTGGTTTGATTTTGTGGATTCATGGTTTATCAGTTTCTCGGATCTTGTTTTGGTTTGGTGGTTACTTGGCGAGCGCGCTATTCTGAGCGCGCGCCGATTTTTTGATCGTTTCGAGACCGCGCTTCCAGTCCCCTTCGGGGATCGGCTGGCCTTCCCCGGCGGCCGTGCGGATGGTGACGGTGTTTCCCCTGGCGGC
>Ga0335069_10001137_pt1 | contig 42936 bp, 51 predicted proteins | sample Lox_Sample_11_FD_206714 | JGI IMG/M metagenome (GOLD analysis project Ga0335069, IMG submission 206714) | Soil microbial communities from Loxahatchee National Wildlife Refuge, Florida, United States - Lox_Sample_1.1 | ecosystem: Environmental > Terrestrial > Soil > Wetlands | place: USA...
GGGTGTTCGGCTTAACCAGCATCTTGTTGCCCAGCTTATCCAGTTGCTGCATCAACTGCAGGTCTGCCGCCTGGAGCGGTCCAATGTCGAAGGCAACCGGGGACAACTTGTTCCAGCCGCCACCGACGAACGTCGCGCTCGACAGCGTCCAGGGCCAGTTCGACTCATCCGAGGGCTGCGTTTCCGAGGCAGGGATCGGATCGTCTCCGTAGGCCCCAGCGGTGCCGATAAACTTCTGCATCGCCCAAGCCTCCATGAGGATCTTCATCTGCTCGCCGCCGTCCTTTGATCGTGTCGCCACCATGCCGGTGGTCTCATCGTCCCAGAGCTCGCGCTCAAAGGTGTAGATGATACCGTACTTCCAGTTCTTCAACTGGAGGTCAGATCCGACGATTCGTCCTTCGGGGTACGTCTGTCCGCGCAGGATGCGCCGCGGAACGTCTCCACGGTACACCGGAGCGTACAGCTCGATGGCGTGCGAGCTAGGAGCCATCTGGTAGATGGAATCATAGACCACGTCGACGAGTTCGTAGTACCCGTTGGTGATTGTCGACACCTGGGCACGCAGGAGCTGCTGCAGTGCTCCCTCGGCGTTTGCCTCACGCAGTTTGTAGCACATGTTGTAAACACTTTCGCGGAATTTCTTCTGCGAGAACATCATGTTGGCTTCCTGCGCCTCGTCGTCCCAGAACTTGAACACCTTCTTGTCCATCACATTCACCCGATAAGCTCGCGCGATGGATTCGGCGAACTTACGCTGGCACGCCTGGTCAAGGCGTTTCTCCATACGACGGTTGGACTCGCGGAGCCTCGTGTTACGGAGGACGTAGCCCGTACTCTCGTTCTCGGAGAACCAGGTTTCCTTTTTGTCTAATGTATCAGGCATTTAGGTCCTCCTCCCTTACGCTACGCCGGTCGTCGGGAACTGAGGTTGAATGATGGCCTCAATCATAGTCCCCGTCGCACCAGACACCGTGCCGCCAAACGGAAGGTAGACGTAACCGATCGGGTGGGTGTTGCCGCCCACCGTGTTGGTCACCGTCTGCGCATCCGCACCCAAGTACAACGTGTCGCCGTGGTGGTACGTGTCGCCCGCCGTGGTCTTGAACTTACCCACGCCAGTGCACACCGCCACAACTCCGGGGTCGTACTTCTTCGTCCCGTACAGGTTCAGGAAGCTGGAGTCGTACGCGTACCCAACCAAGTAGGCCATGTGCGCGTCAGTATCCGCCGGTTTAATTACGTGCGCGGAAGTGTCCATCCAGACCAGGTCACCCGCATTGATGTCGTAGCTGCCTGTCGAATCAATGGGGTAAACGTACCCGAACCCTTTGTCAGCGAACCTTGCATTAACTGGAGATGTCATTTATATCTCCTTACTCAGAGCAACCAGAGAACAGGTGGTTCAGGCTGCCCTGATCGCCTTCCTCAGATTCGCTCAGCGGAGCGCCGAACGACACCGGCGTCTCCGACAGTTCACGCTCTTCGCGGATCGACTCGACCAAGGCTTGCTTCTCCTCGATCTCCGCTTTAGCCTCCTTAAGGCTGAGCTTCATCAACTTGTCCAAACCCCAAAGTTTCTTTGGGATGTCCGCTTCCTTCAAGAGACTTTTCAGGTAACCGCGCTTGGACTCCGAAGACTCTTCTTCCTCTTCTTCTTCCTCTTTGGATCCCTCGCTGTCACCATCACTGTCTCCATCCCCGTCGTCCCCATCGTCCGTAGGGCCATCGTGCTTGATGGTCACGGTCTTGGTCACCTTGTGACCCGGCTTCACACCACCGTGAGGTTCGGGAGCGGCGTCCGCTTCTTCCTCTTCCCCTGATTCTTCCTCAGCCTCTTCAGCAGCCTTCATCGCTTCCTCCAGAAGCTTGGCCAGATGTGCATCGGACTCGAGAAGTTTCTTCTTGTTCTTCTCGGCGATGTCCTTATCGGTCAGCGCTTCCTTCAGGGCGGATTGTGCCGCCTTGAGACGCTCAATCACCTTCATGCGTGTCTCCTTTCCTTTCATTAATGCTCCAGCGGCACTTTCCACCAGAGCGGCTAGAAATCTACCGCCCCGTGCGGGGCTCGTCACTTGGTCTACGGAGCCGACTCGGGTGAACGCTGTCACATATTTAACTTCGAGGGTCTCGTTCTCTACTGTCATGGTGCGGGGCTCGCGGTCGCCGTCGGCCGTGATCGACAGCCCCACATACTCGCTCTCCGTGTCCGGCATCTCCTGCTTGTAGTGGATGGCGGTGAGGGCCTTCTCGTACGCCAGCCTGCCGGTCTCGGACAAATCGAAGTGCAGCTCGGCGACGAGCCCCAGCAGGCCGTCGACGTTCTCGGTGTGCACGTTCTTGAAGTACCCGCACTTGTCGCGGACGCTGCGCTCGGGCCTGTCCTGCGACTCGCTCTCGGCCTGGTGGTCCAGGAAGCACGGCACGCCCTCGAACAGGGCCGGTCCGGACGATATCGCCTCCGGTCCGTAGTAGTTCATGTCCAGGCGGTTGCCCAGCCCCTCGGTAATGAGGACGCACTTCACCTTCGGCCCCTCCTGGACCTGGCCAGGAGTGTTGGTGGACGGCAGCGCCTCGATGAGGTTGTAGGGACGGGTGTCCGTGAACGACTGGTGCTGGAGAGGATTCAAGGGCTCGTCCTCCTTGTGCCAGAACGACTGGCAGTCCTCGCACTCGCAGCCCTCCTCGTGCTCGCGGATGTCCGTCAGCGGCGGGGTCTTCGACTGCTTCTTCTTGCCCCGCAGGTTCTGCGACAACGACCCCTGACCGTTCGCCTCATCGTTGTAACTGGCCCATGCCACGGCAAACGGGTTGTCGATCTTGGGGTTCTTCTTCAAGGCCCGGACCTGCGGCTCGCGTCCCGGCGGCGCCACCTCCATCATCCTCTTCAGCAGTTTCATACGGCCTCCCGGATGTTGTGCCGAAGGTCGTGCTTGACGACCTCCCAGATCTTTACCAGGGACCCGTTCACCACCGATATCTGGAGGTCGCCGTGCTTCCTGTCCTTCAGCCTCCGGAACGACACGAGGACCATATGCTCCTCCTCAGTTAATCCCGAAGAACTTCTTGAGTCCTCTTGATTCGGTGACATGGACGTCCTCCTTTCCAACCGTAATAACTAGGTCATTGTCCCTGGAGATAAACGCTCCGTTCGTCAGAACCTGCAGCTCGTTGAACGGGATGGACTTGTGGAACGCGTACTGCTCGATGCGAGCCACGAGCGTCTCGAACAGCTTGGCAACGTGCTCGTTGACCCGCAGGACGGCCACCAACGCCGAGTTCTTCGACGCCAGGTACGATATGAAGTCGTTGCGCGGCTGGATAGTCTTCGTCGGGACGAACAGCGAGTTCTGCAGGTAACTGATACGCGCCTGGAACCTGCCGTCCTTCTCGCTGAGGTCGCTGAACCGAATGGCGTTCAGCTTGAACCCCTTCGACGTGCACTCCAGCACTAACCTGCCGAGCAGCGCCATCAAGACGTTCGCTAGGTCCTCGTTGGACTCGATCTTCTGGAGGAGCAAGGGCTTCTTGTCTACCAGTTCCTGCGCTACGGTTTCGCTCATTTGATTATCGCCAGCTTCTCTTTCTGGTCCATCTGGACCTGCCGCACCTGATCGATCTCAAGGTGCTTGTCGCACAGGCGCTTGCCCTTGTACTCCTTCAGCCGGAAGCGGTTGGGGCAGTAGGCGCAGTGCAGGATTCCCTCCGAGTCCAGGAAGCTCATGAGCGCCGCGACGGCCCTGGCGTTGATGTTGGTCTCGATCATGTCGGCCAGTCCGCTGTCCTTGTCCCGCCAGAGGTAGTTAAAGATCCAGCTCGCGGCCCGCTGCTTCCAGTAAACCCACCACCTTTTATGGGACTTGGCTAGGAATACCAAACCGAAAATAAATACTGATCCAATACCCAATAAATACCAACCAGCTTCTTTCGGTATATTCATTACTCAGACCTTACCGCGAAACCCTGCCCGCTCTTCCACTTGCCGAAGTCCACGATGGCCTGCGCCGCGATCTTGCCGTCGTCTCCACGGATGACAAGCGAGTTCGGGACCAGGCCCTGCGCCATCATGTCCCGCGCGAGCTTTCGGTCTGCGTCGTCCCCCGATCGCAGCAGTTCCACGTAGCTCCTTGGTACGACTAATGTGTAGCAGTTGCAGTTCGGGTGAAGTGGAGGGTAGGCGTCGTCTTCGTCGATCGGAGTACCGTCCAGTTCACTGCAATCATCGCACACGCGAAGATCACCGCGAGTTTTCCACACCTCTTCGTCGACACTGTCACCGTTCAAATCGGCGAGGTCCGACGCCGCTGAGGAAACCGCTGCCAAATTCTCATAGTTCATGATGCCGTCGATCGCGTTCCACAGCGGCTTGCTCGGCGTGCCGGCACGGGTGGCGTCCACCTCATCCATGGCGTCACGGATACTGCTCTGGTTCATGGCGCCGAGCATCAGGTTATGGGACAGCGCGTCCTCCCATGCGTCGGACCACTGGGACCACCGGCTCACCCAGTCCTGCCCGTACTTCGACACCGCCACGCCAACCTCGATCGCGGACTCGTGTAGGATGCGATGCTTGGGGATCGCGATTTTGTAGGAGGGAGGCGTAACCATGTCCAGCATCCAGGCGTGCCGCAGCATGGCCTCGTTGTAGGTGTCGTTGAACGCCTTCTTCGCCAACGCCACGCCCTGCGCCTGGAACTGCTCCAGCGACCCGCGCAACCGGCTGCGGAGATAAGGGAGGAACGGGCGCAGTTCGTTCGCCGTCCACGTTTCCTTCCTGGAGCAGTGCCGGTACGCCTCGGCGATATGCGCCATGAGGTCGCGGCGGATGCTCATCCAGGTCTTCATCACCTGGTTCTTGCCCGTCTCCTGCACACGGTCCAGTGCCGACAGCGTCTCGTAGTACAGTCGTGACAGGGTCGATGATTGCTTCGGGTATCCCATTTATCCCTTAGTCGACTTGTTGGTGTTCGCCGCTTGCGGTGCCGCAGCCACCTTGCTCGGCGGCTTGTACGTCTCGCTGGTCACCGACTTCAAGGTCGTCTTCGCGGTGGGGGAGTCGATCACGTACCGGCAATACGGGCACCGCAAGTACTCCGTCTGCGGGGTCGCAGTCTTGCCAAACGACGCCACTTCGATCACCAGAAGCTCTCCGTCGTTGGGGCACGTGTACACATTCGTCGCCATGATCCCTCCTACAGGTTCGTGATGTTGTCTTCCAAGTCCTGCTTGCCGTCGCCGTGGATGTCCGACCCGCCCTGCCCGCCGATCGCGTTCTCTGGCCCCTCGTCTTCCGGTTTCCCACCGGCGCCATTGCGTCCGGCCGGTGCAGGCATCGGCCCAAGAATGTCGCCACGCGCTTGCTCGTTCTTCAATTGCTGCTGCTGCTCGTTATAATCGTAGGTAGAAATTCCCATTTCCTGAGAGTACAAGGTGCCAGCCGTTTCTCTGGAGATGAATCCTTCTTGTAAACCCGTTTGAATGTTGGCCACGGCTTCGCTCGTCGTATCCTTCGTTATTGACGGGAACGTGAACTCGACGTCCTCATCGTCGTAGTCGAGTCCGTTCTTCTCGCACACATGCTCGAACAGGCGGTGCAGCAGATACTCGATGTCTGACTGGCCGTCCTCGATCACCTTCGTGAACGGCTCCGCCGCGACAAGAGCTGTCGCCCTTGAACCGCCGCCCATAGCGATCACGTTGAAGAAGTCCTTGGGGAATCCGAGTGCCGTAGCTATGAAAGCGAGGATGGCATCACCGGCTGTTGAACCTCCGCCACGACCCGTGGCACCTTGTGCGGCCGAGACGACCGTACGCTCCACCGCCTCGTTGTGCACGAACTGGTTGCCGCTGCCGTTCGGAATGGAGCTGTACGCGCTTATGAAAGCAGACACGTCTCCGGCCCCACCCTTGATCTTGACATCCCATGCGTAGTCGGCCAGCATCTGCTCGCGCGTGACCTGCGCATTGTACAGGTCCTTGATGCGTTTGAGCCAGCCCAGCGTGGAGAACAGGGTCGACCGTCCGCGCTTCTCGAAGCTGGTGCAGTTCTTCTTCGTGTGGAGGACCTGGGAGTAGGGGATCTGCTCGATGATGTAGTCCTGGGGCCGCACGTCCTTCGACCCCGGCGCACCCTTCACATCAAAACCGGTGAACATCTGCCACTGCGTCGGGTAGCTGCGATAGTAGTAGTAGACATTGCTGATATCGGTGGGCTGCGTCACGATCTCCCACACCGTCGCCGGGTGGATGGACTGGTAGTTCTGGAGGTTGATCATCTGCTCGCCGAAGATGTGGCCCTCGCGCACCCAGTATTTACTGAGGCGCTGCCGCAGGTTGACCCCCTTCGCGAAGTCCTCCCACAGCTTCTCCTTCTTGTCGAAGTCCTTCGCCTTCTTGTTCACCTTCCAGTCGAACCTACGTCCGAGGGTGTACTCCGCCAGAGCATTTATAGCACGGTGCCCGATCGGGTTGTGGTTCCAAGCCTCGAACGCATATGCCATTTGCTTGAGCATGTCGGACAAGTACATCTGCGCATAGAAATATCCACCGAGGAGCGGCGCGTACTCCGTGTACTGGTTAGGATCATACGGACCATACGTTTGCTCCTGCCCCCAGCCATAAGGAAGGCCCGTATTGAAGTCCTCCTTCATCGGCATGCGGCGCGACTCCCTCAGCTTCCTCAATGCCGCGCCGGTCTGGTCGAACTTCTGCATGAATCGCTCGTGCCCGAACACTGGGACAATGCGGAACGGTTTCTTCGACTCCTTCAGGACCTTCCCGCCGCCGTTGAACTTCGCCTCGAACAGATAGGCGGTGTGCACACGCGCCTCGCCAGCGGCCACCTTCCTCATGAACCAATTTGGGGTTATGGAGGTTTCAGGATCGAAGCGCTCCGCTTCCTTCGTGTACTTCTCCGGGTCGAAGTCAAGGTCCTGACGACCTGGCATAGATCGTGCGGCCGGAGCATAATGCTCGAGGATAGATGCACCCTTCACATCCTCGCCGAAGTTCGTGGCATCGAAGTGGTCGCCGGGAGATGATTCGAACCTTGTATTGCGCCAAGCTTCTTGTGCCTGCTTGACGGAGCACTTTATGCGGCGAAAGTAGTCTCGGAGATTCATTAATCTCCCATGAACCCCTTCGTGTGCAGATGCCGGAGGAATTGTTTCGTCGCATTAATCTTCTTAAAAGCATGATCAACGTCGGCTTGTGTGCGGGCTTTCACCAACTCCGTTTGGTGAAGCTTCAACTTCGCATGCTGCGCATCAATGACAGACTTCGAACGTTGCACGTTCTTGTTGCTGCCTATATGCACAGCACCACAATCTTGGCAACTTGAGAATCTACCGCGCTCGTCATAGTACGGATTGCCTTGTTCTAACAATACCATTTTTCGAAGCAACAGGTCTTTCATCATTCCCTCCAGTCCGGGTCAGGCGGCATATTAGCCGCGACGTTCCCACTCGCAATCGCCCAACCGACGCTCGGCCTACCGCGACGAGCGTAGGACTTGTACACCGCCATCGCGTACGCATCGCCACGGTCCGGCGAACGGCCTAGTCGTTCCTTCGTGTCCTCCTTCGGCTCTATTCTTGAACGACCACGGCTGTCGACAGGCTTGGTTTTAATCGATGATAGATCGCCAGCGAGCATATCATCAGCAGGAAGAGCCATACAAGCAGGATTATTCGGATTAAGTGATTCGCGAGCTGCGTACCACATTTCGGATCGTACATTGTTGAACGCCTCTTCGTCCATCGCTACCTCGGATGAGTTGATCGCCACCACGTTAGCTCTAAAAGGGTCTTTAGGATCAGATAGTCGCTCGTTAAGCCTATCAACGACACCAGCACCCAGACCGATAACGTCCACATGAACCTCGATTGCTCCAAGCTGATCAACCACATTAGACACAAGACCAGCGACAGCCATAGTATCATAGCCATGCACTACCTCCAGTGGCATGATTTGACGACCGTTCTTCGGACACACCACACTGTCGTCGTCGCCGTAACGCGCGACGTCCACCGCGAGGACGATCGGCCCATGCCTCTGTTCGGGCGCGATGTCTCGTGCTTGCGCGAGTTCGATCCAGTCGATCGGAATGAGTGTGTCCGGTTCTGCTTTCGGGAACTTACCAGCTACACGGACACGGAAGAAGTCAGAGTCTTCGCCGTAGTCTTCGAACCACTTATGAATCTGGTCCTTGCTCGCAATACTACAATCACGAGCGTCAACATGGCGAGGATGCCAACGATGTCGAAACCGGTGGAAAGCTGCATGGAACCTCCCAGTGTTACGAGTCGGGTTGCCGAACGCCAACCAGATCAACTCGGTATTATCGTCCAACATGACGCCATCGGTTGCTTCCCAGATTTTGTCGTGAATGGCAGATGCCTCGTCAAAGATCATCACTGCACGGCGTCCTTGATTATGCAATCCGCTGAACGCTTCGGGCTGCGTCTCATCCCAAGGAATGGCGTCGAAGCGCCAAGTCAATTCATGCCCAGGAATTCTGGAGAAGATAGCCGTCGCGGTCAAAGTGAACCAGTGCTTAGCAATGAAGAGATTGTACCACTTCGACAGTTCCGGCCACGTCTTGGACTTCAACTGCTTGTCCGTGTTCGCCGTGACAACGCCACGGGTATCGGTCATCGTACTAAGCGACCACAGGATAACCCACGACACCAATGCCGACTTGCCGACGTCGTGGCCGGCCGCGACCGCGCGCTGAATCGCCTCCTTATAGTCAATGATGCCGTCGCGCAGGTCGCATAGGATAGCAGTTTGCCAGGGTTCGATGTGCCGGTCCTGCAGGATGCCGCCGCGCACGCCCCACGGGAACGAGTACAGCACAAACTTGTAGGGGTCGCGGCTGAGCCTGCCCATGTCTTCGATCAGCCCGACCTCCGCCTCGTCCTGGGTGAGGCCGGCCACGGCGTTCAAAGCCCGGACCTCTTCCTCGCCTCGTCCAGGATGTCGGGGAGCGAGCTGAGCGGCTTGCCGCCGGAGGTGATGTCCATGTTACTGCCGGGCCGGCCGTGCGCCGTGTCCCTCAGCTCGGCGATGGCCTGGATCCTGTCGCGGACCTTGGCGCGCGTCAGGAGGACGCGGCCGAACTGCGTGATGTGGAGCTCCTCCTTCTTGCCCTTCGCGACGTCGGACAGGAACTTGAAAAGGTCGTGGCGGTCGAGGAGCTCGGCGCAGCGGCGCTTGTACCAGTCGGGCGGCCTCCCGCCCTGGTTGCCGCCGTGCCTCCCGCCCTTAGCGAACTTGTGGCCCGGCTTGAACGGGACGCCGCGGACCTTGTTCACTCAGAGGCCCGCATTGGTTTGAGCATTGGTTAATCGCACGCGATAAATATGCACCGGACCACGCATGCTTGAGCTGGCTTATTCTACAAGTATTTTTGTGGATTGCCAAAACGCTTTGTTTTCAAGGCTTTTGGATTCAAATAACTTGAACAAAAACATTTACAAACATTGAAATACGATGTAATATATTAATGTAGTTCACAAACAGCTTGATACCTCACTCAAGGAGACATGAATGAAAAAACGAAATGTAGTGGTGCTTGATAAAGAAGATTTTACCAAGTACGCAATTGAAGGCTTGGGAATTTGGGATGCTTTAACTGAAGGACTTTCAACTGATGTTAAGGCTGTTGACGTCTTAGTACTTGGTAAAGCATCATGAGCGCCCTTATTAAGGAAGCCGTCATCACAGGCTACGAGGGCAACGGCGCGATAATCTATGGGCGAGTGTTCGCCATCCTGCCCGGCTGGGCTTGGTGCGACGAGCACAAGCGTTGGACGAGGGACTTCGTCATCGTGGGCGAACGCCGGCAAGAGGTGGCCGCATGAGCGACGGCGAATTGCACATCCATTGCCTCAAGTGCAAAAGGGACCTGTCCAGCTTCTCCGAGGCCGCCGCGCACATGCTCGAAGGCCACTTGGTGGAATCCTGGAGGGACGGTTTGAAGATGCCCTTCTACGAGTACGGGAGGATCGTATGAAGGCTGCCGCGGCTGTGGACCCCGTGTGGATCGGGCCGGACCCGGCGGCGGGGTCGCCGGCGTCGTTCGAGCACAAGTGGATGTCGCGCCAGCTCGAAGGCCTGCCCGGGTTCATGGTGAACGAGTGGTTCCGCCAGATGTACGGCGAGGACGCGAGGGAGGGCGCGCCGGAGTGGGTGACGAGGCTGGCGCTGCTCTACGGGGCGGCATGGCTAGGGGCGAGGAGGGCGGGCAGGCCCATGCTGCCGCGCGAGCACGAGATGTACCTGCTCTGCAGGGCCGGGGACGCGGCGGCGGCGAGGCTGAGGACGGACGTCTACAAGTACATGGAGTGCAATCTGACTAACCTTAAAGGAGGAAGTGCAATGGCGAAGAAGACTGGAAGCAAGGAGACGAAAAAGGCGCGCGTGACGGCGAGCTCGGTGCTCATCCCGATCCTGTCGCGGGCGAGCGTGCCGACGGACGACGAAATCATAGCGACGATCAAGGCGGCGACGGGCTCGGGCCTGTTCGACCCCAAGCAGCTGGCCTGGTACAAGTGGAAGTTCCGCCAGGGGAAGCTGAAGGGGATGGACGGCAAGCTGCACGCTATCAACCAGGGGGCCGCGCACAAGAAGGAGGCGCCGGCGAAGAAGGCCGCGAAGAAAGTGGTGCTCAAGAAAAAGGCGGCCTAGGTTTCAGGCTCAAATCGGATGTGCGACGGGGCTTGCCTTCACCGAGCCGTGGCGAACGAAGGCAAGCCTCGTCCACATTAAGGGGGTAGGACGTGCTGACGATTTTGGTGGACACAAGAGAGCAGACGCCATGGGAGTTTCCATTGGCGAAGGTCAAGAAACAGAAGCTGATTGCTGGAGATTATTCCATATTTGGCAAGACCACCGAGATAGTGATCGAGCGCAAGACGGCGAGCGACCTGTTCCATACGCTGACGCGTGGGGGCGACAGGTTCGCGGCCGAGATGCAGAGGCTACGGGCCGTCAGGTACAGGGCGGTCGTAGTCGAGGCCAACCAGGAGCAGATAAAGAACGGCGTCTGGTCTAGCGGGGCGAACGGGCCAAGGGTGCTGGACCACTTCCTGCGGGTGTGCATGCAGTGGGGCGCTGCGCCTGTGTTCTGCAGGGGGCCGCAGGAGGCGCAGGACACGGCCTGGAGGATGTTGAGGGGCTGGCACGAGCTGTCCATGCGCGGGGCGGGTGGTGGTGGTGGTGGTGACCCCGAGGGTGCCCCTTAACGCGGCGTGCGCGCGTCGTGCGCGTCGCGCGCGGGCGCGCGTGTATATGTGTAATACTTATAGATACCACCACCCTCACCACCTTATATAGGGCTGGAGGAGGTGATTAACATGAAGAAGATGATGGTGATAGGACTGATGGCGATGGCATTGGCTGGATGCCATAAGGACCGTCCGCCGCAGAACCCAGGCATGCCGTTCCCGGCGCTAAAGGCCGGGTTCGTGTACATAGACTCGGACAGGGTGCTGGTCCCGGGCGCGACGGCCGAGAACCTCGTGAACTTGTGGGTATGCTACCTGAAGGCGAGCGCACTGGATTGCGAGTTCGCGACGCCGGCGCAAGAGCAAGTGGTCAATGACCGAGTGTACCTTGTCGGTTGTAAGAGCGGCGGGGCGACGATGGCGGAGTACAACGAGTCGGTGTAAGGGAAGCTTTATGGGAGTACGACGAGACCGCTGTATAGACCCGGCGAGGCGCCGTATACACAGGGCGATGCGCCGGCACGTGAGGCTGCCGAAGTATATGAGGATGATGCAAGCCCAGCCAGCGCCGGTGCAGGCCGTGGCCGACGAGGTCCGCAAGGCGCAGGAGCGGGCCGAGACCGTCGCGCCGAAGCACTGGGCGAGGCGGGACATATTCAAGCCGCTGAAGTCGGTCGTCAAAAGACTGTTCAGGCCGCGTGGCCTGCAATAAGGAGGTTCCCATGGGGAACGAGATAGAGTGCCAGGAGCTGTTGAGGGTGAACGAGTCGAAGGTCGGCGAGCGCACGTTCGTCGTGCGCGTGGTCAGGTGGAACCGCGGCAGGCCGAGGCTCGAGAAGCGGGAGACGTACCAGGACAAGGCCACCAACGAGACGAGGTTCGGGAAGTGCCTCGGGCTGGACGACGAGGACATGCAGCTCATCATGCAGAGGTACGACGAGGTCGACGCGGCGCTGACGCCGAAGGAGAAGTCCCGTGGCAAGGCCTAGCCTGCCGAGGATGGTGTGCCCGGGCTGCGTCATGCCCATGATGGAGAGGGAGGTCTCCGTGCCGGACAAGGGGCGATTCGTGGCGGTCGAGTGCACGAGCACGCACTGCATCTGGCGCGGGGTCCTGCGGGACTACTCGGCGTTCCAGCCGATGACTGGAGATAAAAATGAGAAAACCTCCTAAATACTTGATTTGTGAATTGTGCCATACGATTTATCACAAGACAAGGAAAGTGGGTAATGACGAGGATCATTTTGTTGAGTACATCGCCAGAAGATATTTATCCATTAACATGGATGTTCTGGAGGAGGTACTTAAACAACGTGCAACGTGGTCTAAAAGTCTTTGTGCAATCTAAAGATTGTAAATTAAAGGAGACCAAAGCCAATGGCCGAACCGTTCAAAGTCGTATCCATTGACTTGAAGAAATGCGTCTTGATCGACATCACCGTGATTGGTACTTGTGACAACGTCATGCGCATTGCAAAGGAGTTTGAAGGTTGTCCCGTAAAGGTCTTCGTGCATAACGAAGCCATTAAGGTCTGCCCGACTTATAAGGAGGTTACATCTGATGGTAGATGACGGCTTGCACCCGATGCACTGTGGCGTGCCCATGATCCACAACGACTCGTTCATGGAGTACCTTTGCATGGGGTGCGGCAGGAGGGAGCCGTGCGGCGCGTGCCGGAGGGCGTTCGGGAGGGAGGCCGAAAAAACCTGAGAGATACTTGCATCATTGCTCTAAGGTGTTTTGCATTATAAACCAACAAAGGAGAAACGTATGCCAGACAAAGAAGAAGAAGGGAAAACCGGGGTGAACGCGTCGCTGTACCTGTCCAAGGAGGCCGACGACGTGCTGGACCGCGTCGCGGCCGCGGCCAAGCGGTCGCGCTCGGACGTCGTGAGCCTCATGCTCGAGATATACGGGCCCGAGCTGCTCAACGACCCCGGCAAGCTGGTCGGCTGACGTGGGGCACCGCGAGTGGACCCTGGTCGGCTTGTGGATAGCGGTCATGGTCGCGATGTGCCTCGCCGGGTGCGCCGGCTGGGACTGTCAGCACGTGTGCGACGGGATGGACTTGAACACGTACGAGTGCCAGGACGCCATACGCTCCTGCCACGAGATGGAGCAGAAGAGCGACTCGCAGCGGATGGACAGGCTTGTGGCCCCCGCCGCGGTAAAGGAGCCCGTATGATGCACCTAGTCATGGGCGTGCCCGTCGTAACGCTGTTCAAGCCCGAGCCGTGGAAGGTCTACGAGAAGTGCGGCTGCGACAAGATGAAGGCGGTGCACTTGAAGCCGGGGGACAAGGGCAAACGCTGCAACCTGTGCAAAGGGTTCAGGCTGCTCGCCTGGGACATTGACGCGAGGCTCGAAGAGCAGAGGGGCTGACATGCGCTGCGGGGCGAAGAAGGGGCACGGCCTCTGCGGCGGCCGTTGGGAGCGCGGGCCGTTGATGACCGCATGGGTCTACATCTGTATGTGCAGCTGGAGGCCTATATAGAAGGAATTGATATGGGGCAAAGGCTCCGCGATGTTCGCGTGGCTGACCGACGGACTGTACACGGGGGAATCCAATGGCAACACCGGAATACCGCTTGATCGCTTCAAGGCGTTGGTTTTACCGCGTCAGGATTCAGCTAGACAAGTTGAAAGACAAGCCGTGCACAGACTGCCACAAAAAATACGAACCATGCCAAATGGACTGGGATCATTTACCAGGCAAGGCAAAGAAGTTCAGTCTGTCATTGGCGCGAGCGAAGGGTTTGAAGTATGCTTTAAAGGAAATAAAGAAATGCGAACTCGTTTGCGCGAACTGCCATAGGCTTCGCTCGCAAAAGAGATGGGAGGCTAGACGCGTATGGAGACCGTAGAACTGCAAAAGCTATGGAGCAATAAGAGAAGCTTCGCTGGGAATACGTTTGCTGGATTACAAAAACTAAAACCGTTTCCTTATGGCAAGGACATGACGAACTCGGCGCGGTCGACGTTCATGAACTGCCGGCGGAAGTACCAGTACTCGTACGTGTTCGGGCTGGCGCCGAGGAAGCCGTCGATACCGTTCCTGGTGGGCGGCCTGTTCCATGACGCGCTCGACAGGTGCTACTCGAGCAAGTTCAAACTGAACATAGACAAGGAAAAGGCGATCGCCGAGAAGGCGTGTGAGAAGGCGAGCCACGCCGAGGGCATGACGGCCGAGGAGTCCGACAAGATATGGATACAGTCGTCCATAGTCACAGGCATGTTGGAGGGATACAAGAAGCAGTGGCTCAAGCAGGACCAGGCGAAGTGGGACGTCATAGAAGCGGAGGGACAATTCGATGTCGAACTGCCGAACGGATGGAGATATAGAGGGAAGACTGATCTTGTCGTTCGAGATCGAAAGACCAAGAAGGTCAAGCTTGTCGAGCATAAGACGACAAGTCGCCTTGATGCTGGGTACGTTGCTAAGCTTCCACTCGACAATCAGATACTCGGTTATATCTGGGCCAAGAACCAGGAAAGGCTTGGAATTAGGGAGGTCGTATACAACGTCACGAGAAAGCCGACAATTCGTCTCAAGCAGTCCGAGACGCTCGAGGAGTTTTGCAGGCGGCTCCGCGAGGAATATACGCTCAACACGGCGACGTACTTCTACCGCGAGGCCCTGACCTTCGACCCGAAGGCCGTCGACAGCTTCTCCGACGAGCTGAAGAGGTTCATGGAGGAGGTCGACCGGTGCCAGGACAATAACTACTTCTACCAGAACACCACGCAGTGCACGCAGTATGGGCCGTGCCCGTTCATGAAGCTGTGCCTGGACGGCGTGACGGACGAGACCCTGCCGCTCTACAGGATCAAGGAGCGGGCGCACGAGGAGCTGCCGGAGGGCGATAATGAGTAGGAGGCCTGGCGTGGACTCGTACTACATGGGGATAGCCGAGGCCGTGTCGCTGCGTGCCAACTGCCGCAAGCGGGCCGTCGGCGCTGTGGTCGTAAACCACGGCGTGATCGTGTCGACCGGCTACAACGGGACCCCGAGGGGGTGGGACAACTGCCTGGACGACGGGTGCCCGCGGTGCCTGGACAAGGACGCGACCGGGGGAAAGGACTACGCGCTATGTTTCTGTTGCCACGCCGAGGAGAACGCGATAGTGAACGCCGCGAGGAACGGGGCAACTGTCAAGGGGGGCGTGATGTACAGCCTCTTGTCCCCGTGCCTTCCATGCGCCAGGATGATCGTGAACGCGGGGCTGACGGGCCTGGTGTACAGGGAGCGATGGGACAAGGGGGCCGCGGCGCTGGGGGTGCTCAAGGCGTGCCGGGTCCTGGTGAGGACGGCCGGCTGAGGAGGCTGTGTGTGCTCAGGCTTTGCAGGCCTCTTGGATTTAGCTGCCTGCGTTGTGGCCGCGTTGTCTTCAATTATGATGATCGCGGCCGTGGTGGCGCTGGCGAGGGGGTTCAGGATAGTGCTTTACACGGGCCGCAAGAAGGGGTGCCCGGTCTGCAGCAATATAAGGTGGACAAGCACGGGATGCCGTAGGAAAAATACCTGACGAAAACTTGCAGCCAAGGCCGCGAAAGTTACGTAGCATTAATTACCGACGCAAAATAACAAGGGGGAACCTCACAGATGAAAGACTCTTCCGCCGTGTCGCTGGACGTGCCGCTGCCCACCAAGCCCACCTACGAGGGCGCCTCGATGCAGGAGATGATCTGGTTCATATACGGGCCCCCGGGGATAGGCAAGTCCACATTCGTGTCGCAGTGCGAGGGGGTCCTGTTTTTGTCCACGGACCCAGGCCTCCGTTTCCTCAATGTCATGAAGATGAAGATATCCTCCTGGTTGCAGTTCAAGCGGATTGTCAAGCACCTCGAGGCGAACCAGCCGAGGATATACAAGGCGATCGCGATCGACACGGTCGACCCCTTGTTTATGATGTGCCGCGACTATATCTGCAAAAAGCGCGGGATCGAGCACCAGTCCGACGAGCCTTACGGCAAGGCCTATGAGCTGACCACGGCCGAGTTCCACTTGGAGATAAGCAAGCTCGTGGCACTGCCGTACGGCCTGTTCTTCCTGTCGCACTCCAAGACCGAGGAGATACGGGGGCGCGCCATGCGCACGTCCATGCTGAAGCCGTCGCTGGCGAGCCAGGGCTACAAGGTCCTCGCACCCATGGCGGATATAATCGCCTATTACGGGTTCGGCGAGGAGTCGGCCGACACGAAGAGCGTCGAGCGCAAGATGCAGTTTCAGCCGAGCGAAACCGTCGAGTGCAAGGACCGGACCAAGGGCGGTCTGCCCGAGACCCTGGTCATACCGGAGGACGGCGGCTTCAAGCTGGTCGAACAGTATTTACTAGGAATTGCCCGCCAAGACAAACCCAAACTGAAGAAAAAGAAAAAGAGGCTGTTAATCAGGCACAAGTAGCGCCGACGTGCAAGTCGCAGGGATGGTCTGCACGGGACGGGGTTGCTTTCCCATAACGGAACCAAAGGAGGATACACACATGTCTGTAGACAAGAAGGAGAAGGCCATGCTCCAGCAGATGTGGGAGAAGGCCGAGGCCGCGAGCGGTGCGGACTTGCCGGACGGCACGTACCAGTTCGAGGTCATCAAGAAGACGAAGGACGGAAAGGCCACCCGCTTCGAGATGAGCGGCAAGGGCAAGCCCACCTTCAAGACCGCGCTGCGAGTCAAGGGCGGTGCCGAGGAGTACATGGGCACGGAGTTCGAGATCAACGACAACCTCGAGACCGAGGATAACATGGGCTGGTTCAAGAAGAAGCTGAATCGCTTGAACATCACGCTGCCCGAGGACGTGTCCGAGATAATGGACGGGTCGCTCGCGGGCGAGATGGTCGGCAAGGTGTTCGAGGGACAGGTGAAGACGAAGAACGACTTCATCAACGTCTACGTGAACCGCCTGATCGGCGAGGCAGACGAGGAGACCGCCGACTCAGAGGAAGAGGAAGAGGAGGAGTCGGAGGAGGGCGATGAGGAGGAGTCCTCCAGCGACATTGAGGAAGGCATACTCGTGAAGTGGGGCGACAAGGAGGGCAAGGTCATCGAGGTGCTGGACGACGGCAAGGTCCGCGTCAAGGTGGAGACCGAGGACGGGGAGAAGGTCTACCGCAAGGACAAGGACGAGCTGGAGGTCGTGAAAGAAGAGGCCGAGGAAGAGGAAGAGGAATCCGAGGAGGAGGAGTCCGAGGAGTCCGAGGACGAGGAGTCCGACGAGTTCGAAATCCCAGAGCCTGACGACGTCGAGGAGATGTCCGCCTCAGACGTGAAGAAGGCCCTCAAAGAGCTCGGCTTCGACGCCGCCAAGGTCAAGAACCCGCGCAAGCTGCTCAAGGCGTTCTGCGCGCTGGCGCACGATCCGGCCGCGGCGCTGGAGCTGACCGAGGTCGACCCACTGGCGTCCGCCCTGGGCGTGGAAGTCAAGAAGGGCGAGAGCATGAAGTCGGTCCTGAAGAAATTGGCCGCCGCTGTCCAGAAGAAGCTCGGCTAGGATAGGGAACCCCCCGGCGCGTCGCGTGTGAGGTCGCGCGCGCCGGGGCTTCTCTGCTGACCCCACGAGGGAAACACGTGGACAAAAGGTTCAAGCGGCTCAAGGATGAGATCGACGTAACCGAGTTCTATCGTGAAATGCTGGACTGGGATGGCAAGTCAAATATGCCGTGCCCGTTCCCCAGCAGGCACGGGAAAGGCGAAGATGCACATCCATCGCTCAAACTATTTGTCGACACAGGAGGGTGTTATTGCCACGGATGCGGCTACAAGGCTACCCATCCTGTCTATTTTTATGCTGACCTTAAAGGCTGTAGTTTTAACAAGGCTCTGCGATCCTTATGGAGCAGGTACGTCGAGAAACTAGTCCCCCCGGACGCGTACCGAATACCGGCCGAGAAGCTGATGGCGAACCCGCTGGTCCTGAGCAAGCTGGAGAAGCTCAGGGGCATAACGAGGGAGACGGCCAAGCGGTTTAGGCTGGGCTACGACGGCAAGCGCCTGACCATCCCCATATTCAACGAGGAGGGCTGGTGTGTCAACATTAGAAGGTACGACCTATTCAAGGATGGCGGTCCTAAGATGGTCTCCTGGAAAGAGGGATATGGAGGTGCTCGTCTATTCCCTCTCGAGTCTCTCAGAGCAAATAACGTTTACGTTGTGGAAGGGGAGCTGGATGCGATCCTCGCAGTTCAGCACGGCCTTTCCGCGATTACGCCTGCCGGAGGTGCAATGACATGGAAGAGCGAATGGAGCAAGCTATTCGCTGGGAAAAAGGTGTACGTGATCCCGGACAACGACCCACCGGGATTACGTGGTGCGGACATACGCAGGCTTTCTTTATCCAAGCACGCGGCCTCTGTGAAGGTGGTGCGTCTTCCGGTCAAGCTGGAGAAGGAGGACTTGACGGACTGGTTTATGACGTATGGCGGCTCGGCCCAGAAGTTGCGGGATATCATTGGCAGCGCTCCCCAAAAAACTGCCAGCTCCTCGGAGACGTCGCCCTCTTCTGGGAAGGCGCTTTTGTCCATGGAGAATTCCAAGAGCGAAGAGCAGCTCCTGCTCCGTGCCGACGCTGTATGGGATCATCTTATTTCTTCAGGCGCGTTCTTCAAGAATTCGGCGAACGAGCTCTTCTATGTTCGGGATGGGTTCCAGGCTATGAAAGTCTCAAAGGAGCTGGGTCCATTTTCCTCATACCTCACGAACCTCTCCCCCTTGATAAACCAGGCGACGACTACTGGCAAATTTATATTCCAGCATATCCTTAACCAAGCATACAACCAGAGCGCCCTGTCGAAGACCGGGGTCTGGAGCATGTACGACTCAGGCCGGCTGCTCGTCTGCGCGGGCGAGCACAAGCTCCTCCAGCTGGGCGGCAGCAAGTCGCAGCACATAAAGAACGCGCTGAACCCAGAGCGGATACTCCTGGACATGCCAGTACCAGAGATGGCCGTGCGTGAGCTGCCGAACCCGAAGCCGGCCGAGGGCCTGATGTACCTGCGCGACCTGTTCATGAAGAGCATGCCGATGACGCCAGAGGATAGGTACATGACGACGTGCTGGCTCATGGGCGTGTTCCTCAGAGACTACATCAAGCCGAAGCCGATCGTGCGCCTGCTCGCCAAGACGGCCTCGGGCAAGTCGACCGTGACAAAGCTGGTCAGCATCCTGGTGTACGGCGAGGAGCTGCTCAGCCACTCGGCCTCCACGCTGGCCGCCACGTACGAGATGGCCAACCGCTACCCGGTCCTGATGATGGACAACATGGAGACGAACAACATGATTAACCCGGTGATCGACTTCCTCCTGGTCGCCGCGACGGGCGGGATGAAGGCGAAGCGTCAGGTGTCGTCGGACCGCGGGATAATCATGGAGCGGACGGACTGCCTCGTGCTCACCAACGGGATCGAGCCATTCAACAGGCACGAGTTGATCGACAGGACCCTGGAGATAGGCCTGGACATTAAGAGCCACGGCCTGCCGAGCTTCCAGGAGTCGAGGATATTCGGGCAGCTCAAGGCTCACAGGCAGGAGATTCTGTCGGCCATCATGTTCCTGATGCACAGGTACGTGCTGCCGAGGATAAGGCAGGGCGAGGTCCAGCGGATCATGAAGGAGTTCATACCACACGGCAAGGAGAGGTTCAACGAGTACCTGGCACTGATGACCATATTCCTGGACGCGCTGTGGGGATACATGCCGCTGCCCGCGTACAGGCGGCCGAACGACCTCGTGAACTACTGGCTGAGGAGCCAGACGAAGGCGCTGGAGACGCAGGACGAGGGGACGAGCGAGGTCCTGTACTACCTCAACACGCTGCACGACAAGCACCCGCAGCTTATGGGCGCGAGCCTGAAGTTCGAGCAGGTCAACGGAGACGTGGTGCTGCGCGCCGCGACGCGAGAGCTCCTGACTGACTTCAGGCTGCTGGCCAGGCTGATTGGGACCCGCTGCCCGTGGCAAAACGAGAGACAGCTCGGCGCGAGGATAGCGGACTCGGCGGCCATACTAAAGAAGGCGGGCTGGGCCAGAAGCTCTTTCATAAGGAACGGTAAGCTCATGTACAAGTACGTAAAGGAGGGCCACAATGGAGGCGGACAAAAAGGATAAGAACAAGCCGAGGCTTGGCCTCGTGCCTTCGTCGCTGATCTGGGCCGTGGCCGAGATCATGACGGACGCGGTAAGGTCTGGCAAGTACGAGGCGCACAACTGGAGGAAAGGAATGCCGTGGAGCACCGCGTACGACGCGCTGCAGCGGCACCTGACGGACTGGAACGAAAGCAAGACTCTAGACAAGGACTCTGGCAAGTCTCACCTATGGCACGCGGCATGCGAGCTGGCCTTCCTTATAGAGTACGAGCAAAGGGAGGTCGGCCGTGACGACAGATACAAGCCCGAGCAAAACTGAGTTCGACACGCACTACGCCTTTCTGCTGAAGCGGGTGCTGGCGGCGAAGCCCGAGTACAACAGGAGGACCAAGACATACGTGCGCGCGATCGACGGCGCGTTCTTCCGCATGTCGTCGTTCCCCATCCTGGGGCTGCGCGACATACGGCCGCTGTGGTCGTGCGCCGAGGCTGTGTGGTTCCTGGCGGGCCAGAACGGCGTCGAGTTCTTCCACAAGTGGGACATGCACAGTTGGGACAAGTTCGCGGGCAAGCTGGGCGAGGTGGAGTCCGCGACTGGGTTCCGGTGGCGCTACGGGTTCGGCTGCGACCAGCTCAACGTCCTCCTGGACAAGCTGAGGACGGACCCGAGCAACAGGCAGGGCGTGCTGCAGACGTGGCACCCAGACAAGGACATGGTGAACCCGGGGCCCAACGCCCCGTGCCTGACGACGTGGCACTTCCACATCATCAACGGCAGGCTAAACGTGTCCGTGATGCAGAGATCGGGGGACTTGTACTTTGGCGTGCCGCACGACGTCCTGGGGTGCAGGCTGGTGCAGGAGTTGCTAGCCGCAGAGTTGGGTGTACCGCCAGGCAAAGTGTCATACTTGGTGTCCAACGCGCACTTGTACCAGGACCAGTGGAAGGCAGCGGAGGAGATGATCTTCAGGGAGGAAGCATGCGACAAAAGGGCAGACTATCCGATAGATTTGAACCTACAGACGAGCCATGGCACGCGGGCTCTGCGCGGGGACGCCTCGGTAGTGGAAGAGGTGCATACGCGGATAAGGAATTTTTACAGACCATTCCCGGCAATAAAGGGGCCGTCTCTCGTAAAGTAGCCGAGGTCCACATGGTAGTGTGCATGTCGCTGGACGGCTTCATAGGCCGCGCCGACGGCTCGCCACCTAACCAGGAGAAGTACGGCGGGTGGACGAGCACCGAGGACAAGGCCGAGTTCAGGAAGGAACTGGAGAAATCAGATATAGTTCTCCTGGGCCGTCGGACGTTCGCCCAGACGCCCGAGTTCGTGTGGGGGAAGAAGCCCGTGGCCATCGTGACGAGCGACCCTAACGTGGAGTCGGGCCGGTGGCTCATACCGCCGCAGTACGACGGCATGCGCCACTTTCTGGACTCCATGCACGGCGCAAGGGTCTTGCTCTGCGGCGGGTCGCGGACGTACGACTTCATGCTGAGGTGGAACTTGGTGAGCACCATGACGGTCGTCATAGAGCCGCTCCTGATGAAGCGCGGGGTCAGGCTGACGACGCCGCCACCGACGAGTGGTGGGCAGGCAGAGAACCGGTTCGTCCTTACGCGCGTGCACGTGCTCAACCCCCGTGGGACGGTGAGGCTGGACTACAGGAGGGTGAACCAATGGAAATAATTTATGAGTAATACACTTGAAAAGAATAAACAACTTAGAGATTGGCGGCGTCGTTTAAAAGAAGAATTAATAAAAGCATATGGAGGAAGTTGTAAATGTTGTGGAGATACTACATATGAATTTTTAACTATAGATCATAAATATGGTGGTGGAAAACTTGAACGTTTATTATGCATGAATTGTAATCATGCAAAAGGAGTACATGGACAATGTCCCCACGAGCGGTGAATAGCTTCCACCCGCGCGGCCGCGTCGCCTTCGACGTGGAGACTACGGGCCTGGACCCGTGGAAGGGCGCGAGGATCTTCCTGGCCGGGATGGAGGACGAGGACGGCAACGTCCTGATCGCCGAGCCGGGGACCATGGCGTGGATGGCCATAAGCTACATCCTCCAGAACCCGGCGATCGAGAAGGTGGGCTGGAACATAAAGTTCGATTTGCTAATGAGCAAGGAGCAGGGGCTGCAGGTCGGCGGAAAGTTCCACGACGCGATGCTCATGACTTATATGAACAACGAGTACGAGCCCAACCTGAAGCTGAAAGACTGCGCGAGGCGCCACCTAAAGGAGCCCGGCACGGAGGAGAAGGTCGTCAAGAGCATCATCTCCGGCCTCAGGCGCCGCGGCCTGAAGGACGCGAACTACTCCCATGTGCCGCGGCAGCTGATGAAGAAGTACCTGGAGAAGGACTTGGACGACACGATCCGCATGATGTGGAAGATGGAGGCCGTGATCAAGGGCGGCCAGAGCAGGGTCTACGAGATCGAGCGCGAGGTCATACCCAACGCGATGGAGATTGAGCGCTGGGGGATACACGTGGACAAGGCGTACTGCAAGAAGGCCATCGCCGCGAACAAGATCAGGATCGCCGAGCTCGAGGGCAAGCTGGCGGGCGTGGCCGGGTGCAAGTTCAATTACAACTCTCCAGACCAGCTAAGCCGCATCATGGAGAGCCTCGGCATGCACACGGGCAAGCGCGGCAAGGACAAGAAGGACGGTTCCGAGGGCCCGATGAAGACAGGGGTGGAGTACATGCGACCGTTCCTGAAGCACCCGCTCGTGAGCACGCTCATGGAGCTGCGGTCGTTGAACAAGATTACGGGGACGTACTTTGAGTCGTTCCTGGAGCACGAGACCGACGGGCTGATCCACCCGAACTTCTGGCCTTTCGGGTCGGACGAGCACGGGATCAAGACAGGGAGGTTCTCATCAAGTGACCCGAACTTCCAAAACATTCCTGGTGGAGGACGCGGGCATAACGTTGAGATGCTTCGGGACCCGGGGCTCGTCAGGCGGGCCGTTACTCCCAGACACGGATACGTTTTCCTGTTCGGTGATTATAAGCAGATCGAGTTTATTATCTTTGCGTGTCATGCTGGGGACCAGGGGCTGCTCAAGGACATACGTAATGGTGTTGACCTTCACACGGCAAACGCCTGGAGGATTTTTGGAAAGCATTGCTTTGACGGGCTCGACAAGGTTGCGGCCAAGCGACTTCGATTCGAGGCGAAGGAGCTTAACTTTGCGTTCATATTCGGAATGGGCGTGGCGCGTTATGCGCTCAGGTCCGGGCTCTCCATCGGTGAGGCTAGGGCCAGAAAGAATAAATACTTCATGGAAGTTCCGGCTGCCCGGGAGTTCCTACTGCACGCTCAGTCTGACCTGCTTCGGGACGGGTACGTTCAGGACCAGTTTGGGCGCCGGTATCATGTACCCAAAGATCTGTGTTACAAGGCTGCGAACGTCCTCTGCCAAGGTCCCGCTGCGCTCGTGATGAAGCGCGGAATCAACAGAGTATTCAACAATCTTCGCGGGCTTGACGCGCACCCGTTTATAACGGTACACGACGAGCTCGGCGTCGAGGTCAGGAGGGATCAAGTATGGCAGGCAAAAGAAGCGCTGGTGGAAGGAATGGAGGACAGGGAGAACTTCCCAGTCCCCATCAAGGTGGAGGTGTCGGTGACAAACCGGTCGTGGGCGGACAAGAAGGAGTGGACGGAGGCGGTGGAGCAAGAGAGATGGCTGCAAAGCCTGCGGTCGAAATCAGTTGCGGTCTTGCGCTAGAGTTCGTAGAGGCCTTCGAGAAGATGATGGAGGCGGCGTACAGGATCAACGAGGCCCACGGCTGGCACAACCCGGCCCCGACCGACGGCGAGGCGGTGGCCCTGGTGCACACGGAGGCCAGCGAGATTATGGAATACCTCCGGCAAGGCGTTGAAACCCCCGACGACAAGATACCGCCCTATCGCGGGGTCGAGGCCGAGGGCGCGGACGTCGTCATAAGGCTCATGAGCTGGTACAGGCGCCGGCACTGGGACCTGGCGAACGCCATTGTAGAGAAGATGCGATACAACGCCCAGCGGCCTTACAGGCACGGAAACAAGGCTCTGTAGTCCTTTTCAGTCAGTTTTTGGCGAGCACCGGTCGCGTTCTGGGCGCCTTGGGCCTAAAAAGCGATATTGTATACATCGCACAGCTTCAAGGACCCCAGAACGCGACCGGTGTGCGGTCGGCGGGCTTATGCGGCGGGCGTCAAAAGGGCAGACGACGCGATGTCGTCCGGGCTCGTGAACCGTATGCTCTGCGACAGGACCACCTGCCCACAGGCGAAGGAATCCTCCGTGAACTGTGAGCAAAACTCCAGGTTGCCGGACAGCCACCCAGCCGTGAGGACGCCGAGGAACGGGTATACGCGGCCGCAGCGGGAGTTGGCGTACCTGAAAATGCCCGGCCATGATGCCGCCGCTGGGTTCTTCAATCGCCACACTTCTATGTTATCCGGTAGAGGGTCCGGGATATCGTACAAGTTAATCTTCGGCGGTTGGCTGGAGTACATCCTCCTGATGTCCATACTGACGAACGCCACATGGTAGTACTGGTATCCCTGCGGGGTCTTCTGATGCAGGAAGCTCTCCCCCCAACCAACGAATCGATCCAGGAGGTTAGCCCCAGGATCGACTCGCCAAAGGAGGATGTCCCCTGGTTGGAGGGTCATTTAGGCAGCCGGTGGGGTTGCTGCTGGCGGGACGAGCGCGAGGACCTGGTTGATGAGCGGCTCAACATCGGTCAGGACCTGCGCGAGGTCGTTGGAAGCCTTGGTCGGGTCGGACTTATCGGCCCAGGCTTGCTTCAAGTCTACGATGGCCTTCGCCGCCGTGGGCAGAGCCTGTCGGATCTGCTGCAGGATGGTGAGGGCGAGCTGCACGTCTGCGATGGGATTTGCCATTTTGTGTCTCCTTTCGATCATTTTCTTCAGTCCAAGCAAGCTACTGAATCGGTCGATGATGTCCTCCCAGTGCACGATCCACTGGGTGATGATGATAACGCCGGTCGAAATCTTCGTGAACTCGTTGTACAGCCAGTGCGTCATGCGAAATCCTCGACGTACTTGATCTTGATGGACGGCTGGTCCGTAATCGCCTTGGCGAACGCGATCCAGGCGTCCTTGGACTCCTCAATCATATCCTGGGCGAAGTCCTCCTGATCGCCGAGGGCGGTGCACCCCTCCAGTTGGTACGGCCAGTTGGCCCAGTGGATCTCGATGGCCGTCCGGCCGGGGACGATGATGTGAGGCATGATCTGCTGGAAGTTATCGGACCACATGAACAGGACGTCGTACACCACTCCGGCCGGAATGATGGTGCTGCTCTTCTCGAGGGTTATGCACTTGAACGGGCTCGTGTCGATGACCAGGGTTCCGAAGGTCCCGTCAACGCTCTTGTTGGTACGCGTGATAGTTATCAGCATACAGCCTCCTCTCATGCACCACCCCGACTCGCGCCCACCGTACGGCCACTCCTCCCACCACTTGCACAGCGTGCAGGCCCTTACGGGTTCCAATGTCTCCACACCCATCGAGCGAACCCATCCCCGAAGTACAGGAGAACGCCTGACATGAATATGGTTACAGTCCATCCAACGAGCTTCACTGGTTTCTCAATCCCTTTGAACATCTGCTCCAGCTCCCTTATGCGCCTGTCGTGGTCCTCGGATACCTTCTTGGACCAAGCGAGATGGTCGTCCCACCTGAGCAGAAAATCGTCCAACTTCTGCTCTATACGCGGTACGATCTGGTCGTTTTGTCTCCGGTAGTCCGAGTCTCCCATTAGGTCTCCTAAGGCACCTTCAGTAGCTTCAAGGAGGTGCCGACCTGCGCATTGTTTCCACTTACGGTAAATTCATGGTCCATCCCTATGCTGATGTAGTCCGCGTTCAGGTCCAGATTGTCGTCGTTGATGGTCAGCCGGTCCCCGATCTGGAGAGCGAAGTACGGCCGCACCGAACAGGCTGGTATGTACGAGACGGGGTTCTTGTAGTTCCCGAGTACCGCGCTGGCGATGGTGGCCGCCACGGAGGACGACACGATCCAGCTGTTCTGGATGGTGAGCTGGCGGTCCCCGTAGTTGGCTATGGATGTCGCATCGGACGCCGTCTGAATCTGCGAGGTCCGGTCGTTCTGGAACGTTTGGCCAACCACGCGTAAGTCGGTTATGGTGCCGGTGTGCGTAATCGTGATCTGGAACACGGGCAGGGTCGGGTGGATGCTAAGGCATACCCAACTGCCGGCACCGCTGGCCGCGAAGGTGACAACGAGGGCCGCTGGGTTCGCCCCGGACATGTACGATATGTCCATGCCACCGGAGATGTAAGGCGCCACCGTTATAACCTGGCCGTTGGTAACGGACAGAGGATTAGATACCGAAATTGCAACTGGAGGTATTCCGACGGTCCCCTGGTAAACGGTGTCCGTCGTATTCCCGGTTAGGATGTAGGGCTCGGCTTGAACGCTTATGTCGTTAAGTATGGCGGTGTCGCCGCCGAGGTTGTCAGCTATCTCCTGCTGGATGTCCATCATGGTGGAGTTGAAGGCTATGGTAGCTACCGAGGTTGGAGGATACTTAGGGGTACCACCTCCAGACACCCAATAGATGGTAAGATCATCGAGAACCAAGTTAAATGTGAATGTGATGGTAACCTGTATATACCTATTAACTGGGGACATCATCTGCATCCCAAGCAAGTATGCCCAAGAACTCCAGGTGGTACCATCAGGGCTCGTTCTAGTTTGAATGTTGGTTATCGACCCACCGAAGGGTGCGGTGGTCTCGGTCAGTAAACCAAGGGAGGTCACGCTGGCACCCATGTCATAAGTAGCGGACGCCCAGGTTCCATAGTTGTAAGCCCCTATTATACTTAACGTGTCGAACTCAATGATGCTGGACGAATAATAGGCGCTGCTAGGTTCATATACATAAAATCCGCAGTAATTTGATGTGTTATAAGAATTGTCTACCACCTGGATGATTTGTACCCCATCTAAAGTGACTGTGATCGAGCCATCAGATGCCCTAGTAATAAGGACCGCATGGGTGGAGTTGTCATATGGGAGGGTGGCCCCAGCCAAGTATATTCCATAGGGTCCCGAAAGCGTCGTGGTAAATTTATTTAAATAGATATTTCCAGCACTTCCTCCGAACCCCGGAACAATCCTCAATAAATATCCGCTATTCGGCCGGTGATATGAGTCCAGGCCGTACACACAAAACGCAAATCCGGCTTCCGCGTAATCCGCTCCAATATAGGAAGGCACGGTCATGTTAAATTGCCAAGTTCCTAACCCATAAGGATCACTGGTGTCCGCCCTCATAATAGAAGAAAACGCTGGTTGCCCAGAGAAGGCCTCTTGTAATTGCCCACTTGCAACGGACCATGTCGTATTGTTGGAGGGATAGGTGCTGGATTGCCAAAAAGTTAGGTTCGGGAAGTTATCAGTTACCGTTCCATAAGTTCCGACAATGAGGTTGCCTGGTTGGGTGGAAGAGTCAAGGTGCGTAAGGGTGCCTGAGTTCCAATCAGTTTGAGACGTCCATGTATGGCTATTATTCACCGACCCGGTGTAGAACCTGAATTGGGCTATCCCGTTCTCGTCAAAATAGAACAAGGCATCTCCGGCAGCCTGGGTTAGATCACGAATTGTATCCAGTGGTGCCTCAACGTCTGTGAAAAAGTATCCGACGTTTATGCCAGTGGTGTTAAGGTTGGTCTCATACGTTGAAATGTCGGCACGGTTGAGGATGTACTGGATGGCGGTGGCTATGTCAATGTTGGACTTGAGCTTGGACGAGTCTAGCTTGTTGATCAGGATTTTCATGGAGTCCCGGCCGATCATGGTGGCGTCCCTGGTTTTCGGTTTCGGCGTCAGTCTGTCCATGTATCCTATGAATCCGTTCACGTATTCCGGCGCGAGACTGAGGTAGTTGAACCCGAACTGTACCCAGATCTGTATGTTCGGCCGAAGCTCGGTATTGACGAAACCGGCTGAAAGCTCGGCGCTGGTTGGCGTATGACTGGGAGAGAAGAACCGGTCGTCGTTGTTCAGCTCCAGCTGGACCGTGGCAGCCATGGGGTTCGACAGCTTGAAGTCGCGCTGTCGGCTTACCCTGATGGACTTCGTACGGCTGGAGATGTCGACCTTCCGGTACCCCTCGATCTCGACCACGTCGGCCGCTCCACTCCCGGAGGTGTACACAGTCAGCCTCCACTGTGTAGCCGTTATGTCCGGGAAGTCTATGACATCTAAAGTTTCGTTAGTGGTAATTGGGGTCTGCCCTCCAGTTACACGATCCACCGTGGCCGCGAAGATTACCCAGCTCGAACCGTTGTAGTATTGGAGGTCGTAACTACTGAATGGTCGAGAGCTCAGCATGTAAATTTTAATGCGGTTAAGGGTACGGGGTTGCGTTAAAGTCATGGTCAACGTAGCTGGTAAAGACGCCGTTGATCGCCAGGAGGACTTGCCCACGTTATTGTCGGCATTTGCTGGCAATCCTATGTTCAACTCCGTTCGGTCACCATCAATAGCTCCGGCCGCAGGATAGTTACCCGAGCCATCCACGCTACTAGCGGCCACCGTTGTTCCGTAGGACGATGCATTGAAATAGTTGCCGAGGATCAGGTAAACTTTAGCCGCAGGTAGGTTGACGTCGGCCGCTTCGGCAGTCTGGAAGGATGAGCTGACCGGGAGCATCTAGGCACCTGTCAATTCAATGTCGTAGGTGCTGCGGTCGACCCAGCCGCCCTTGTTGGCCGGGGTGAACTTGGTCATCTCTACCAACCATCCGGAATAGGTGTACGGTACGAACAGGAAACTTGGACTAGGGAGTGTATTGGCGAAGGTAATGATCCTGGTGGAGTCAGTGTATACGGTGGCCCCTGGAGTGAAAGGAGTATCGGACGACCTCGGCCCGTAGTAGAAGGTCCCGGCTACATTGATCTGGCTGGAGAACCCAGCCGCGACAAGGGTTGCGGATAGCCTCGTGGCGCTGTTGTTGTTGAGCTGTACGCTGGTCGTCGACAAGACCGTCACCTGGTCGAACACACTAAAGTCGTTCCTGCATTTGAACGATAGGAAGTTGTTCACCATCTGGCGCAGGGAGTAGAACTGGTTCAGCTGCGTGATGGACAGGTAGCTGGACTTCAACTGTATCTTCGGGACTCCTGTCTTTATTACGGACTTCTTAAGGTCTCCAGCCAGGTTCGGCTGCAGAACCTTCACGTCCCCCACATCTATGCTCATGGCCTCCGGTGGTACCTCGAAGGTGAACTCGTACCCCGGTGCGCCCAGCAAGAAGCTAGTCCATGCCATTGGTCACCTGCTGAAGTTAATCTGCCCCATGCCGCGAATCTGCTCGACGATGGTCTGCCCTATCTTGTTCACCATGTTCTGGTCAACGACACCCTGCACGTTCACAGTTATGGAGTTGTACATATCTCCACCACCACCTCCACCGATAGGAGGTTCGCCACCACCGCTCATAGGCGTGAAGGTGGCCATCTCAGGACCACCCTCTCCGAACAGAGCCAGGGTCGGAGAATCGGCGAACACGGACCCACCGGTTGCGAACCCCATACCGGATAAACCTGCCGCCCCGACAGAACCTAGTGGTCCTCCCATAGCACTCATGGCAGTGAAAATGGCCCACTCGGCTATCATTTTCATGATCCACGAAATTATCTGCTCGGCCATTTGCTGGAACATGTTTTGAAAAGCCTGTGTGAACGATTCACCCTTAACCAACATATCGGATACCATTGTACCGAAATCAGAACCTATTTTGTCGGCAGCTGTCTTCGCCTGTCTTACCTGTTCGTCTAGCTGCTTCTGTTGGTCCTTGGTCATTTTGTCTATTTGTTTATCCCAGAATTCTAATTCTTTGGACTGGGAATCTTCCATAGCCTGGGCACTGTCTTGCATCTTAGTTACATACTCATTAATGAGCATGTCCATACGCTGCTTCTGTTTGTCTAAATCGGATATAGCGGAATCGGAAAAGGCTTTATGGTCAGCCTTTAAGCTCGCTATCTTTGCGTCTAGTTCGTCATACTTAGTTTTCAATTCTCCGGTAAGGGCTACATGTTTCGTTACTGACGGGAGCATGGAATCAAAATACTGACCCAAAGATTGTGTCATACCAACCAGGGCTGTTAGAGGTTTTAACATCTCCATAATAATGGTCTTCAAGTAGTCCATTACTTTGGCAAAGGCGGCGTGCATATCAGCGGATCGCTGCAAAGCGGCCTGCTGTTCCTGGAGGAGAGTAATCTCCTTTTGTTGCGCATCGTGCAGATTAGATTTTAAATCATTGGCTACCAACTGGTCCGCTTTTAATAAATCTGCGAGTGCCTTGTTTAAACTTCCTCCAGCCTGTTGAAATTTATTGAGTTGGTCGATCTCCTTCTGGTAGGTATCTATGGATTGTTGAGTCTGGTCGATCGATTTCTGTACCGTTTCTGATTCGTCTTTGTGGGCCGTTGACACCTTGTATACGGCGGCAGCCAATGCCACCAATATTGTTATTAAGAGGGTCAAACCGCCACTGCTAAGTCCAGCCGCAGCTTCCGCTCCCATGAGGGCCGTGTTCATCAGGAGAACGGCCTGGCGCGTCTCACCGGCCAGCCCGATGCTCTGCATGGCCTGACCCGCGAACAGCATCAGCCCTATGTGCTGGAAGCGCTCCTGGAACCTGGCCTGGAGGTTGGTGCTGGAGGAAGTGACGCTATTGATGGCGTCCCCGGCCTTCTTGATCTCGTTGGCCGAGGCGTCCCCGCCTGTCGTTACAAGACTTATCCTAGCCTCTACATCAGGCATCTGGCTTCTCCCTCTTCCGCATCGCTATCCTCTCGTCGATAACACGGAACCACTGCATCAGATCCGCCCTCTGGTCCATAACCCCTCCAGCCTCAGGAAGAGCCCGCCGTTCCTTGCAATCCTGATACAGCGCAAGAATCGCCATAACCCAAGGGTCCGGCAGAGGTCGGCCACAGCCCTCAAAGGTACAGGGTAGCACCTTGGGGCATAGTTGACGCCGGCATTCACCAAGGTCGTTCCCCTGGCACAGCCAGTCCACCATGCCCTCTATGCGTTTTTTCTTGTCTCATCCTCTTTGTCAGGCACCAGGCCCTTGACGTGGTTCAGTATGAACGCGCCCAGGACCATGATGATGTCCTCGCTGCCATCGGCCGGTTCGTCCATGAGGTGCTTAAGAATTTCCTTCCCGTCCGTCCCCGTGCAGGCATTGTAGGACACCACGAAGTGCTCGATAAGCCAGGGGTACAGCTCCCCGATCCTGGGCCGGATGACCTTGCCGTCCTTGATGTCTGCGTAGTCCGTCATGGCGGCGTTCATCCTGTACTTGTCGCCGCGTGTGGCGTGCGCTCGGATGCGGAAGACCTTCCCCGCATTCTTGTATTCGATGGTCTCCATTTAGAGTTCCTCGCTTTCCTAGTACTGTGTTAGAACATCGTTGACGAGAGTTACCTGAACGTCATACCCGGTACCGCCAATATCGTCTCGGCATAGACCTGTGAACGGAATCTTCAACGGACCGTTGGATGGGATAATGAGGTTCGCGCTCTTGTAGTACCACTTCGGGATGTCTATGGCCAACGAGTAGGTGACGCCTCCCTGGGTCGACGTCAGGGTCAGGTTGACATGCGCCTCGGTGCCCGCCAGGAACTTCGCGTACTGCGTCGTGTCCTCGAAGAACAGCTCCATGGACAGCTCCGGCGTGAACCCCTCGGAGTAGATGGCGTACGGCCAGATCGACCCGTTGAGGGCGTGGTCCGCTTTGACGGCATTGCTCAGGGACAGCTTGAAGTTGTCGTACCCCGACTTCGTTACACCGTCTATCTGAACCACAGCGTTGGACCATACGAAAGGCTTAAGCGCCGAGTACGAGGTCGACTTAGAAGTACCATCAGTCCCGTCGTACACAGTCCCGACCCACTCCGTATCCGCTTCCAGGATGCCCTTGGCCTGGAGGTTGAGATCCAGCTTCGAGCACATCGCTCCCGCGAAGATCGGATACTTCAGAGCCTTGTCAAACCACCAGCTGTAGCTGGGCAGTTGCGACACCGCTTGCCGCGTAAACACATGGCTGGACGTCGACCCGCTCGATGGTGTGCTCGGCGCGGTAGTGCCTGAGCCATTGCTGATGTTCGTGATGTCGACCCCGCCTGTGAACCCTATAGTCGGGTAGGCAGACTTCGAGTGGTTGGCACCGGACGCGATCAGGAGGTTGTAATAATCCGTCGTCGGTTCAAGGTGGATCTTCCCCCCGACGTTCGTCGCCACCAGGGAGCACGACCCGCCTGTCGCCGATCCGAAAGCCGAATTGATAGCCGAAATCAGCGCCGTTATCGTTGCGTAAGACCCCGCAGCGATCGTCGCGACCTCCGTCAGACCATGGCTGACGTTGAATACGTCCAGCGTATCGTTGACGCCCGTCGTAATTATGAAAGATGAGGTCTGCGTATCCGAGCCGAACAAGGCCTGCAGGATCTCGCCTATATTGTCCGGCTCGACTTCCAGCTTCACCTTCATGCCGTTGAGCGTGCCGGGTCCCTGCGTGATCTTCGGGTACATGTTCGCCAGCGCCTCGATGCCCTTGGACGGCAGGGGCTCGATCATCGGCGTGAAGGCGTCCGGCGGTACGATGTTCAGGTACCTGGTCGGAGTCGTGATCGGTGTGCCGAGCACCGACTCCTTGGCGAGCCCTGCGGCTCGCAGACGACTAACTGATATTGCCATTTGTTCCTCCTAGCGTATGATCCATGTGCGGATCCCAACCGTCGCCTTGCCCAGCCGCATCCATTCGGCGCTCGGGTTGGTCAACGGATTCTTGAACGTCGGCAGACTCCTATACGAAAACTTGGTAACGTCCGTCCAGTATGGATCGTACTCGTAGAATTTATGCGTCGGTGGGTTGGCCGTCCCGAGGTCGTTCAGCGCGTTGTTGGAGAACAACTTCTCCAGGTTATGCCCTATCGAGCTGCTGAGGGACACGACGTCCTCCGGGTTGTTGTCCGCCACGTACCAGTAGATGCCGAATGTCAACTCAATCTGGTACTTTCCTGTCATAACGAGGTCGGCCTGGTACCCTGGCGAAGGCTCCACGAACATGATCGGCAGGGTTAAGCTCTCGTAGTCACCGACGTTCCGCAGCCCGAACGCAGTGTTGATGTTGAGGTACTGCTTGATGAGCTCGGCCATGGCCTGCCCACGGTACGTGACCTCGTCGACGACTCCGGTTAGGTTCGACTGTATGGCCCTCATACCTCGCCTCCCGCGTCAACGTTGAACTCGGCGTCCATGTTCGTCACCTCGTCCTCTAGCCGTACGGCCGCCAGCCCCTCCGCGAACCTCATCTCCTTGAAGTCCCCGCCCAGGGAGAAGTAGTCCTGGAGGATGCGCCTGATGGCGTTGACGTCCGGGTCCGACAGGAACACGACGTAGCGCTCCTTCTGCCTCGCTCCGGTCTGCCATATCACGATGTCGGCCAGGTCCGGATCTAGCGGCGTACCGAATATGGCCTGCTGCGCGTCGAAGTACTGGAACAGCGCGTCGGGGTTGATCATGGCGGCACGAAGGGCACCCGTCCGGACCAGGAGCCAGTCCGGGAACGGACCGCCGTACGATGCCTTGCCGCCCCTGGCCGTCTTCTTCGTCACCTTGGCCGTCCCCGTCTTGTGCTTCTCCTTCATGTACCCTGGAGAGAGAGGCGCCCAGAACTCCCCGAAGACGTCCGCGCCGGTCAGCTCCTTGCCGACGGACAGCTCGAACTTCTGCTCGTTGATCTCCACCCACTCGCTGTATATCTCGTGGAACGCCGGTTCCAGGTCCGCCATGCGAGCCTGGAGCTCCGGCAGGACACCGGCGTTCGTTACGAGGACCTTGATGGTGAAGCTTACGTTCGCGGCCATTATCTAATAGGCGTTATCGGGTCCCACACGATATTGACGTCCCCGTAAGCCGGAGCCTCCCTCTGTCCCTGCCTCTTGTAGAAATCGGCCTTCAAGTAGTCGCCCCTGGCGTAGGCGGCCTTGCCCAGGGCCTGGTATGCCTGGCATACCGTCTGGACGTCCGTTCGGGCCTCGCCGCCGCTGGAGGCATACTGCTCGGCGTACTTGGACGCCCTCGCATACCAGAACTGCCCGAGGGCGTACTGGAGCATCGGCTCTATAAGGCCCTCCTGAATCGTGGTCGGATCGGTGGTACCTGCCAGGGTCATGTTGGCCGCACGGTTAAGGAACTCCGTGTACTTGGCGTCCGTGAACCACACCCAGTTGTAGTCGACGTACAGGCCGTTGGGCGGCGTCCCCTGCGGAGACGGAGCAGGAGAGATTTGAATGATGCCGTTGGTCGGGTCCAGGACCGTTATTCCGACCTGGCTCCGTGTCGTTGTCGCCACCCCGTTCGAAATGATGGAGTACCATGTGTACAGCGGGACTCCACCGGCATCCGCCATGGGTGTCTTCTTGAGTTTGAAAAGGGTGTTGACACCGTTTAAGGGGAACGCCGGTTGGTCCGCAGCGCCCATGGTCTCCTGCCACGCCGTCCGTGAGTCCGGCATATCGTCCGCGAGCATCCGAAGGCTCTGCAGAAGGGCCGCTAGACCGCTGGAAGAGGGGCTAGAAATGGTTAAGTTGCCCTGTCCTACCGGAGCGTCCCCAGACACCGGTGACCCGCCTAGTTGGCGGTACGCCGCCCATGTGTAGGTTCCGGCTAGGGACGCGATGCCCGTCGGCACGCTCGCGAAGTAGTTACCGGTTCCGACCTGCTCGGTGGCGGCTATCGCGTAACCGGACCAGTTGGCGGGGTTGAACGTCTCAAACGCCGAGGTATTGTTGTTCCATATCTGCCCCGAGGCGTTCCATATGAACACGTATACGGTCTGACCGGTGGCGTAGACAACTTGGATCAACATACACCCTCCATACTCATTTGATTTGCACGTTTCCTTTCGCGGTCACCGATCCGAAAGCGAATACCGCCGGAGGCGTATACGTTTCTTGAAATTGAGTGAGCGGGAAAGTGAAGGACAGTTCATCGCCCGGATTATAGGAGGACGACCAAGCGGTATCGGTCGTCGGATCATAGGCCGCTCCCGTGAGCCACGTCCTCACGGGCGAAACGGGATACGATGTCCATGACGAGGCGGACGAAAATGGGAGCGTCGTATCCCACGCGACCAACGGCGGAGTTCCTACCCCATTGGTCATATTAAAATTGTGGGTAGGAACAAAAAACATGAATCCGTTGGCGTCCAACCATCCGAATTGATACCCTCCGGCATTAGGATCGACATTGGTCAGCTGGATGTATTGCCAAGCGGAACCGCTCGTAAGAGATTGGGTTGAGTCGTATTTTAACGCGACGCTCTTGGTTACGGCGGTCTGCGAAGCGCCCCAGGGTACAAGCACTAAACTGCTTCCGACTACCACGCCACCGGTGAATTCCGTCAACCCGCTTCGAATCGCTCCGGGGATGCTGGATATCGTCGTTAAATCCAGGACTTGGTAAGAAGAAGCCGACGTAAAGGACAACGTCGTATTGTAGGACCAAAACAAACTGGAGGCGGATCCCCCGCCGGGAGCCTGGAATGGAATCCCGTACACATAGGGCGCGATATAGGCCATCGATTGCGGACCGCCGATGTTGCTTTGAACGTTGCTCAGGTCATAACTCGTCCAAGAACTCGCGCTGGAGAAAGAATCCGCGCCGTTAAACTCGATGAATATATTCGTCTGAGTGGGAGCGAAGTAAGCGTATCCGTTAGCATAGATTCCCGAGAATCCGCCGCTGCCCGCTGTCGGCGTGATCGTCGTAGGATCGAACCACGAATAGGCCGATGGACTGTTATGGTTCGAGTGCATCGACGCTAAATTGATTTGGCCCGCCCAGGTCGTATTGTTGATGGAGCGGCCGACCATGTAGGCATAGGTATCGGACGCATCCAAAAAACCGCCTCCGAAACTCGCCGCGTTAGTGCTTCCCGCCACCGACTGCAAATTCGTCACCGTCCAATCGGATGGATTGGTAAAATTCTGCGTTCCGGCAGCCACATTGAAAACCAACAATTTCCCGTTCAAGACTTCACCAGCCGTCGTATTCCCATAAGGATAAAACAAGACTTGATTTCTGGCGGCGTCATAGTCGGCCATTTGATAGGAGGTGCAGTTGGCCAATAACAAAGGGACGATCTGGCTGACGGAGATGGAAGGAAATCCGCGCCCGGCCCAAGCGGGAACCGTCATAAAAAACACTGAAAACCAAAGCACATGACGAATCACGGCGAGACCACGGCTCCGCAGCAGAGCGAGAGTTCTCATTGCACAGTCACGGTCCCCCCTGAACATCACGGTCCCCAGGATTTGGACGGTTCCAAACGGGTCGGCCTGTCCGGAGTTGGCGTTGATCATATAAGCGCTTTCATCGACCCATTCCCAGGTGTTCGTGTCCGACGGATTGGTTGACGGCGAACGTTCCGGGGAATGCCTGCCATGGAAGAAATACGAATAGCCCGAAAATTAATTTTCTCATTTTGTCCAAGGTCCTCCGCATGTTAATAAAGAGATATCGGGCGGTTGAACGAGCGTCGTTGCCAGGCTCAGAGGACTGGGAGGCGTCATGCTCGTGCTGGTCTGATAATATCCGCTGAAGTTGACCTGAGTCGCGCCGTATATCGGGACGTACTTGAAAGTCGTGTTGTTGGCCTGGAGGGCCAGAAGCAGAGATCCTTGCGGGACGAAAAATGGAGTGGTCAACAAATTCTGGAAGCTCGTGGTCGCGTCCGATACCGGACCCGTGGATTCGATGATGTTCCCGAACGCGTCGTACGTTATTAAATTCATGCAGCCGCCGGTTGTGACGCCCGGAGAGCAACTTCCACCGCCGCTCGTGCCAATGCTGAAACGATATCCGCAAACCATGGCCGGGCTGGGATTATAGACGCCGATCGATATCGTGCTGCTGGACGCGCTCAACGCCACAGCCGTCTGCGCGGTTAATAAATTCCCGATAATAGCCGGGTTCTGGTAACAGAGCCCGCGCCAGGAATTGACGCCGTCCGACACCAATTTATCGCACCCCTGCGAAGGCGCGAAGAAGGTCAACGTTCCGGTCCCGTTTATCACGTCGCCGGGGTTGGCCATGAGGACGGTCGGCTGCGTGCTCGAATCGACCTTCCAAATGGTGATCTGATGCCCAGGGCAGGCCGAGGCCGCCGGGAGCGTGACCGTGGACCACACGACGCTGGATGGGCCCGCCGCGCTGGACAACAGGACTGAATCGGTACAGATTGCCGTGTAATTCCCCGTCTTAATGGGGCTTGTGCTGAAGGTAAGAGCCACGACAGATACCGTACCAACTATCGTTTGCGAAGACGAAAAGGTATTGGCCTGGTTGATGTATGCCGCACTCGACACCTGCGCCGTCAATGCGTTGGCGCTGGAGAGGATTACTCCAGTCGCGAGGCCGACGTTGTAAACGCCCGTATTCAATGCTGACAAACTGATGGCGTTCCCCTGCAACGTGACAGATGAAGGGTTCAAACTCATAAACGCCGTTGATGCACCTATCAGTTGTATGTTAAATGTGCTGCTATCGCCGACGATCGCTGTCGTCGGACTAGACGCAGGGACACCAAAACCACTGACGGAACCAGTCGCTACAGCGAGCGTTGAAGCACCTCCTCCGCCGCTCGTGGGCACCGGACCTCCGTCGACAAGAGTCGTCGTGCCGCTCCACACCGCTAAATGGCTCGTAGTATTATTGGCTGGCGCACTAGATGACACGGCGTAATAAGTGTAACCGCCTCTCCCAAAATCAATTTCCCCGTCACCGGGGGATGTTGTAGTAACCGATGCTGCCGTTATTCCATACGATACACCCAGACCTCCAGCGGACGTAATCGTTTGTGACGACGAGAATGTGTTCGCTAAGTTAACGTATGCCGCAGTGGATATTTGCGCCGTTACCGCATTCAGGTTGGATAAGATGGTCCCGGTCGCTTGCCCTACGCCATACGCCAAAGTCCCCGTCGAAACGCCGACGGCCTTGATGAGCGATAGATTGGTTCCTGTTGCTTGTCCGACATTATATGCCAAAGTTCCAGTGGCCTGTCCAACGTTATAAGCCAAAGTTCCCGTTGTCTGTTGAGTGCTGTATAAGGCAGCGTTCATCGTGCCCGTGGCCGTTCCTATACTGGATATCGATCCAAGCATAGTTCCCGTTGCTTGTCCAACATTGTAGGCCAGGGTTCCCGTCGCCTGGCTCACGTTATAGACTGCCGTATTGATCGTTCCCGTTGCCGCGCCAATACTGCTGACGTTCCCGAGGATCGATCCTGTCGCTATTCCCAAATTGTAAACGCCGGTATTGAGCGCCGAGAGGCTTACGGCGTTCCCCTGCAAAGTGACGGACGATCCGTTTGTGCGAACGAATCCAGTAGACGTTCCAGTAAGCTGAACCATGAACGTACTGCTATCGAAAACAATCGCAGAAGTCGGGCTGGACGCCGGGACGCCGAACCCGCCTACGGAACCAGTCGCTACAGCGAGCGTTGAAGCACCTCCTCCGCCGCCACCGGTTGCAAGGGCCTGGCAGCCATATAGGCCATTAGTCCAGGACAACGCATGGCTGGTATCTCCGCAATTCGTCAGGCCCGCGCCCGTCATGGTCCCAACATTTAGGTTGTAGGTCACTCCGACACCACCAGGCGCGGTGATGGTTTGGGATGACGAGAACGTGTTGGCTTTGTTGATGTAGGCCGCCGTCGACACCTGGGCCGTCAATGCGTTGACGCTGGATAGGATCGTCCCAGTGGCCTGTTGGGTATTGTATAGCGCCGTGTTGATCGTGCCGGTGGCAGACCCCACATTACTAATTGAAATAGATAGTGCCCCGGTCGCCTGCTGGACGCTATAGAGCGACGAGCTCAGATTCGCGATGACCGTTGTCGCGCTCGATGCGATAATCTTTCCGACACTATTCGTCCCGGTGATAAAGGAGCTCGTGAGGCTGGAAACGTCGACGGTCGTGAACGTCGCGCCGCTGATGGAATAGACGCCGCCCGTGTTATCGACCCAGAAAGCGTCTTGACGGTTGCCGACTCCTAAATTCGCGCTGTAGTCTATGGCCTTGCCGGAATTGTTGCCGTATATCTGGAACATCGTTCTGCCGTTCTGCGAGCTGTCGTACAGGTAGAGGTCGGCGTTCGGGCTCGCGCTGTAATTTCCCCCGTAATTGGAATTTCCTCCCACACTCATCATGGTTCCGCCGCCCTGAGGGGCAGATGCAGTCATGAGAACCATGGATGGGTAAGGACCCGCGCCCGCACCCCACCATGTGAACCCCTGACTAAGAATATCGTAATAGAATCCCCCTAGCAAGAGTTGATCGGGTCCGTCCAGCCAACCCAACCCCAGTCTCGGTTCATTCGTGTAGCTCGGATACCAAAAATTAATTAAGTTCGTCTGTGAGAAATCGGTCCCCCCAATCAACATCAATCTGTCGTTAGTCGTGGACAGGTTGGTACTTGTACCAAGCTGCACTTCGGCTGAGGATGCACTGTAGCTAAAGTTACCAGGATCACTAGTAACAGACCCAGAACTTGATCCGTAAGCAACTCCGATAGGAGGTATAGTTGAACCGGCCCCACATCCCGACCCTGTGCAGGTCCCGCTGATCTGGATATCCTTTACCTTCAGTTGCAGTGTAGTGGTGTCGACCGATACCGTAGAACTACTAAGAGGGATCCCATTGGAGCTACCATATACAACACTACCGGCTGGCAATACGATTAACGGAGCATAGTTCCCCGTAACAGCCCTGGAGGAGGATGCACTCCATAGGAGGACCAGGGCCGTTAGGAGAAACTTTTTCATAGGTAGTCCGCTAGCTCCATTAACTTATTCTCCGGGAACATGGGGAAGTACTTGATCCCGTGCTCCTTGAACAGCCTTCGCTTCGCCTCGACCTGCTTGCGGTCCCAGTCCGTCGGGTTCGCGAACTGGTCGATGGCGAGGTTCTTCGTCGGGAAGAAGAACCGCACCTTCATCTGCTCGCCGGTGACGCTCCACTTCAACCATGGCCACGTCTTGTCCACCCGGTAGAAGGTCTCGTTCATGAACCGGCACAGCTTGTTGGACTGCTTTGACGCGCGGTCCCTGGCCCTCTGCATGTCCGCTGCCGTCTCCGCGAGCTCTGCGGCCGTCTCCGGGTCCATGTTCGCCGGACCCACCCATCTGGCCACCGGCCTCGCTGGGTCGTTCTCGGATGCTCTAACTTGGGGTTTTCCCATCGTCGTCCTCCTTTACCATTTGAACCGTTTGCCGTACCCGTACACGGACACCTTCTCCTGGCCTGTCAACGGCCCCGCGATCCACAGCCTCAGATAGTGCGTGTTGATCGTACCGAAGTCCCAGAACGAGGTCCCAGGGCTCCAAGGGGTGGCGACGTTGGTCGCGGCCACCGTCACGTTTGCGGCGGTCACCGTCATGGTCGACCAGTTGACCCCGTCGTCCGACTGCTGCCAGGAGAAGTTGATAGCTCCCGTAACCGGCAACGGATTCAACGTGAAGTTGTGCGGACCCGTTGTCGAGGACGAGGTCAGGGTTATGTAGCTACCGGCGATGGCGCCGGTCGATGTGAGCGCCAGCTGTACGTCGTTGGCGTCCAAGGCGATGGCGTAGTACGTGGTCCCGTAAACAAGGGGCGTGATTCCGACGCCTGACCCGGTGCTCCAATACACTTCCGCGCCGGACGCCAAACCGTGGGAAGGGATGTAGAAGGTCGAGGACGATATGAACTCCGCTGTGTTTACACCTCCGAAGAACTGCGCCGCGCCGACCGTAAGTGCCGGCGTGCTCGTCCAGAGGTAGAAGACCGTCCCGGTCCCGACGGCAGTCGACGTCGCGTAGATGACCCCGGAATTCCCTGGGACGGAGCTGACGACGATGCTCGAAAGGCCGGTCGTGTTGGCGATGGCGCTGGATATGTTCAACGCCGTGGCGTTCACGCTGGAACCTACTGCCCAGACGCCAGGCCCCTGCGTCGTGCCCTGCGTGATCGTGAAAGTCCCGATGACGATGAACGCCGCGTTCTGCCCTCCCAGGAACGTCGCGGAGCTGACAGCCAGGACCGTTGGCGAACTGGATACAAGCGTGTACGTGTTGCAGTACGTCCCGACGCTCGAGCACTTTATATTGGTCGTCACGTAGTCGGATGCCGTCGATGCCGTGAATCCAAAGTTCGAGTTGTTGATGGCATTCTGGATGGACACGCACGTGTTGCTGGAGTAGTTGGTATCTGCCGTCCAGTCCGTGCCCTGCGTGTACATCCTACCGTTCAGCGCGAAGTACGTGTTGTCCAGGCCTCCCTTGAAGTTCGCACCTCCGCTGACGTACATGGCCGTTGGAGTACTGGAGTTAACAGCCCAAGCGTTAGCGTACGACCCGGCGACGTGCGCCGTCAGAGTAATGGTCGAACCTGAAATACTGGAGTTGACAGATACATCCACGGCTCCGGCCGTGAAGCCTGTGATCGCGTTGGCAAGGTTCAAGGCCGTCTGAGCAGTAGACGAGGCGACCTGAAAATCTTTGTTACCGCACAGGCTGCCGGATGATACCCAAGAGATGAACAGGCATTTCCCAACGAGGTCCGTGGAGCTGATGACGACAGTTTCCGTCGCCTGTACAGGAGCGAGACTACTCGTGGACTTGACGACCAGTGATGACGTACCAGCTACGCCTACTAGGGATGTCGTCGACACGACCGTGATCGTGTCCGTAGATACTTTACCATCGTTGAACGTCGTGCTCGACGCCATTACTGTCGCGCTAGAATATCCGAGGCTCATAGACAGGGTGTCCGCGCCGTAGGCGCTCATGTCGATGGTGTACGACTGAGTGGTCGTGACGATCGTGTTCACAAGCGGTTGATTGTAAGCAATTTCCATGGCTCTGGCCGGGAGAGCCAGGGCGAGGATGGCCCATGCAGCCACTGTTAAAATCTTTTTCATGGCTTCCTCCTTTGAAGGTTAAGAGACGGGTGGCCCGTCGGGTTGTTCCCGTTGGGGTCCCGTAGTCTCATTGATCTATCCTTACACCGTGCCGTCGTTGCCGAGGACCCAGAAACGGGGCTCGAGCCAGTCGAAGTTCCACCGCGATCGCGCGCGGAACCGGAACTCGTCTGCACTAAACGCCACACCGCTCTGTGGGTTCTCCTGAACGACTTCGAGGGGATCCCGGATTTGACCGACCAATCCCTTGCCAGCCATGCCAAGGGCCCAGGCCTTCTGCGGTAGGAACAGGCTGATGACGAGGTTGTACATCCCGTCCATCACGTTCCGCGCATAGGTCGTGCCGATGGTTGAAGCAGCACCTGTCCCACTAACTTTCTGCGGTCCCGTTGTAGGATACCATTCGGAGTTCAGCAGGGTGCGGGCGACGAACTTCAGCGCCGATCCGCACGCCAGGGTGTTCGGCTTAACCAGCATCTTGTTGCCCAGCTTATCCAGTTGCTGCATCAACTGCAGGTCTGCCGCCTGGAGCGGTCCAATGTCGAAGGCAACCGGGGACAACTTGTTCCAGCCGCCACCGAC
>Ga0335069_10001138_pt1 | contig 42870 bp, 36 predicted proteins | sample Lox_Sample_11_FD_206714 | JGI IMG/M metagenome (GOLD analysis project Ga0335069, IMG submission 206714) | Soil microbial communities from Loxahatchee National Wildlife Refuge, Florida, United States - Lox_Sample_1.1 | ecosystem: Environmental > Terrestrial > Soil > Wetlands | place: USA...
TGGCCGTGATCCGTGACCCCGATCGCTTCCCTCCAGAATGATTCGAGGGTCGGATGCCCCTGTGAGCGAATGCGCTCCACGATTCCCAAATCCGCTTTGGTTCCCCGGAATAGTATCTTCAGGACATCTGGAGTTTCGGTAAGCTGCCGCGACGACACGATCTCAGCATTCATGGCATCGATGCGCATGCAGCCCGCATCGTTCAGCTTGCCTTCAAGGCGAGGGCTAATAAGTCGAAAGCCAGCCCCAGGACTTGGTACTCTATTCGCGGCAAAGAGAATACAAAACGGCGCGGAAATCTCGGGCCAAACCTTGGTTTGCCTGAGCTCGACTCCGTTGATGATCGAGGTGACATCGAGGGCTTCAAACACAGCTTGCCGGGCTTCCGCCATGCCATCGCCTTGCTGAAAAAGCAGCCGCGCATGAAGTGCAAATGCAATCTGTCCGTTTGGTTTTGCCCATTCCATCGCACGCCACACGAATGGCAGGTCGAGACCTTCGTTCGGTAGTGGTGGCTGCTGAACAGTAGTGCCCCTTTGCGCCGCAATTCGTGAGACCATCGCACGAACAAGGTGCCAATCGGGTAACTTTGTGCCGCTGGCCCAAGGCGGATTGCCAATGACGAGGTCGTATTGCCCGCGATGGCTGTCACCAACGAGCGGCCCCAAACTACCCAGTTCTGCACCTTCTTTCCCAGTCTCTCCCTTTACTCTGTACAGGACTCGTCCGCGAAGATCTTCAAATTTCAACTTGTCGACCGGTCTGGGATCAGGGTCCAGCTCGATCGACATGAGGTATAAGCCGAGCGCAGCGAACCGCAGCGCAGCCTCGTTGATATCGAATCCAACGATCTGTCCATACAGAATTGATCGTAGCGTCTTGGTCCCTGGCCGTTTTCGATCTGCTCGCCAACGCTCCGCGACCAATTCCCGGAATGCCGTCAGCAGGAACACGCCCGCACCAACTGCTGGATCAAGCACCTTTGCAGCACTAGCCGCAGCGCCACGCTCCAGGGCACGGAACGATGCTCGAACCATGAGATCGGCGATTGGCCGAGGAGTATAGTAGCCACCTTCACGCCTTTGGCGGAGCGGAGCGTGATTGCGAAGATAGAGTTCGTATGCTTGGCTTAGGACCCCTACCGGAATATGCGCAAAATCAAGATTGTTCCATTTCTCTTCCCAACCGAGGAACAGTTGACTATCAGGCGCGCGGCGAAGCACGTCACCGAGCACCTGGTATGCGCGGGCGGGCAGAACATTAAAGATGTTTGCAGAAAGAGGCAGTAAATCACCATTAAAGGTTGTATCGAGCCACTTCGATGTGGTTTCGGCTGCTTCGCGGTCATCGAACAAGCTGGCTGCTGCGCTCGCATCAGACATCCTACGTGGTAGCAGATTGCGATCTGCAAGGAACCGAGTAAAGAGTGCGCGCCCGACCAGTGAGATAGCGTCGTCGTTTGAGACGCCCCTCATAGCAATCAGCCTGTTAATCGAACCGGTGAGCAGACTCAAGACGACATTCGAGATCCAGTCGCGTTGGCTGATTGTGGCCTGTGGACGGACATTGGCGAGTCGTGCGAGTACCGCTATTCTTGATTCCTGCCCGCTATCCAGGTCGACACGGGCCTGGCGTAGGTTCTTCTTGTCGAGAGCGATACGATACACATCGAGCAAGCCAGGCGCGACCACACCCAAATAAGGAGCGTCGCCTCGCATGGCGAGCAAACGTCGTATCCGGTGGAGGTGATCGTCATTATTAAGTGAATCGGCATCGACCAGAAAAATCAACGGTGAGCCTTGCCATTCGTAAACCGCTTTCACCACATCAAGCGCAGAATTTTCACTTCGCCGGGCCGTCATGAGCGTAGCGTAGGGAAGAAGCTCTGGTCCGTCTTGGTCGAACAGATGCAGCGCCGCTGGGTCCGCACCGAATTGTGTGAGCGAGGCGACGATGTCAGTCATGACCTTGCTCCCCTTGCAGATCTAGGCTAATCTGCCGATCGCCCCCGAATCGACCACGACGCGCGCCACCGCGCGGTTTCTTGGGGGCGACTTCCACCTTTCCTATCGCTCGCCGAAAATCAAGTCCATGCGAGCCGAGTTCGGCGACAAGAACAGCGATAAGGGCCAAATGCGTCGGCAGATCGCCACGGCGCGCGTAGTTGGAAATTGAATTCGGGTTCATCCCCACCAACTCGGCGAATGCGCGAACGCTGAGACCCGCCCTTTCCAACTCCAAAATAAAATCCGTGTAGGACATAGGTCACGGCCACATTATTTTATGTATTCGATCACATAAATATATGTGTGTCAATGGTCTGGGAGATACCAGCTTACCTCGGTTGCCAACAGAGTACCGATCCCAAAGGGAGAAAAGGAGGGCCGGCCCTTCCGTCGCGCCAACTTCTGCGTTTTTCCGCACCCCATCCATACGGGGGCCTGTCCTACCCCGCAACGCCGGGCCAGCCAAGCTATCAGAACCCTACGATGCGTTCGGCACCTAATGCATCGCACACGGACAACGCAAGTAGCGGATAGGCTTTGGCGTAATTGCGTGAAATGGCTCACCCTCATGCTGTTCGTTTCTCTTGCTACGGCTTCGTACGCCTAGGCGCTTGAGCAGAGCGAACATCCGCTTGACGACAACCCAAGTGTGATTGTGGAGCTCGGTGCCTCCATGAGTTGGAACATCCCCGCAACGCCGCTCCCGACATGCACGCGACCGCACAGCGATTCGGAAATTAACCAATCCTACTTCTTCGTTAGGTGCTCGGCTTCAGGTAACAATCTGGCAGAGACGGGAAGAACGTGTCAGGGCTCTCCGCATTCGCTTCGCTGAACGCGCACCGAACGCGCGGCCTGCGCCCGCTTGCCCTCCCTCACGCGATGCTCCTGCCAACCGGCGGGACCGAGATCGCTCACCCGCCCAGCGGGCAGCGCCGCCCTGAAGTTCCCGGTAGATCATCTGCTAGATCCTTGTCGCTGCCCAGAAAGCGCCTTCACGCTCCGAAACGCCCACCTTCCAGATTCGGCCAATTTACCTCGGTGGACTAAGATAGGTGTGGAATCCCATGGAAGCCACACCGACGCAGATCATCAACTATTTCAGCGGGTTCAAGCAGAATCTTGTGCCACTTTTCCAACGCCCATATACGTGGGGCGAACGCCAGTGGCGCACTCTCTGGGAAGACATCCTCGCATTCTATGGTCCGCCGGAAGAAGACGCAAAATCTACGCACTTCCTGGGAGCGGTTGTGACGATGCCCGCGCGGAGCGTCCCCGTGGGGGTTTCCAAATTCATGGTGATCGACGGGCAACAGCGCCTCACGACGATTGCGATACTGCTTTGTGCAATTCGGGACAGCCTAGGCTCAGCAGAACAGATTCCGAAGCTTCAGATTCAAGACCACTATTTGACAAACTACGGATGCGACGGTCTCGAGTTTTTCAAATTGCTCCCAACACAAAGCGATCGCACCGCTTACTCACCGCTGATTCAGCAATTGCCGCAAGTTCCCGATTCTCAATTCAAAAGGTCATATGAGTATTATCGACGTCGCCTAAAGGACTTGGACGATGAAGGTAACCGACTTGATGCGAAGAGCGTCCTTGAGATCATCAAGTCTCGCCTCATGTTCGTGATGATTAACCTGAGCGACAGCGATGATCCATACCTCATCTTTGAAAGCCTTAATTTCAAAGGTTCACCCTTAGAGCAATCGGACCTCGTACGGAACTATTTCCTCATGCGGTTCCCTGTCACCGAGCAGCAAGCTGTCTACGACGGGCTGTGGCTGCCGATGCAAACGCGTCTTGGACCTAATCTGGCAGAATTCATGAGACATTATCTAGGCGCAGAAGGCGAAGAGGTCCGTAAAGGGGACGTATATGCTGCCATTAAGCGCCTTGTCTCCGACTCCGATCCGGCGGCAGTACGCCTCTTAATGACACGGATGGCCCAAATGGCCGTATTTTACAGCCGGATCGCCACGATTGCGCCAGAAGAAGAAGAAAGGTTCGGAAAGTTTTTTACAATCTTTCACCGCCTGGACTTCGGTACCGCATACCCTCTCTTACTTTCCATCTATGAAGACTACGCCGACGGGCAGTTCGGAGCCGATGAATTTTTATCCTGTCTGCGGATACTGGATTCCTACATCGTTCGTCGCATGGTTGTTGGGGTACCCTCAAACTCGCTTTCCGGAACATTTATTGCGTTGTGTAGGACTAAGCCTGCTACAGAGACCCCATCTGCATGGCTGTCAGCGGCGCTTGCTAAGGAAAGCAAGAACAGGCGGTGGCCGACCGACACCGAGTTTATGGAAAGCTGGCTGAAGTCGGCAGTTTATCCGAGCCGCGTCTGCCAGATCATTCTGGAGCGGATCGAAGAGCAGTTCGGTCATCATGAGAGCGTCAGCTTTGAGGAATCAACCATTGAACACGTGCTGCCTCAAACACTGAGCCCACAATGGGAACTGATGTTGGGCCAAGGTGCCGCGGTCATTCGGGCCGAATGGCTCCATACGATCGGGAATCTCACTCTCACCGGGTATAACCCATCCCTTGGAAATCAATCATTTTCAGAAAAGCAAAAGATCTTCGCTCAGAGCCATTTTGAATTGAACCGGTACTTCGCGAACCTTAGCATGTGGGGTGAAGACCAGATTCTGCAGAGGTCTCAAGCTCTATTCAAGACCGCACTGACGCTCTGGCCTCGTCCCGCATCGATGCCTGAGGAGGAACAACCGACGGAGCCACGTGCTCAGCCCGCGTACTTCCACGCGGATTGTGTGCGAGTCGCCCAAAAGAAATTAGGGACCACGCTTTCCAAGCTATCGCAGACGCGGTATGAATCTGGCGACGAAGGAGTTCGAGTTGTCTGCGCCGTCTCCACCGAACACAAAGAGAGCAGCGATAGTCCTTATTGTTGGTTTGCTTTGCACCAGAAGCAATTGGAATTTCTCACAGGAGCGTCAACCACTTCATGGCTTTGCTATGGCTGCGGCTCTGCTGACTACACTCTGCTTGTTCCCACAGAAACGATTCGTCCATTTCTAGACCAGATGAGCGCTACGTCGGGAAATGATCGTCATTATTGGCATGTCGTCATTCAGCACAAGGGCGACAAATTTGTTCTCCGTTTACTCGGAGCAATGGACGGTCCCGATTTGACGCCCTTTCTTGCATCGTCGACAGAAGCCCCACCAAATGGATGAGGCAAGATGAGACCAGAGCTAAATATCAGAAAAAAAGTAACGGCGCTGGAGCGCCGAAAGGCTCAGCTGGACGCCTTAATCGATTTCATTAAGACCCACCCCCTCACCGCATCTGAGAGCAGGCTGTTCGGCTTTGCGCATAAGACAGGGCTGCTGTTTGAGGATTACGCGGTCATTCGACCGATATGGAAAGACAACAAGCCCGCTCTGCGACTCGAGAGACACTCGGAAGCTTGGTTCGAGCTCTATCCGGAAGATGACGATCCACAGGAGCCTGGCACGCACTCGGTTTGCGATGACGTAACCGGATTATCCGACACGGAAGTATTAGGACTCCTGGAGAAGCTTCATCGTGAACTTGTTCCCGAAGATTTCGAGGGCGAGGACGATGCGTAGCGAGTGGTACGGCGTTGAGTTCTGACCTTATGAGTGCGGTAGTAACCCATGAGTGCTTGCGAGTATCGTACGATTTGCGAAGTGCGCTCGATCGCTAGTCTGCACGAACATCCGTATCGTTGCTTAATAAATCAAAGCGGACAAAGAATTCCCGCGACCCTGTCTCGACTCGGAATTCATCCGCAAGTTCCGCAGGGACTGGAATGAAAATCCTCTTCTTCGTGATGAGCGTAGTCGTTGCGAAAGCGCCTCCGCTTGCACTTTTCTGCTCCAGTGGATCTCGCAGTTCGATGTCGTAGTACAAGCTGAGCTCGCCTGTCGCATTTGTGAAGATATATATGACACGGTGGCCTGCCCAGATAATCCGTGTCGTATGTGGGGTTCTGAAGAATGGCGACTCAGTTTGCATCAGTCGATCAGACAATCCGAGGAAAGTTCCGAACCCATTAAGCTGAGGGTAATTTTCATCGGTCGTTAGAATCTTCATCTCGGATGAAATATCTTCGCGAAGGATCGGGGGAGCGGCCTCAAACTCCTCTCCCTTTTCTTCGTCGTCGATAACCGGTGACTCTGTCACGTCGGGGACAACAGACTCGATCGTCGCTACCTGTTCACTAGAAACCCTTTGGCTTTGTCCACTCCAACTACCTCCTGACCACCAGCCTCCTTGACTTCTCCGCTTGACCACCTCAGTCAAGCTTGCGTTGCCGGAGAGATAATCGCCGAGAACGCCCTCAAGATCTCCAAGCTCGGAGTCCTCATATCTATACAGCTCACGGTTGCGCAAAAGGGTCTTGCGAAGCGCATCCACGCCCCCCCTTGTTGATGACGGAACGTATTCTTGAACATTTCGGTAGATGTGGTTTCTAACAAAGTCCTTCATGAGCTGGCCGAATATCTCAGGTGCTTTTTCACGCATCTCTGGCAAAGGCCGAACAGTGGTGCTAGAACGGGCCAACTGGACTTGCAACTTGTCACCGAGCTTCTCTGCCCTGACGGCAACCCCGTGAGACATATCGACGAAAATGGCCTCCACGTCAGGGATGAGGTAATCATCACGGAGAATCGCAGCGATGCGCAGCAACACGGATGCTTCCGAAGCATTCAACTCCTGCGCTCCATACACACGCGTCACTTGCACAGAGTCCGGCACCCCGTCGATCTTCAGGCTTTTCAGATAATGCAGTTGGACTCGACGTCGTGACTGGCCCTGGGCAGTTTGCAGGAGAACCGAATCCTCGTTCGCAAATGTATTGATGATTTGCTTGTCGGAGCCTGAATAATACTGAGCCGTTCTCTTCCCGACGAATCTCTTGATGTCTCCCAGTTCCACCTCTGTATCGTCTGGCAAAGCATGAATTGTAAGCTTCCCGGCGAGATCCCACTGATTGTTATTTGTTACCCACTGAATAAAAGCTGTGTTCCTATCGGCGTATTCAGTCTTGGAAAGCATCTTGGAGGCCGCATATTCTCCACAGCTAACCAAAGTCCCGACCTGATCAATGCTCTCTCGACTCAATGCTTCGCGCCCGGCGGTCGGTCGAAGAAACGAGAGATTTGCCCAACCTCCAAACTGATAGGGTCCGTACACCGGAACCGGGGCCAAGCCGAAATTTGATCGGAGGCCCATCAGCTGCCCCCCGCTTTGCAGTAACGCCAGTTCTCCGGCAACCTTTGTGTCACTCATGCGCACGTTCGTGAGGTTCACGAGCACTTGACCATTCGAATCGCACTGCACTTCGCAGTTAACGACGAATGCTCCGCTGCGAACGTCGATTCGTCCAATCGCACTGAAAGCCCGCCGATCAATTTTCAGGAGCGACTCAATCCTCTGCTGACTGATTAGCTCATTATTAAAATAGACAGGAACGGCTAGCAGACCAACGTAGGACTGGAGGTAAGCTTTGGCCTTATCGGGAGAGATGAAGGAATTTGGGTCTAGTACTACGGTTAGCGTGGTCCCCACCTCGCGATTGGTAGGAACGCTCTCGAATGAAATGCACTCTTGCGCGATTTTGAGCGAATCACGATCGGCGATGCTTCTCAGGAGCTCGTTGCTGCCTTGAGCGCGCGTTTCAACCGTGAGCCTTGTGCACACGCCGAAATTCGCCATCGCACCAATCCCGAAGGTTCCGACTACGCCGGCTTTCCTGGCCTCAACTGAATTCTTGCCGCTTGAGCCGGCTCTCCAGAAATTCTCCCGAAGCACCGTTTCTGTCATTCCGATGCCGTTGTCGACGATGGTCAGGGTTTCGCCTTCCAGGGCGATCGAGATGTGCCCTCCCTCTTTCAATCTCCCAGAGCTGGCGAACCGCATCCTTATGGCGTCGTAGGCATTTTGCACGTTCTCCCGGAGGAGAGCTAACGGCGAATCGTAGATTTCCTTTGCAAGTATGTCTAGGACACGAGTGGTCTCGACTTGGAATACGATCCCTTGGCTCATCTTGACCACCTCGTGGAGATGCGGCGCCGTATGTCAGCCACACTGGCATCTGCGTTATTGGATACATTATGCAGTTTTAGAAAGACTTTTGCGCGATCTGGGTCACGCAGGCTCAAGATCGCAGCTCCAACCATAACGATCTCCTGGTTGTTTGTAGGTGGCCAAAGTGCGTCTATGGTTTCGGAGTCGTTCCCCAGCTCATTCAGAACAGTTAGGAGGAACGGCCTTGCAAGCGGTTCTTCTTTGATGTCCTTCAGAATGACAAGAGCCTCGCTCCACTGTCGCCTGCTCAGCAAGTCGTCAACCCTCTCCAGCAACAGCGCCTTATCGAGATCCGGCGGTCTTTTGGCCAGCGGCCTGCTGAGCTCTATTTCTACAAAAGACTTGCCCGTCGAATTGAACTGCCCCGGACCCCATACCGGAAGATTGAAGGTGTTGTTGACCATGCGGCGCGAGTGCACGCCGCAAGTCCATTTCTCTGTGTCCACCTCAACCACGTTGTAACCGCGAGGAATTCCAGGCTTCAGACTTACTTGCTCCGCACAAAGCGTGCTCGCACTGACGATTGTCATCTTTCTCTCGTCGGGACCGAGGCGATATCGTTCATCGACGCAGTCGTGGGAATGCTGATGACCGTGAAATCCTAACGAGACCCCTGAATCAATGAGATATTGCATGGACTCATGGTCGAGAAAATCGTTCTGCGCGGGACTTCCGCCGACGCTATGATGCCAGGTTGCCGCGAGCAGCCACCCCGTACGGCGAGCCTTTCTTAGCTCGCTACATGCCGACGATAATGCCGAGGGATGGAAGCTTCCTGATCGCTGTAGCGGGTCATTCCTGTAGCAGCTATTCAAGGCGGCGATGGAAAGGGTCAACTCCGGGTAGTCGAATATGCAGAATTGTTCTTCTGGCGTCATGCTGAACGAGCGTTTACTCGCATAAAACTGGTTGTAGGCATTCGCGAATCCGGCTAGCCGCTGCTCGTAGAGAGCGACATCCCGAATTCGATAAAAACACAATTCAGCCCAAGACCAGCGAAGCCGGGTATTTGGAGCCCACAACTCGTCTGTCAGCGCTTTCCTTTCAGACGGATTCGATGGAATGTCGATGCGTGTCGCACTCGCGATGACCGCCGGATACGACACATCATGGTTTCCCGGAATAAGCACAATCCGATCGCGATTTCCGTTGAAGAGTGCATCGGCCAAGGAAACCAGGAAAGCGACAGCCTGACTGTATTGGCGCTCAAGTTCGGTATCGGGATCTGGATGTCTGGGGCCGACTCCAAAGACGAGGTCCCCACTTACAATGCAGAGGGAAGGCGCCAGAATGGGAGGGTTTTGATCACGATATCGCTCAACATCGCGGATGAGCGATTCGAGGAGCGGGCCATTGGCCAACTCATCCTGGAGATCACGGTGCAAATCTGAGAGGTGAAGAATAGAGAATTGCAAGGTACTTGCCGATCGGGCCGCTCCTATCCAACTGATTCTATGCTCTGTCGCCGAGCTTTCGGTGGACAGCGATTGTTGGGCAGCGCCAAGTCGACAGCGAATCGGATTTCGACTGGCCAGTAAGGTCAAGGAACACAGTCGAAATGGGCTGGGGCGGAGGAAACAGCCCTCCCATAATATCGCCCTCATCGGGGCGGCTTCTTTTCAGAGGTTTTACGCATTCGCATTTTTCCTCAGCAGGGCCGTTTCTTCCCCGAACGCCCCTCCCTGAAAGCCATGCGGTAAGGTTCCTAAATTTCTTCTTCCATGAGAAGGTCCCCAGAAGTCAACAAGAACTGACATTTTTCTTTGTTGAGCGCCATCACTTCTAGTTGGGGTTACGAGGTGGGTGGGCGAGGGTTCAGTCAAGACCGGGCGTTTCATGCCGTTCATCGGAGCGCAGCGGAGAGTCTTGACGGGTTCCTCGGCCACCCCGCACTGGAGAAGAAGAAGTGGTGGCGCTCAACAAATCGGAAAACGGCTAGTAGTGAAGGCTGGCAAGAAAGGCACGCATCTCACGCAGCACTTCCGTCTCGTTTGAGAGAAATACATAGTGATGCGCATTTGGCACCATGACCACATGCGCCGTAGGAACGCCTTCCTGAACGGCCTTCTCCTGTTTCTCTGTTAAAGGCTCCAAAGCGGCTGAGTAAGCTTTAGCGGCAGCCCGCACGGATGGGTCAGAAGTGTTGTCTACCCAGGTCCCCAAACTGTGAGGGTTCGCAAGAATAATGAGCGCTGGCACCGGAATGTCCGCGTACTTCTTCTGGTGCATCATTATTGACATCAGCAAAGTGCCGCCTGGGACATTGCGGTAATTGCCGACTGCCCCGTCGGGAGCCGTTTGTCGCTGCTGGCGCAACTCAGCCTCTGGGAATCTGAATCCGTTGACGCGCTCATAGTACCTGCCCAGCGCATTGAAGCTGGCCAGATCCGCCGTGCTGGGTGGCGGAGGTTGCGGTGCCTTGAGCGCTTGCGCTGCCATTACATTTGTTCCTTTGCCGTTATCGAATGCGTAAGAATAGGCGGCCTCAAGATAGATCAGCCCTGAGACTCGGTCCGGCCAGCGGCTTGCAACAGAACTCAATTCCGCCCCGGCTATGGAGTGCCCCACCAAAACCGGTCGTCTGAGTTTGAGTGCTTCCATCACTGCCATCACGTCATCGCCGAGACGGTCGGCCGGGTCTTCCGCCGTTGAATAACCGGAAGCACCGAATCCGCGTCGCGTTATACCGTAAACATGGTAGTGGTCCGTGAGCTTCGGAGCAAAATCATCGAAAACGTGGGCAGTATTCCCGCCCCCTGCCAGCAGGACCAGAGGTCTCCCGGATCCACCCCAGTCGAGTACTTCCAACTTAACGCCTTTATCGACGGTGATAAATCTGGTGAAATGAGGCGAAGGGTCCTTCCACGTGCTGGTGCCCTGTGAAAAGAGAGAAGGTCCGAGCAATACGAGCATTGTGAATGCGACGAGTCGATTCAGCTTCGCCATTGAACAATTCACTCTCCATTTGCTACCTACGCAGCGTAAATTCGCAAAGTTCCCTTGCCGCTCCGCACATTTTGCAGCCGATTCGCGAATCCTCACCCCTTTCACCGAACTTTTCAGATTCAACTCGTCACACTCGTAACAAGGAACCTTCTTTGGCAGGCCGCTAGGCTGCCTGAGCCGGATACCAATTGATGCCGTTCTTGCATGACGTTGAGACTGATTCGCACGCTTCCATCCGCACTATTGATCCGACCATCGAGCCGGCGTGCATGCTGAGGTCCTCAGTATCAGTTTGGCGCTGCAATCTCGTTCGCGGCTTCAAGAGCCCAAGAAGAAAACGCAGTCACCGGGAACACGCGAAGATTCGTCATCAACTGTTCCGAAGCCAATACAAAACGGCACAATTAGCAGCTCTCGACCAATAGCCGTGTTGAGTTTTGCAGAGGACGGTACGTTTCTCCTTGTAACCCAAAGTCGGTGCAGGAGAACTGCAAGTTTGCGAGCCACGGCCACGATTGCCCGACTCTTCGCGTTCTTACCTCCTCGCGCGGCGAGCTTGACTCCCCACCGTCTCAAATCACTGTCCGGCCCAAACGGTCCGATCACATACTGTGCACATTGCACCAGAAGCGATCGGAGACGAGTGTTACCGGCCTTGCTGATTCGCAATTGCGGATCAACGTCGCCCGATTGCCGTCTGCTAGGAGTAAGCCCAAGATATGCTGCCACGCTCCTGGACTGCGTAAACCGATTCGGATCTCCAATCGTGAGCACGAAATGGAGTGAGGTGATTGCCCCTACGCCGTGGATTTGGCGGAGCCGATCCGTCTCCGGATAACTCTTCCTGGCAATACGCTCGATGGCCACATCGAAGGCATAGATTTGCCGAGTCAAATGCCCGATCACGTCCAATAGCGGCATAAGACTTGGCTTCATCTCTTCGGGAATCAACTCCGCCGCTTTGCGTGCGAATGTGGAGATTCCCGTCGTTGGCAGACGATGGCCAGCCGTCTTCATCAGACCGCGAACGGCATTGATCAGCTTTGTTCTCGACTTCACCAATAGATCGCGAGCTCGAATTTGCGCCATATCCGGATAGCTCCTCTGCTGCGATGCGTGATCGGGGAAAGAAGCTTAGGATCGACGCGCGCAAGCCTTGCCAGCATATGTGCGTCAACCTTGTCGGATTTGCGATTGCTGTGTGTAATTAGTCGAAGGTTTCGTGGATTGGCAACGATCACTTCGTGACCCCATTCCTGCAGCAAATGACACATCCAGCCCGAATGAGTGCCAGCTTCGATTGCAATTCGAGTAGGCGGAATTTGTTGGAAGTGATGTGACAATCCTTCGCAAGTGCTGCGCACACGTCCTTGTGTCAGTACTTCACCGTCAGGACCGACAAGACAGCATTGACTGAATCGGTCACCGATGTCGATGCCAATCGTGATGTCTCCGTTCGTTGCTGCGAAGCTATAGCACAACTCCTCGCCCTTCACTGAGATTCCCGTCTTGCGCATGGTCTCATCCTCCTTCTCTGCGTTCTACCACGGCATCTGATAGCGACTTGACCTTCTCATTTCATCTCGTTCACGTGCCCCCGCTTCAGGCGGCTTTTTGGCAGAGCCGGTCGGAACCTGTCAAGGTCCTTCCGCTTCGCTCCGGCCGCCGGGGGCGGCGCCTGCGGCGACCTGTGACAGAACCCTCCTCGCCCCTGCCGTGCCGCAAGAGCCATGAAGCGGGGGCACTCAAACAAAGAAATTTGGGTTGAGGCAGATGCCCTCCTTCAGATTCCGCCCCTCGCGGGCAGCGACAGGAGAGCAAACATCATGCCTTACGCAGTCAGCAGCACAGCCGCCAGCAGCGCGCCGCACAGGAAAAATGCGGCGCTCCCCAACCAATCGCCTTACCAGCAGCGCACCACGCAGAAAGACAACCCCACACAGCAAATCATCAAGCAGGCCGTGGACTTCCTGCTCCAGCAGCTCGCGGCGGGCAAGAGCGAAACCTTGACCGCCTACCTTGCCGCGATGGCCCGGTTCCATTCCTATTCTTTCGGGAACATTCTCGCCATTGCGCGGCAGCGCCCGGCGGCTACCCGCGTAGCCGGGTTTTCGACGTGGAAGGAGTTGGGCCGGTTCGTCAAAAAAGGCGAAAAAGGCATCCAGATTCTCGCCCCGATGATGGGCCACCGGCGCAGGAAGGACGGCTCGGACCAGAGCAGCAGCCAGGACGACGCCAAGCCCGTGCCCGTTCTCATCGGCTTTCGCGCCGTCTACGTCTTCGATGTGGCGCAGACCGAGGGCGCGGACCTGCCCGAGTTCGAGCACAACGTCAGCGGCGATGTGGGCGGGCATCGGGACCGGCTCATGGCATTTCTCGCCGCGCAGAATATCGCGCTTGAATACAGCGAGAACATCGCGCCCGCGCTCGGCGTGAGCTACGGCGGCAAGATCGCCTTGCTTCCGGGCCAGTCGAAGGCCGAAGAGTTTGTGACGCTGGTTCACGAGGTCGCACACGAGCTTCTGCATAAGACTGACCGGCGCACCAAGACCACCGCGACGGTGAGGGAAACGGAAGCCGAGGCCGTGGCGTTCATCGTGGGCCAGGGCATCGGCCTTGAGATGGGCCGGGCTTCAAGCGATTACATCCAGATGTACGCGGGCAATGCGGCGCTTCTGGCCGAAAGCCTTGAGGTCGTGCAGCGTACCTCCGCCGTCATTCTCGGGGCAATCACCGTGCAGTCGGCTGTTTCGGAGGCCGAGGAGCCTGTCGCGGAGGTGGCCTGATGCAGACCCTCCTCCACATCCTTGAGCGGGCCGGTGGCTACCGGCCCACGCTCTACCTCAAAATCGAGAATCCGCCGTACATGGCTTTGGTCATCGAAGCAGTGCCGGAGCCGGGGCCGCTCGGAGTGCCCGCAATCTCCGTTGCTCATTACGGCGAACAGAACGGCGACCTGATGCGCGATCCGGAGATGTGCTTCGAGTGGTCGAAGCCGCCGCTCTGCGCGGCGGAACTCTCAGCGTACTACTTCCGCAACGACTACATGGGCGTCGAGCAGTTCTCCCGCTTTCGGCGGGGTAACGACTACCTTTTCGTGCCCGAGCTTTACGAACAACACCAGACGTTCGCGGAAATGTGGGACCGCAATCTCCGCGACCAGCATTTTCTCGAAGCGTTTACGGACAAGTCGATTCGCGGCTAGTTCGCTCCCTGCGGAGCGGATCGTGCCGCAAGTGTCACCCGCTCCGTGCGCCTTCACCCACTTACCGCTCGAAAGGAGCAGATTCACATGGAAACCACCGTCATCAATGCCACCGAGTACCGCGACGTTCCGCTGTCGCTCTTGAACGAATCGAAGACCAACCCGCGCCATGTCTTTGAGGATGCGGCTCTCAAGGAACTGGCCGACAGCATTCGCAGCCAAGGTGTATTGTCGCCTTTGCTCGTGCGCCCGCTGACCGAGAACGGCTTCGAGATTGTCTTCGGAGCCCGGCGGTACCGCGCCGCGCAGCTTGCCGAACAGGAAACCTTGCCCGTCCGCATCAAGCACATGACCGACGCCGAAGTGATCGAGGCGCAGCTAGTCGAGAATTTGATCCGCGCCGAAATTCACCCGATGGAAGAGGCCGAAGGCTTTGCCGCCCTGCTGCGTCTGGATGAGCCGAAGTACACCATCGAGCAGATCGCCGCCCGCGTAGGCAAGTCGCCCGCGTTTATCGCGCAGCGGTTGAAGCTGACCGATCTTGTGCCCGCCGTGGTCGAAGCTTTTTATGCGAACGACATCGGCGTGGGCCACGCGCTCTTGCTTGCAAAGTTGCCCGCCGATGTGCATCCGCAGGCGCTTTCAGCTTGCTTCAAGGAAGTCTACAGCGGCAGCAGCCAGAAACCCGCGCGGATTCTCCTGCCCGTACGCAACCTGCAATTCTGGATTGAATCGAACGTCTTGCTTGTTTTGAAAGACGCGCCTTTTGACAAGCGCGATGCCGCGCTTCTGCCCTCTGCGGGCAGTTGCGCCGACTGCCCCAAGCGCACCGGGCACAATAAACTCCTCTTCGGGGATGACCTTGGAAAGCAGGGGGACCGGTGCACCGATCCGGGTTGCTACCAGTCGAAACTCGCGGCGCACGTGGCCAAGACCGTTGCCGCCAAACCCGGAATCGTTCAGATCAGTACGGCTTACGGCGGGCAGAAGGAAGGCAGCCCGGTATTGCCGCGCAACAAATACATCGCGATCCGCGACGACAAGCCGAAGTCGAGAGACGACGCCAAGCGCCCGGAGTTCAAAGTGTGCAAGTTTACGACGGAGGCCATCATCACCGAAGGCACCGGCGTGGGCACGATCCACAAAGTCTGCGCCAATCCCGCCTGCCCCGTTCACCATCCGAAGCAGCAAACCGGGCGAGGCGCAAGCGATGCCCAATTCAAGGCCGAGCAGGAGAAGCGGCGCAGAGAGGAAGCCATCGCCAATGTGACCGGCCTGCGCGTTCTCTCTGCGATTGGCGCGGCGGTCCCGGTACGGCTGATGAAACGGGACCTCTTGTTTATCGTCGAGCGGCTGACAAGCCTCTTGGAAGAACCCCGCCTTCAGATGCTGGCGCGGCAGCATGGCATCCGAGAGAAGCGGGATGACGGCGGAATTGCCAAAACTTTTGCCGCCTACCTTCGCCGCGCCGACGAGAACACCCTGGGGCGCGCTCTGGTTGAATCCGCGATTCTGCTGGCGGCATCTCGCGGCAATGCCTCGCAGGTGTTGCGCGAAGCAGCCACGGCCTACAAGGTGGACACCGACGCCATCGCTGCCAAGGTCAAGCAGGAGTTCGACGCCAAGGAGAAGGCGAAAAGACCGACTCGACCGGCAACGAAAGCAGCCAAGAATGCGGCCTAGGAGATCAAGCGTTCGGGGGCGGCGAAAAGCGCCGCCCCCTTTCCCTTAACTGATTGACCTTTGCCCCAGGGGGAACCCGATTTGGTATCTCCCTGCCCCTTATCTCACTGAGGCTTCTAGCCCCTGCACTCCGGCCCGAGCGGCAGGAGTCAAGTTCCTCTTCCCGCATTTTCCCTAGCCCTTTCGGTGAGTTCGGCGCTGGAGAATTCGTCTTCGCAGCACTAGAAATCATGTTGCAGATACAAGTCTTGTCAGGTGGCCCTACAAATGATCGCCGATAGCCGACAGACGGTCTGCCAACTGGGCAGAGACTGTTCGGCGGACCTGCTCTGCTTTCTTCCTCTGATCAGGCGTCAAAACCTGCATGATTTCCGCACGAACTTTTTGCCGCTCTACCAGCACGTCTTCGGTGGTGGAGACATGCTCGCGGGCAAAGGCGCGGACTCGGGCTTCGTCGAAAGTATCGCCGGAATTGAGCTGCTGCTGTTCCTGGCGGACGCGGGTGGCTAGCGCCTCGATTCTGGGCTGTTCGGTTTTGAGGATGGTCCTGACCTGCTCGCGCTGTACATCGGTAATGTTCAACTGGCGCTCAATTCTGCGGACGAACATACCCGCTGCCCGTTGACGGAACCACGGGCCATCGTTCTGAAGCGCAAAGGCCGATGCAACCAGAGCGAAGCCCAGTAAAGAAACAGACCCGATAACTACGAGTGGCTTTTTCATTTCTATCCTCCTGTGAGAGCATGCCCGTCACGCGGGCCTCTCCTTCTTGCTAACACCAATCGCTCCTCAAGCGGTGTAAAGAAGTGTCAGCGGGTGGCTTGCACTTCCTTACATTTCGCATTCGCGATTCCTGATAGAAGCAAGACTGTGGAAGCCAACGGGTTTCCCCGATCAAGGAGGATGTGATGCGAGTGCGGGCGTTCATGGCAATTCTGGGCCTGGCAGCAACCTTATTGCTGAATGGATGTGCAGGTGGCACGGCCAACCAGACGTCTTCGACGTCACCGACCGCGAACGCCACCGTCAACTTTGTGGTCACCGACACGCCGCCTAGCAATGTTACGGTGCTGGCGTTTCAGATCCAGATCACCGGAGCGGTGCTGCAGCCAGGCAATGTGTCTCTGCTGCCGCGGCCGGTGACTGTCGATCTGGCGCAACTCATCTCGGATGCCGGGTTTCTTGCGTCCACTGTGATCGACTCGGGCACTTATACGAGCCTCACCGTCACCTACGCGAACCCGCAGGTCACTATCCTGAATACGTCACTCGCTCCCATTGTGGTCGCTGGACAGACTTGCGCTGTCGGAGCCGTTTGCACCTTCTCGCCGGCTCTGAATCAGGCGAGCGTGACCATTTCGAACGGTGTCTTCCCTGTCACCGTGCAGGCGAATTCGACGACCGGCCTGAACATGGACCTGAGCATCCCGGATCTTCTGCAGAGCGATCTTTCCATCAATTTCGCGAATGGGAGTTCAGTGAATGTGTCGCTGCTGCCGCAGCCTTCGACCAGTACCTCGCAGCAGGCGGAGATCGACGACGTGTTCGGCACGGTCACATCGATCAGCGGTAGCCAAATCGGCATGACGACTGCGCTGGGAGATTCTCTGGTTCTGACCAGCAGCAGTTCCACGAAGTACAGCTACCCGGCTTCGGTTTGCTCGACGGCAGGAGCTTCGTGCCTCGCGACCGGCCAACTGGTGACCGCCAACCTGAGTTTGCTCGGTAACGGCGCTCTTGCCCTCAACTCGATCTCTTACGTAGGAAGCAGCGGTACTCCTCTGGTGAAAGGGTTGGTGTTGAGCGCCGACGCAGCGGCCGCGACTCCTTCCGTACAACTGCTCGTACAGCGGACCGAGAATGTTTCGACGCTGCTGCCGGGCGAGATCGCCACGGTGTATCTGCCGGCGGGGACGGCTTATGCGGTCGGATCAGCGAGCTATCCCGCGGTTTCGGGAGGAAGCTTCTTGAGCTCCTCCGACCTGATGGCCGGGCAAGAACTGGTAGCGAGTGTGGGTTCGAACCTGGTGAGCGGTTCAACTCCCTCATTTAACGCCGGCACCGTCTACCTCGAATCTTCGCAGCTGATCGGCAGAGTTACCGGGTTGAACACAGGAAGCTCCTCTGTCGAGATCAATAGTCTCTCGGGGCTGTTCCTCTGGAAACCGCCCCTCATCCAGCAGATGGAGGTCCAGACAGATGCGACGACCGCCTTCGTCGGGTTCTCTTCGCCATCGATCAATGGGCTTGCGGTGGGGCAATTCGTCACGGCCAAGGGACCGCTCTTCAATACGACCGGCAGCGGCGGCGTTCCCACAATCAGCGCAATTCAGCTTCGGGAACGAGCATCCGGAAACTAACATAGGCATGAGGGGGACAACTTCGTTGGTGGCCAAGCCCAGGCACATTCCGTCAGGTGACGACGCATTGGCTTCGGAAGAAGACGGAGCCAGCGCGGAGAAGGACCAGCCTCGCATCCTGCTCGTCGATGACGATACGGAATTGTGTGCTTCGTTGCGCCGGCTTCTCTGTATGGAAGGCTTTGAAATAGATGCGGTGCACACGGCTCCAGAAGGCGAACAACTGGCAACGGAGGGGAACTTCGCACTGATCGTGCTTGATGTAATGCTCCCGGGCGGTGATGGCCGTATGGTCCTCAGGAAGATTCGTGCGCTGTCGGACGTTCCCGTCGTCATGCTGACGGCGCGCGGAGATGAAACCGACCGTATCGCAGGACTCGAAGCCGGAGCCGACGATTATCTGCCCAAGCCTTTTAGCGCACGCGAGCTGGTGGCGCGCATTCGTGCGGTTCTCAAGCGTCGGCTTCCGCAACCGCCTCAACCGCAGGTCATTGCCATCGGCGATATCGAGATTCATCCGCTCACCCGCGAGGTGCTGCAGGAGGGCGTCGAAGTCATGCTGACAGGCGCCGAGTTCGACATCCTGCTGCTCCTCGTGAAATCTGCCGGCAAAGTCGTTTCCCGCGACGAGATCGCGGAGATCTGTCTCGGACGCCCCGTCGCTCCCTTCGATCGCAGCGTGGACAACCACGTAAGCAACCTGCGCAAGAAGCTGGGGATGTTTTGCCGCGGGACAGAGCGCATCCGCAGCCTGCGTGGGACCGGTTACATCTATACGGGGCACACCGAGACCCCATGAAGATATTCAGAACGCTCTATGCGAAGATCTTCGGCTGGTTCTGGCTCACCCTGACTGTGGGTTCGCTGCTGATCCTCATGGCCACGGTGTTCACAGGAACGCAGCCGCTGGGGCGACGATGGCTGCGGCTGACCCAGGACATGTATGCCCATACCGCGATCGATTTCTACACGACCGGCGGCAAGCATGCGCTTGAGCGGTATCTCAATACTCTGAATCAATCCTCGGGAATCGATGCCAGCCTTTTAGACGGCGAACAGAAGGACGTGCTGGGCGGTGTTCCGCCACCTGATGTGAACCGCGTTCTGCGGCGGTGCATTCAGCGCGGCGAGTCGACATTTCAACTGGGCCGGGTCTGGACCGCGGCAACCCCGGTTCAATACGGCGGACAGCAGTTCTACTTCGTGATGGAAGTGCATCCGTTGCGGAAATTCGTCGACGGCACTTTCATCGTGCCGCTGCTGGGGCGTCTGGCGCTGGCGCTTCTGGTGTGCGGCATTTTCTGCGTTCTTCTCACGCGGCATATTGTGGCGCCGGTGCGCGCGCTGCAGACCGCATCGCTGCGCCTGGCGGCCGGCGACCTGAGCAGCCGTGTCCTGCCTTCGATTGCGCCGAGAGATGACGAGCTTGCCGACACGGCGCGCGCTTTCGATCAGATGGCGGATCGCATTCAGCTTCTGGTGCAGAAGCGCCAGGCGCTGCTGGCGGACATCTCCCATGAACTGCGATCTCCGCTCACGCGCGTCTCTGTATCTCTGGAACTGATGCGCCGAGGCGAGACTGACGTGCTGGAACAGATGCAGGCGGATCTGGACCGGATGAACGCCATGATCGGCGAGATCCTGCTGCTGACGCGGCTTGATCTTCAGCCGTCTCAGGCCAATTCCGTTCAGGTGGATGTGGCCGCGATGTTGGAGCAGATCGCCCACGATGCCGAATTCGAAGCGCAAGACGAGGGCAAGAGAGTCTCGGTGAGCGTCGAGGAGTCCTGCTCGATTTGGGGCGATGCCAATCTGCTGCGGAGTTGCGTTGAGAACATCGTTCGCAATGCCGTGCACTACACCGAACCGCACACCAGAGTTGAGATCAGAGCCCGGCGTGCTCTCGATGCATTGAACCGTACATGTTGCGAAATCCTGGTGACGGATCGCGGCCCTGGTGTGCCGGAGCATGCCCTGCCTCTTCTTTTCGATCCGTTTTATCGAGTCTCTGAATCACGCGATCTGCGTGAGGGTGGTACTGGCTTGGGGCTTTCCATTTCACAGAAGATTGTGGAGCTGCATCGGGGAACGATCTCCGCCGCCAATCGCAACGATGGCAAAGGTCTCGAAGTTCGGATGCTGTTCCCCCCTGCATAGGCCCGCCCGAGTCTCGTGTACTTCCTAACGATTCTGCGCACGCCGAGCCCAACAAAAAAGCATGGCCGCCACTATCCACGACAATGATCAAGCGCCCATCGATCACAGACGATATCCCGTTCCAACGTTGGCGCGCTTGCGGCTACGGCGCAAAGCTGCTGCGTTGCGATAAGCCTGCATGGCGTACTCGGCAAGCCGATTCGGATCATTGACCACAATGGAAGGAGCCTCATAGTAGGCGCGCACCTCAATGATTCTGCCTTTTCCTTGATATGTAAACGGCTTGCCTCCCAATGCTCTTAACGAGGCACGGGTTTCGCCGTCCGCGCGCAGATAGAGCCGGCCACTCATCAGGATCGCGAATTGGGTCTTCCCAGCGACCAGGGCGGCGCCTCCAAAGTATCGCCGGACGGCAATGGGGCCCAGCTCCTCGATGTGCGCCGCGATCTCAAGCGCCTTTTCAAGAGCTCCAGTCGAGCTCATGCGTGATTCCTTTTGCCCGGGACATCAAAGAAGCCCGTGATCTGGCGCAGACGTCCGTCTTTGGCGAGTTGTCCAAAACTCGTTCCGGTTTGAATCAACTGCCCGTCCGCTCCGAGCATTGTCCAGCAGGCAAGCGACCGGTTATGGTGATGCAGAACTGAGCGAATCTCGAAATGTCCCCCAGGCACCCCACGTTGGAACTCGCCCATGTAATCGGACAATGCGTGCCGCCCCTCGATCGTTTGAGTCGGATCGCAGTATGTCGCATCTTCGGCGAGACAATGTTCCAGTTCGGGGCCCCGTTCCTCGGTTGCCAGGGACCAGATCGCGGCATAGCGCTTCCAAAGAGCTTCAGGCGTCATGATGAACCTCAAGATTGTTGAATTCGGTCATCAGCATTTCTTCAAGAACTTTTTTGTCATGGCCGCCGCGGACCAGCACCAGGATCCCCTGATAGAGTGCGAGGAGTTTTGTGGCCGTCGCTACGGGTTCGATGCCACGTCGCAGCAGTCCCGACCGCCGCGCCGCGGTCAACCTGTCTCGAAAGGTGTCGGTCAGAATCTTGAAACCTTCTCGTACACTGGGGTGAGAGCTTCCCGCGCCGCCGAGCTCAACAGCGGAGTTAGTGATCAAACACCCAAAAGACTCTCTGTTGGGCTCGTGCAATAGCGATCGAAACAGGTCCCGCAGTCCTCCGAGGCCGGCGCTGGGAGGCGCAAAGCGGTCGATGCGATAGCGAAGGACCGCGCGGTTGTAGTGAGCGAACGCCGCGTCGAACAGGGCGGCCTTGTCGCCGAAACTGTTGTAAATGCTCCCCGCTTTGAGGCCCGTGGCGGTTTCGAGATCCCGAATGGATACCGCCTGGTACCCTTTGCGCCGGAAAGCCTGCATGGCGCCGCGAAGAACATCCTTCTCGACATACGCTCTGGTTCGACCCATCGGGGCTCTCTCTTTTTAGAACGACCGTTTTAGAATAAGCGATCAAAATTATGCTGTCAATATCCTCCGGAGCGTGACCCTCTGTGCCGCTCCAAAGCCCGCGCGACGGGCTAATGGGCCGAGGGCGTTTCATTTTGCGCACGGTGGAAGAGCAGCAATCGCGCAGACCGTCTGAAGCCACTACACTTCCTTACAATTCTGCGCGCTACAAGCCAACTCATCCGGAGTTCAATAAGGATGTCGGCACACTTTGCACTGGCCGAGACTAGACCACAAGGAGACTTCTCATGAAATCCAAAGTATCCGCCCTCGCCGTGGCTACATTGGCGCTGTGCGCAGCCACCGCATTCGCTCAGGTTACGAGCACGACCACCGCAACCGGTCCCAACGGCAATACGGCAACCAAGACCACTACCCGCGGAGGCGGCAACGTTTCGACCACGGTAACCGGACCCAATGGGAACTCAGCATCCCGCACCGTCACCGGACGCGGCACCGGCGACGTGACTGCGACCACGACTGGGCCCAACGGGAACACGGCGACCCGCAACACACAGCGCTATCCAGGCGGCAACTCTACGACCGTAACCGGCCCGAACGGGCAAACTGCCAGCCGCACGGTAACAGGCCGTGGAACCGGCAATGCGACCGCAACCACGACAGGTCCCAATGGCAACACGGCAACGCGCAATACGCAGCGCTATGCCGGGGGCAGTTCCTCCACCATCACCGGGCCGAATGGCCAGACCGCCAGCAGGACCGTAACCGGTCGCGGCACGGGAGCAGCTACCGTCACGCGCACAGGGCCGCATGGAACTGCGGTGCGGCACCGCTAAGGTCAGTTTGCACACTCCCCCGATCTGCGGCAACAGGATGATATCTGGTCGTCGCAGATCGGCGCGACATTACAGAAGATCCGCCATGACCTATTCAGTCGAATTCGAATCCGGCATCCGGCCCCTGGTGCAACTGCGCCGGAATCGGCTCGCGTATATCGCTCAGATGGGCCGGCGCAGCGTGGATATTCGTTGCCTGCAAATTGGCTCCCGCCGCATCTTCCAGGTCAATCATCCCGAACTCATCCACGACGTGCTCGTCACGCACGACTGGAACTTCATCAAGGGCCAGGGACTACGAGCTTCCCGGCCGGTTCTCGGTAAGGGGCTTCTCACCAGCGAAGGCGAGTTGCATCGCAGACAACGGCGACTGGTTCAGCCCGCCTTCCACAACGAGCGACTCGCGTCGTATGGAGAGATCATGGTGGCCTGTGCCGACGTCGCGGGCCGATCATGGAACAATGAGGCACCCATCCCCATCGATCGGGAAATGATGCGTCTGACGCTCGAAATTGTTGGGCGCACGCTATTCGGCGCCGATCTCACCGACGATGCCGCAGGCGTGGGCGCCAGCCTGACCCGTGCTCTCCGTCTGTTTCTCTTGCTCAACAGCCCAGTCACGCAGTTGCTCTTTCCATTGCGCCGGCTGGCGGAACGGAATGCAGCCAGCACACGGCACGAGATTGAACAGGTCCTGCGTAAGGTGATCCACGAACACCGCAAGGACCCCGACCACTACGACGACATGCTCTCTCTGCTGATTCGTTCCAGCGATGAGGGCGGCACGGGTTATATGTCGGAAGATCTCCTGCTCGACGAATCGCTCACTCTCTTTCTGGCCGGACACGAAACCACCGCAAACGCCCTCACGTGGACCTGGTACTTGCTGGCGCAACATCCCTTGGTCACAGAAAGACTTTACACGGAACTCGACGAGGTGCTCGGCGGCGAACTTCCGCAGCCTTCCGATCTCTCACGGCTCCGTTTTGCCGGCCAGGTATTTCGCGAAGCGTTGCGGCTGTATCCGCCTGCGTGGATCATCGCACGCGAAGCTGTTACGGATTATCAGTTGGGCGAGATCAAAGTTCCCGCAGGCAGTACGGTTGTAATGAGCCCATATGCCACCCATCGCGATCCGCGCTTCTGGCAGAGTCCGGAGGAGTTCAATCCGGATCGATGGATCGATGAAGCATCCGTCGCTCGACCAAAGTTTACTTTCTTCCCATTTGGAGCAGGCACACGCGTTTGCATCGGCGAACACTTCGCCATGATGGAAGGCGTTCTTCTGCTGGCAACGATTGGCCAGCAATGGAGTTTGCACCTTGTATCCGGGCAGAAGATCGAGCTCTGGCCGCAGCTCACGTTGCGTCCGCGGCACTCAATCCAAATGCGACTCGAAGCCCGCGACAAAGAAATGCGTGGCGCCATGTCGGCTGCAAGCATGCACTCGCAACCGGCCTGTGTGCAAGATTGATCTCGCGCCGAAAGCATTTGAACCGCGTACGAAACCCTGTCGAGAGTCGCACGAGGAACCAACGCATGACGTTTCGTAAGATAATCGCAATCGGATTCATGATCGCAGCCACGACGATGGGCCAGGCCGCAAACCCACAGACGATTCGCGAGCGAATACAGGAACACAGAGCCGCCAGACAGCACGAAATGAACCCTGTTTTTCCTCCCAAAGGGGATCTTCGTCAGGCTCGCACGGTCTGGCTGACTCTTGATGGAGTGAGGCGCTCCTACCTGATCGCAGTGCCAGGAGGATTGAGGCCGTTCCCGGTTGTGGTGCTATTACATGGCGGCACCGAGGATGCGGAGCAGGTCTGGAGGCAAACCAGTCTGCCCACGCTCGCCCTGAGAGAGGGCTTCATCATCGTTGCGCCAAATGCCCTCAACAAACACTGGAACGATGGCCGGGGCACGGTTCTTGGTGGCGTGCCCTCGACCGCCGACGACATAGGGTTTCTGAAACAGGTAATTGCGGATGTGGTCGCGAAAGACGGAGGAAATCCGAAAGCCGTTTTTATGGTGGGCGCCTCCAACGGCGGATTCATGACGATGCACTTTGCCTGTCAGGTTCCAGGCTCACTGCAGGCCGCCTCCTATGTTGTCAGCGATCTTCCGGCGACCGAAGAATCCCAGTGCGCCGCACCTGCGATGCCGTGGCTCGCAATGAATGGTACAGCCGATCCCATCGTTCCTTTTGGCGGAATGAAGGCAGGGACCGTGAAGAATGGAGCACCTCAACCGGAACTGCTCTCAGCCGAAGCCACCTTCGACTTTTGGGCAGCGCGTGATCATTGCGGCGACTTCGTCTCGAAGGACACCTTGCCACATCTGAACCCACACGATCCCACATCGGCGGAGAAGCGAATCTGCAAAGGCGACGGTGGCCTGCCCTCCATCGAATACGTCTTTCAAGGTGGCGGCCACTCATGGCCCAACCTGCAATATGGCCCACTCATCCGGCAAGTCATCGGCGATTCAAACCAGGACGTGGACGCCGGCCAGGCAATCTGGAGTTTCTTCAAGGGAACACTCTAGCCGCCTTGGTCGCCGGTTTCTCCGCGTGAGCAAAAGATTCCGCCGGCAAAACCGGCATACTTGGCAGCATTTGCTGCCAAAATGCTGCCAAATTCATCACCGGGTAATCGGGCTGATCCGTGGGCGGGCAGCCCGATTGATGTTTAACCATCATCCCGCATGGCCACACTGAGGGTTACTTCTCCAGGGTGAAGACTGCCTGGTATAGGCCAGGGTGTGCCTCACCAAACGTGTGACCTTGGTCGATGTACCCTTTTTCCTTCAACTCAGCGAAGATTCGCGCTTGCGCTTCACCGCTCTGGGCTTGGGCGTAGTTCACAACACTTTTCCCGTCCAGCCCTTTGTGGATGCTCGCGGACTTCCATCCTGGTATCTCGCGGGCGAAGGTCGCGGCTCGAGTGAGATGGTCGATAAGACCCTGCTGGTTTTCAGGTGTGCAGGTGAAAACGTTGATCTGTGTGACGACTCCGGTGTTGGCTTCGATAGTTGGCATTGTCATTCTCCAAGCGTGAGGAGACACAGAAATGCGTGCCTCGGGGTTGAAGTTGCGATCTTGGAGAGACGTGGAGATGATATCGATAAAAGGTGTCCGCCCAAGACCAGTGCACACGCACTCGTACTTGCCGCGGGTTCATCACGCCATGTGATGAACAGAGTTCCTCGGACGAGGAATGGTCGGGCTTACCTATACCGACCTGCCCTTTCTCGACTGCCTTTAGTTTATCACTCTGAAAGGAAGCGCCGGAGGGTACAGCGAGGTGCGGTCGCTTCTAGGCTCTTCTAGCGAGAGTCTCGAACGCTATCTCTCGGAATCGGTCCAGCGCAGCCGGACTCCGTTCGACCTTCATGCGGAGGATGGCTCCCTCCCATGAGGACAGGAGAAATTCCGCCAAATCATCGGCAGTGAACGTGGCGTCGATTTCGCCAAGTTCTTGCGCCTCCCGGATGCAGGCCACGAAGGGCTGGCGCCATTCTCTGAAGATCGCTTCGAGCCGTTCGCGGAGAAGTTTACTTTGGCTCGCCGTTTCAATGCTGAAGTCGCCGATCAGGCACCCGCGTCCCCACTTATCTGTAGCCAGAACGGCAGACATCCTTTCGAAGTAACGTTCGAGCCTCTGACGTGGAGAGAGCGATGAATCATTGAGCGCCTCGCTGACCCGTCCCTGGAGGGTCTGGAAGTAGCGATCCAAGACCTCTTTCGCGAAGACTTCTTTTGAACCAAAGTGATTCGTGAATGAGCCAGTCGGTGCTCCCGCCGCATCGCAGATATCCCGGACGGTCGCGCCCACGTAGCCAAATTTGAACATCACCTTAAGTCCGGCCTTCAAAATGTCTTCGCGCAGAGAAGCTCTCATACTCTCTATTTTCCTATGGGAAAGATGGAAGCGATCGCTCCACCCTCCCAGCAGCGGTCTAATCAATCCACGGACAGCGAGTAGAACAGCCGAACGCGTGAGGCGTTCGGCTGCTCGTAGGCCTACAGATTTAGCGGCTGCTTCGGATCGGAGCCGATTCCGAGTTCGAGGAGCCATTCCTTCACCTTGGCCCCAATGACATCGGGATGGTCCTCCTGCAGATAGTGCAAACCGGAGCGCAGTTTGACCAGGCTGATGTTCTTCAAGCGCTTCACAAACTGCTCCGCAAATGTGGGCGAAATCAGTGCTCCTGGGTCGCCCACAAACAAGAGCTTCGGATAGGTCGATTCCGCCAGTGCCTCGTGCGCCGCTTCAATGGTGGCGTACACATCCTTGGGTTCTCCGGCAATCGGCAGTTCGTTCGGGAACCTCCAGACAGGCCGTCTCGACTCGCGGGTGAGAAAGGGCGCACGATAAACGTCTATCTCTTCGCGTGTGAATTTGCGAACCGTCGCCGCAGGCAGGACGCCCTCGATGAAGAGATTCTCGTCGAGAATCATCTCTTCCCCGATGCCAGGGGTTCGGAACTTCTGGAAGGTTTGCACTTGGTCGGGATGGAAGTCGTCCCAGGTCGGCATGGGGCGGATGAACTCCATGAACGCCAGCCCGCGTACAAAGTCCGGCCTGCGGGCAGCCAGATGGATGGCCAGTCCCGAACCCCAGTCCTGTGCCACGATGTAGGCCGAAGTGATGCCCGCTCTCTCAAGAAACGCATCGAGGTAGCGTACGTGGTCGACGAAACGATACTCGATGTCCGGTTTACCCGACTGACCAAACCCAATAAGGTCGGGTGCGATGCAATGGGCTACCGGCGCGACGAGGGGGAGGATGTTACGCCAGATATAGGACGAGGTTGGATTTCCGTGCAGGAAAAGCACTACCGGCGCGTCCGCAGCGCCGGCTTCGCGATACGCGATGCTGGAGTCCAGCACCTCAAGTTTCGATAACGACACATCGGCAATAATGCTCATGATATTGCTCCTCTGGGGGGGAAGTCGTCACAGGACCGCGCTCTGATGGCCTACCACGCCCGACTTCCGTTATCCGTTTCAATTCCAATTATAGACGTACGTACGTCTACACAGCAATGCGATGCGAAAAAAGCCGACAGCGTTGCCGCCATTACATCGGCATCAACGAGTCGAACCTAAAACTGAAAACATGCATGGTTTGCCCTGCGGATGATGAGACGAAGATTGCCAGCAAATTTGTCCGCGCATACATGTGCAAATGCCCGACAAGAAGAGACACCAACAACTGCCACTTCCGATTTCGACATGGCGCGATCACTCGACGGAAACCGGCTTCTTCCGGGGCACTTGATCGACAATTTGTATTTCAATCTGCCCTGACCATTCACAGTTCAGGCAGTTCACGATTCCGGTAGTGATTGCTCTCAGGTCCAATTCCGCGAGATTGATGATGTGCACGCAGTTTGGACGACAGTGACGAGCCTGCTGGAGGTGATCTTCAAGAATCAAGGTCTGACGCGAGGAGTTCCATCCCGGCTATGGCCGCATGGGTCCCGGTCAAAGTAAAACCGAGGCAAAGAAGAATTGAACTTTACTTTTCGCAGCCGCGCAGTACACCATCGGATGGCGATGTGTGGGAAAGCATGCGGTGTGAACTCTGGCCAGAGGGCGCGTCCGACCACAAAGCAGAGGTCGAAGTTTTTTGCTGGCAGCTTGTCGAGCCTCACGAGGAGTTTTTCGTGAACGTCGCTGAAGGGACAGTTTTGGGGATGGTCGAGCAGTCGCCGAGGGAAGATCTACCTGGCTTTGCGAAAGAACAACTCGCCTACATCGAAGGCCTCTTTGTCAAAACAACTTTCAGAGGATCGAGAGTGGCGCGTCACCTGATCGCTGTAGCTCAGGACTGGTCTTACGACCAAAAGGGCGTGAAGAAAACTGCTGGAAGAACATCCGGAGGCGATGTGTCTGCAAATGGAAGCTAACTTCTTCGGTGCGATTACGGTATTGCATTGGCCCATACGCAATGGTTGAGTCCAGCAATCTTCTGCAAAAGATTTTGGACCTCAATTCAATCGCTATGTAGGCTGATCGATCAAGAACCGCGTCTAGGAAGGTAACGGTGGTAGATGCAGAGGCTGTCGACAGCTTCGTTGTCCGTGTCGGCGGGCGCTGAGTTGTTAAATTGCCGCCACTCAACATCTCCACGCGAAGGTGCTGTTCCAATGAATCGTCGTTCGTTTCTCATTTCGACAGCTGCCGCAGGAGGTTCGTTGATCTTGCGGCGCTCAGCAATGGGCCAAGGCTTGTCGCCCGCTGTGCAATCTTCCGCTGCTTCGGAGCAATCGGCGGCGATTCGCGTCGCTGCATCGCGCTTTGTGCGGACCCTCGCGTCAGAGCGTCAAGCCCGGATCATCTACCCGTTTCCCTCCAATGAGACGCCGACCATGGCCAAGTTCACCAGAAAAGGCGGCCCTGGCGGTCCGGGTAGGTCCGGCGACTCTGGCGCACCCGCGGGGCCAGAGTCTTTTGGAACAGGTCCTCTCGGCGGGCCAGGTGATCCTGGAAGTCATGGCGGACCCGGTGGTCCCGGTGGACCGGGCGGGCCTGGCGACTTTGGCTTTGTTGGTGAGAAGTACGGACAGTCGATATGGTCGAACTTCCCGGTCAGCGATGTGCCCCGGCCAGGGCTCCGGATGGGCGAGCTAACTGTCGCTGAGCGGAACGCCGCCCACGGACTGCTGAAGACCGTCCTCAGCCCGAGGGGCTATCAGAAGGTGCTGGACGTCATGGCCGCTGATCAGGAGCTGGACGATGAGGGCACGCCGTACGCTTCCGGCTACGATGCTTATACCTTCGCGCTGTTCGGCCAGCCGGCCCCATCTTCGCCGTGGATGCTCCAGTTCGGCGGTCACCATCTGGGGCTGAACGTCACATTCGTCGGCGACAAGGCCGTCTGTGCCCCGCTCCACACCGGCATCCTGCCATCGAAGTTTGTGAAGAACGGGAAGACCATCCGGGGCCTGGGCCGAGAGAATGACAAGGCCTTCGATCTGGTGGCCACGCTCACGTCCGACCAACTGAAAGCTGCCACGATCGACCATGACGTGAGCGACTTGGTGTTTGGCCCCGGGCACCCAGACGCGAAGCTCGCGCCTGCGGGTCTGCGCGGCTCCGATATGTCTGAACAACAGCGGACGATCTTGTTCAGCCTGGCCAGCGAATGGGCTGGCATACTCAACGATACTCACTCCGCTGAGCGCCTGGAAGAGATTCGGCATTCACTGCCCGACACCCGGTTTGCATGGAGCGGGCCGACGACGCACGAGCCGGACATGAATGGTGAATCATACTTTCGTCTCCATGGTCCCAGCCTCCTCATCGAGCACGCCCCACAAGGCAACCAGGGTGGATATAAGCTGCACGTGCACACCGTGATGCGCGATTTGGGCAACGACTATGCGAAGCAGCTCATTTAGACAAGCTCGTGCAGATTAAAAAGCTAGAAGTCGGCCTCGGTGGCGGTTGCTGGATGACGAGATGGCGCTTGAACCTAGCGTTTCTCATTCCTAATCTCCTAATCAATTAGGTGTAGCCCCGAGTCGGTTGTTCCCTCTAATTCGCTCCTCGAATTGTCCTTGATAGAAGGTCCCTGGCCCGGGACGAAATCCTGGGCACCTCCGGTTCCGAAGCACTAGAGAATGCTCTTGATGTTGCCTCCATCCACACGTAAGTGGCTGCCCGTGATGTAACCAGCGAGAGGACTAGCCAGAAAAGCAACCGCGTTTGCGATGTCCTGCACCCGTCCAACACCGCCAGTGAGGGTCGGAACGATCTCCGTGGCGAATCGCTTTTCAATTTGCTCCCAATCTTGTGTTCCCCATCCGAATTGATCGGCCAAGCCTCGAACGACCCTTTCCAACGTCGGAGTGCGAATCGGGCCGGGCGAGAGAGTGTTGACCGTTACGCCTGTTTTCGCAAACTCTTGAGCGAGACTCACAGTGATGTTCAATACGCCTGCCTTGGCGGCACTGTAGTAAGGAACAACAAGCCCAGGAGAGACTGACCATCCCGTTCCGACATTGATGACGCGACCCCATTTCTTTGTCTTGAGGCTTGGTGCGAAGGACTTGACCAATCTCACGATCGAAAAGAGATTGCTCTCAAAAGAGACATGCCAATCGTTCAGGCTTCCCGATTCCCACGACCGCGGCTCATCGTCGCTTCCCCCAGCATTGTTTACAAGTATGTCTGGCGCTCCTCCAAGCGCCTTCTGGGTAGCTTCTACGACCGCCTCCGCACCTTCGTCTGTTGATAAGTTCCCGATGGCGATGTGGGCTGCCCCTCCTTCGCCTTTGATCGCATCGGCGACATGCTTAGCGCGGCTGGCGTCCCTACCATGTATGACGACAATGACGCCTTCCTGAGCTAGTACCTTTGCGGTCTCGGCTCCGATACCGCTGCTACTTCCCGTGATCAAGGCGGTCTTTCCTGAAAGCTGAAGATCCATATACCCTTCTCCTTTGGCATTTGAGCAGCGCGCAGCGGGGAACTGCCCATCGGCGCTCTGCCTTGGAAAAAGGGGCCGATGATGAAGATCGATGGCGCATCTCTCTTAGGACACTACAAGCGCGTGGTTGGAATCAGTGAACCTTCCACCGAGAAAAAAAGACCAAATTCCGAGGAAGAGCCGCTACAGTGGATTCCATCCAATGAACTCGCTCTCTGCCATCGATGCAGTGTGCTGCCGACGAAAAGCGAGCGGTCGATCTCCCGTGTGCCGGCGGAAGAATCTTGCAAAGTGCGAAGGCTCGGAGAACTGCAGATGATCCGCGATCTCCGCGACAGAAAACTGCGTGTACAAGAGCAGACGCTTGGCCTCCAGAAGGACACGTTCCGCCACAATGTCGCGAGCATTCTTACCGGTCCTTTCTTTCACAATCGCACTAAGATAGTCGGCAGAAATGTTCAGGCAGGTGGCATAATCCGAGATTGTTCGGTTGTGGGCGAAACACTGCCACACAAGCTTCTTAAAACGTGTCACAACTAGTGAACCGTCTGGATGAGCTTCTCGATTCTCGGCGTTGCGCTCGTAAAGGTCTTTGCAATCGTAAAGCAAGGCCGTGAGGAAGACCGCAATCTTCTGCAGACGGTAACTGTGGGCCGAGTGAAAATCTCGATAGATGCGCGCAAAGTGTTCCTTTAGCGCAGCTTTGTTTTCAATTGTCATTTCGTCTAAAGAGATTAAATTCATTGATGAGACGCTGAAGAATGGGAACATTACTTCTACTGGGTTGGAGTGATGCGTTAGCAACTCAGACTTGAAGTAAATGATGTACCCGCGTTGCCGCTCTCCACGAATCCATGAGAGAACATGATCCGGAGCAGCAAAAAAAAGAAGGGTCTCAGTTCTCCCCACCGCGTCTGACTCTAACCTTACGGTGGCGTCGAAGGAGTCTTCCAGCAACGCGATTTGATAGAAGCCTCTACGGTAAGGCGGCATTGTCTGCCTGGTGTCCGGATAGGTTTCCTCCAAGGTGAAAATATAGAACTCTGGCAAGTCGGTCATGCCGTGAAAGCCGGTCGCTGCATTGCACTCGTTGATCTCGCGAAAGATCGGAATGGATTCGAGCGATCTGGAGTTTTGTCTACTCCCCTCCACGGTTTGTCGATGCTTTGCCATATCGTTCGATCAATGGATCACATGAGGTCCCGACGAGGTCAGGACCCTAAACGCCACCGAGCATCGATTCCTGCTCGACGGTCCGAATGAGGCCGAGATTGAGTCCTCCATTCACATCGAGAATAGTTCCGGTACTGTACGTGTTCGTCGCTGCAAAGACGAGCGCATGAGCAATCTCGGATGTGCTGGCGACGTGTTTCAAGGGCAGGCTGCGTTCTGCGTCTGAATAGAGAGCCTGCTGCGCTTGAAGATCCAGTCCGAGCTCTCGCCAGAACCTGCTTCTTGTAACTCCCGCTGCCACGCAATTGATTCGCACCGGGGCGAGTTCCATCGCCAGCGCGCCAAGCATCCCGTGGAGTGCCCCGTTCGCCTGGCCGTAGTTGCTTAGCCCAGGCACCGCACTTCTCGCTGCCGCGCCGGTGAGCCAGGTGACGGATTCGCGAATCGAGCCGAGGGCAGCACGGAGCACCCGCGTATAGTTCAGCAGCTTTTCCTGGGTCGCCTGAATGAACTGGGACTCGGGAAGCTGAGCAAATGGCATGGTGATCGACTGCGCCCCAAGAGTGACCACGAGGTAATCGAATTCTCCGGTCTCGGCGAAGCTGCGTCGGAAGCTTGCTTCATCCAGCGGGTCGGCAATCAGGCCACGAACGCCCGTCGGAAGGGCAGCCAAACTCTCTTGTAGGTGATCGGCGCTCCGGCTCGTGATGAACACCGTGGCTCCCGTTTCCGCAAAGGCTGCAGTTGTGGCGCGGCCAATGTCGCCTGATCCACCAACGATGACGGCAACCTTTCCATCCAGCCTCATAAAGTCACCACAATCTTTCCGCTCGCACTGTTTGCAAGCATGTACCGCATAGCTTCCGGCACCTTCTCAAGCCCTTCAAAGATCCGGTCAATGGGTACGGGATGCAACGAGCCATCTGCAAGCCCGGATGAGATGAACTCCAATGCCCTCGAAACAGCAGGCTCGTTTGCCGGTATTCCGCGAGAGGTATTGCCGGTGTAGTTGAAGACAGAGTGGAGATCGAAGCGCAAACCTCTACCAAAAATAGTGAACCAGGGGAAGGCACCGGGGCCGGCCAATAGGCCATATACGATGTAACGTCCGCGCAGGCGTGTCGCGGTAGCCAGCTTTTCAAGCAAATCTCCAACGATGCAGTCATACACAAGGTCGGCACCACGTCCAGAAGTGAGCTCCAGAATCTCCTCCGTGACATTGCCCTCGTCCGTTGTTACGACATGATCCGCACCGGAATCGAGCAAGGTCGAACGTTTCTTTGGGGTTCGGGTTGTCGCGATAACGGTCGCGCCGAGCCTTTTCGCGATCCTGATAGCGGCGAGGCCGGTTGTGCTCGTGGCAGCGGTAACGACGACCACCTGTCCTGCCTGCAAACCAGCGAGTTCGACGAGCGCGAAGTAGTCTGTCATATAAGCGAATGAAAAGCAGCTTGCGTCACTCGTTGAGAGACCGTTGGGCGTCTTCATGAGTGCGCGCTCCGGAAGGACGGTCGTCTCTCCGAAGTTCGTGTACTCCGATAGTGAGGTGTTCGGGAGATTGCTCACTCGGTCTCCAGGCAGAACTGTCACAACACCGGAGCCGACCGATTCGACAATTCCTGCCACCTCATAGCCAATCCCGGTAGGAGGCTTCGGCGATTCGGTATATGTATTCGCCAGCCAGAGCGCATCAGCGCGATTCAAACTGAGAGACTGAACCCTGACGAGCACCTCGTCCGGGCCCGGTGATCTCTGCTCCCTTTCGCGAAGAACCAGTTTCTCTGGCCCGCCGACTTCATCGAATTGCCAAATTCGTGTCTTCATATCTGCCCCCATTTCGGTTCGTGAATGCCGAGGACTTTGCGCACATCAGGTCCAGACAGGTTCGAGTCGTAGACCCTGGTGCCGACATCAAAGTCCTTCGCTCTTGCCAAAGGCCCGACTATTACGGGATCGAAACCGCAATCGAGGACCAGTCGGGCGGCAACCTCCATCGCTTGCGCATCGTCCGCAGCGAGAGGTATGCCGATACGGGGCCCGGAGCGGTGCGCTTCGCGTTCCAAGGTCTTGTCCCAGACGCTATTGAATCCTCTAACCAGTCGCACCTCTGGCAACCATCTGGCCGACCATATACCCGTGCCGAGGCCCGAAGCACGAACCTCTGTTCCTATCGCACCGTCCCGTTCCGGGTAAGGATTGCCAGTTTCGATAACGATTTTGGATGCTAGTTGAGTCTTATAGTCGCGACCGAGAGTCTGTACGGCGGCATATGGAATCGAGATCAGCACAACCTCGGCGGACACGATCGCCTCCTCAATCGTTCCCGCAGAGGCGTTTGGGCCAGCCTGCTCAACCAACTCCGCCAGGGACTGGGGATGCCTTGAACTAAACACGACCGCGTGACCAGCTCTTGCCAGGAGTCGCCCAACGAGGCCACCGATCTTTCCCGATCCGACGATTCCAACCTTCATTACACAAATCCTCCGCAATACTCACACAATAATCGCTTGATTTATCTGTAACAAGTACCTACCTTAAAGTAAGGTACCTACCTGGAGGTGAGTATGAAGCGACGCGGGACCACTGACTACGCATGCGGGCTTGAGGCCGCCCTTGACGTTATTGGCGCGCGCTGGAAGGTGCTCATTATTTGGAATCTCGATGCCGTGCGCCGCTTCGGCGAGCTCAAGAGGACGGTTGCTGGGATTACAGAGAAAATGCTGATTCAGCAGCTACGCGAGCTGGAGGCAGATGGTGTCGTGCATCGCAAGGTCTTCCACGAAGTCCCACCGCGTGTCGAGTATTCTTTGACACCGTTTGGCAAGAGTTTACGAAAGGCTCTTGATCCTCTGTGCAGATGGGGAACGGCTCACATGGAGCGAATTGGTGCTCAAAAGAGAGAATGTCCGCTAGCTCATACAAGAGCGTCATGAATCGCGAGCGGCGTGTCTAGGTGATCTCGCGGCGCCTATCGGAATTGTGTGATCGGACGATGGTCGCCCACGACTAAGATGCAAGCCCAGATCGCTGGCGACGGTGTGAACCCGAGCCTTGGGAGCGCGCCGCACTTCGCTCGGAGCGCCGCAGGCCGTAAATGGGGAAAGTGCAGGAAGGGGGAACGTCGTCCTGCCGCGTAGCGGCGAGCGCCGCCCCTCTGAGGATGGACCATCAGGCTGCTTTCTTCGCAGTTTTGGCCGTTGGTTGGAATGCCTTCTTCGCCTTGTACTTCGCGGCGAACTCCTGCTTCACGTTGGCAGCGATGGCCTCGGTGTCCGCCTTATAGGCGGTCGCCGATTCCTTGAGTACAGCACTACTCGGATTCCCACCCTCGCCAATGCGCGAGCCACTCACCGCAGCAATTCCACTTCACTACACGCTGAAATCGAAGCGCCTGGCATTCAAACGGCCTGCTAGCGAGAGAAGCTCATCATCTGCCAACGAGACAGTGCCCCAAGTCAAGGGAGCGCAACCGGTTTGCACTTCGCACTTGGTTCACCACAAGACGAAGAGCGCCCCAGCAGCGAACGACTGGGGCACCCTTCTGACGCTCTTCTTATTGTTCGTTGGCGTTAAAGGAGACGCCTTTGAGGTCGAACTCCTCATTCACGCCGCCCGTGCTGCAAATTTCGAAGCCATACTCCACCTGCTCAAACGTGGAGTTCGCTGGGATATTCCCGATGCTCTCCAGATATTGCAGCATGGCGCCGATATCCACACTGCCGATAGAGAGGCCGTAAACCCCGCTAAAGCTACTGTTGAACTGCGCAGGGTCGAGTTCCCAGATTCGCTCACTGCCACATTGGAACAGATCCCAGACATAGGGTACGACTCCGTGTGACCCGCCGAACGTGACCTGGGCCAGAGGCGGTCCGGAGGTGCATCCGCCTGGCTCGCCGCGGTTAGACATTTGCGTCCAGATCATTATTTCCTGACCGGTACCAGGTTGTCCGTTGAGCCAGATGTCCCAACCCGCCTCGGCGTCGGTGTTGGCATTCAGGTTCATGTTGTGTGAAAACGATCCGATCAGCGGAACGAGACTGTCGACCGTAACACCGGAATTGAATAGCACGTCGCTGTTGGGGTACGTTTCGACCGCCGTGTTGCCGGTCGGGAAATTGTCGATTGTATTCCAGTTTCCAAAATCGTACGCAGTCATCGATTGCGATGAGCCGGATGGTGCGTTGGCGCTATTCCAGAAGCCCATCTGAACATTGAAAAGGTTAACGCCGGTGCTGGTGTTTTCGGAATAACTGTACGGCCCGCAAGTGCCCCCGGGGTTGCTGTCTGCGATCGTGCACGGTGAACCCCCGGGTGTGCTCACGACCGTCCAGCCGTTGACCTGGAAGTTCTCGCTTACGCCGCCGGTACTGGCAATTTCGAACCCATACTCAAGTTGGCTGAGATAGCCGTTAGAAGGGTCCGTCCACGTCATTGAACCGTGCAACGTCTGCAGATATTTGAGCATCGACAGGACGTCCACGCTGCCATTCGTAAGGCCCCAAACGCCATTCCAGTCGCTGACGCCGAATTGCGCCGGGTCAAGCTGCCAGACGTACTCGCCTTGGGTGCACGAATACAGATCCCACGTGTACTGCGGGACCCCATTCGAACCACCGAACGTTGTCTGAGCTAGCTGGGTTTGCGTGCATCCGGCTGGTTCGCCGCGATGAGACTGCTGGGTCCAAATCATGACTTCGTACCGGTTGCCGGTTTGGCTGTCCACCGGATCAATCCAGATGTCATAGGCCGCCTCGGCGTCAGTGCCGGAGTTTAAGTTCATGTTGTGAGAGAAGGTTGAGATGATCGAAGTGTAAGTGGACAGCGCCGGAGCCGTGCTGATGAACACTGCGTCGCTATCTGGGTAAGACTGGATAGAGGTGTTGCCATTGGCGAAGTTGGCCGTCGCGTACCAGCTTCCGGGATTGACGACGTTCAGGGTTTGCGTGTAACCGTTTGATCCGAACAGAGAATTCTGGACATTGATGAGGTTAACGGCGGGATCACTGACGCCTGCGTAGCTATATCCTCCGCAGATACCCGACGCGCTGCTGGTTGTGCATTGGGCGCTAGCAGCCGCGCTGATGGTGATCGTCAACGTAGCCGAGCCCGTTCCGCCGCTATTGGTGGCGCTGATTGTTACCGAGGTGGTTCCAGCCGCCGAAGGAGTTCCCGAGATGACGCCGGTTGAAGTATTCACCGAAAGGCCAGAGGGTAGACCGGTGGCGTTGTAGCTGGTAGGCGAGTTGGTTGCCGTGATCTGGTACGAGAAGGCACTGCCTCGTATCCCGCTCGCCGACAGTGAGCTGGTAATCGACGGGGCCTGCTGGGCCGCGCTGATTGTGATCGTCAACGTAGCCGATCCGGTTCCGTAGCTGTTTGTGGCGCTAATGGTCACTGACGAGGTTCCGGACGCTGAAGGAGTTCCGGAGATCACGCCGGTCGAGGTATTCACGGAGAGGCCTGCAGGTAGACCGGTAGCGTTGTAGCTTGTAGGCGAGTTCGAAGCCGTGATCTGGTACGAGAAGGCGCTGCCTACCGTGCCATTTGCCGACAAAGAACTGGTGATCGCAGGAGCGCTACCTGTCCCGCCGCCGCCGGCCGGCTCAAGTGCGGCCATCTGCATGGCCCAGCCGCTTGTGGAGGAACCGCTGGCAAAGTACCAACCGGCGCTTCCAGCCGCATCGTCTTGGATTATGTTGCCGTTCGCTGCCGAGCGCGAGTTGAAGCCGGATCCGGCTGAACCGGTACCGTCGCTCGCCAGGAACCCGAAGATCAAATCATTGGCGACCGTGGTCTGTCCGCCGGCGGAAGCTGTACCAGAACTACCTGTATTGCCGGCTTGTATATCGATCGGAGTGGTTGTGCTTACGCCCGTGTATTCGACCACCTGCACCTTAATGAAACTGGCGCTGGCAGCAGTTCTGACGGTCACCGTGTCGGCGCCCCCTTTGATGTTCTTTGCGTAGTAAACACGGGTTCCGGACCCAGCCGGGGTGGTCAACTGACTGCCGAGTTCGGTGAAGGTGTTTCCCTGTGTGTCGGAAATTGAAGAGAAGGACGACCCGCTCGAAAAGTCAAAGCCCACCAGGATGATGTCGCCAACAGTCGTGTTGGAGGCGAAGGCGACGGCCTCAGAACTGGCGCTTGAAGCCATTCCAGCATTCACCTGCACGAATGCGATCCCCGAAGAAGCGGGGGCCACGGTCAGCGTCAACGTCGCTGAACCGGTTCCGGCGCTGTTAGTAGCGCTGATCGTCACCGACGAGGTTCCGGACGCCGAAGGAGTTCCGGAGATCGCGCCGGTCGACGTATTCACCGACAGGCCCGAAGGTAGACCTGTGGCGTTGTAGCTTGTAGGCGAGTTGGTTGCCGTGATCTGGTACGAGAAGGCGCTGCCTACCATACCATTTGCCGACAAGGAACTGGTGATCACAGGGGCACTGCCTACCGCAGGTTCAAGAGCGGCCATCTGCATGGCCCAGCCACTTGTGGAGGAACCAGTGGCGAAATACCATCCGGTACTGCCTGCCGCGTCGTCTTGGATGACGTTACCGTTCGCGGCCGAGCGGGAGTTGAAGCCCGCTCCCGCTGAACCGGTACCGTCGCTTGCCAAGAAGCCAAAGATCAAGTCATTGGCGACTGTGGTCTGTCCGCCGGCCGAAGCTGAACCGGAACTGCCCGTATTGCCAGCCTGAATATCGACCGGGGTGGTTGCGCTCACACCCGAGTACTCGATTATCTGCTCCTTGATAAAACTGGCGCCGCCGGAAAGCGTGATGGTCACAGAGTCCGCCCCGCCCTTGATGTTCTTGGCGTAGTAGACCCGGGATTTTGCGCCACCCGGAGTTGTCAATTGACTACCGACTTCAGTGAACATGTTCCCCTGCGTATCGGCAATTGAAGAGAACGTTGGGCTGCCAGCAAAGTCGAACCCGACCAGGATGATGTCGCCGGCAGTGGTGTTGGATGAGAACGCCAGTGACTCGGTGCTAGCGCTTGAAACTGTCCCGGCTCTGACCTGCACAAATCCGATCGCCGCATGTGCGGACGTAACGGTCAGCAGAACGACCGTTAGCATGAGGACGGTGAGCAAGAAGCTGCGAGTGTGCACTTTATTCACGAGAAGATCTCCTTAGCTGGTTTGAACGTGGTCTTATTTGTCAGTCCCTAAATTTCTTCCGAAAGAACAATAGCGAAGTTGAACAACCACTTAATTTCCTGACAGACAAGCACGTTTTGAAGACATAATGACGGCGTCCCAGACAAAGGAAATCAGTTGCAATAGAGGGTTCCTGAGACACGTTGGAATCGAGCATTCTTGTTCTTATGTCTGACTCTGCTTCACCACTTGACAACGCAAGCTACTTAGCCAGACACGAAGGACTTCACCCGCGGTGCGTCCGGCGCGCAGGACTTTTCCTGCGCGAAGAAAGCTATCTGAACTTTTCAACCGCACGTAACGACTGACATTCTTCTGGCTGCTGACGACCTAATCAAACAGAAGGCCCTCTGCTTTCGGAACCCTCCTCCCCGGCATCATTTCGCGCTTAGGAGACTCAGTGAGCCTTAAGCAGCCGTAGTGATATATCACCTATCACAAACTTGTCAAGCCCAAAAGCCGCTAATTTTGGGCGGACGACCAGCCTACGCTTCCGCCATCTCTGAGCAACCCAATGCTCCAGTTTGGCGTAGCTACGCTTTCGGCAACAATTTCGAGTGAATGAATCGACATTTGCCCGCCTGCAACCCGATTTATGGCCATTCTTAAGTCCGCACGTATACGAGCTCATTGGAAATGCTTTGCACTGAAAACTTCATGCGCATCACATATGTTTTCTGCAATATCAGCGTACAATTGCAGACAATTGGGAGACTGCATGGCCGGTATGCGACTTCTCGCGATTGGTGAGATCCTTTGGGATGTGATTAACGGAGTAGAGACGCTGGGCGGCGCACCTTTGAATTTCTCTGCGGCCGTGCAACGTCTCGGGAACTCAGCCTTCCTATTAAGTGGAGTCGGTGCAGATCAACTTGGAATGCGCGCACTCAATTCGATGGGTTCCCTTGGGCTGCCGACGGACTTTGTCCAAGTTCGGCAGCGCAGCGATACAGGAACCGCCCTGGTAACTACAGACAACGATGGAAACACCCAGTTCTACATCAAGCGGCCTTCCGCCTTTGACGAAGTAGAAGTAACTGCGGAACGGATGTTGGCGATTGAAGCACTACAACCCGAATGGATTTACTTCGGAACGCTCGCGCAATCCAATCGATCCCGGGAAGAATTCTTGTTTCGCTTGTCGCAAAAACTCCCGTCCGCCAAATACTTCTATGACATCAATCTGCGTGACGGTCATTGGAATCTGCAGCTTGTGGAACGTCTTTCGAGGCTGGCTTCCATAGTAAAAATGAACGAAGCCGAAGCTATGCAGTTGTCTGAATTAACCCAACCTCGCCGAGTCTTCTCTTTGGAGGAGCTATGCAGATACTGGGCTTCGAAATACGACGTGAAAACTAATTGTGTCACATTGGGGAATCAAGGCTGCGCCGTGTTTGCAGACGATTTCCTTCGATATTTCCATGGATACAAGGTCAAGGTGATCGACACGGTTGGGGCTGGCGATGCATTCGCGGCCGGCTTTCTTCATGGCTTTCATAGTCAGTGGACAATCGTCGAGAGTGCTGCTTTTGCAAACGCTTTGGGAGCTTTGGTTGCAAGTCTCCCGGGCGCTACCCCACCTTGGACTGTCGCGGAATGCCGCCGACTAATTTTGAATAGAAGCAATTCGCAGAACGACTCATCGGCCGATTAAACCGAGTACGCTGCTAATTCTTTTTGGCGAGCTGGTGATACAGACTTGTCGCCAGAACCGAACGCTGCTGGATCCCCTAACGACCCGCGGCGCGAGATTGCAGCAGTAACACCCAATCGCCGTCTCCGGCGTGATTTTTGCCCGGAGCTATGAACGCCCTCGATCCGTGGTTTGCAAACGGTGCGCCCACAAGATCCCGATACGACCCATTGCTGGGATCGAACCACCTTGCCCGGGCTGCACCTCGCAATGAAGACATCTCGATTGAGATCGACCGGACAGTTGGGACGTAGACGACAACCGTCGACCCGTCCTTAGTTCTCGCCGCGGTTGCATAGTCGCTTTCGGTCACGCGCGTATCGACGCTGCCGAAGGCGCCGTAACCGCCTGTAAGTACCTTGTGATCCTGGTCTGGCACCAACTCCTGCCAAGGGAGAGACGAAAAGAACTGAGCCCAAATGCCTAGTTGCTCAACTCCGGGTGTGTCAATTTTGTCTTTCCAGCCATCCGCGAACGACCAAGTGTACCTGTTACCGTACCACTGTCCAAATCCACCGCTGAGCATGGTCCAGTAGCCCTGCTTGCGCAGAACAAACGGCGTTCCGAAATCGGGCGGCTCTCCGACGTTCTCCCAGTCGTAGTGCGCCTCCATCAGGTAAGCAGGGGCACTTGGTTTCTGGTTATAGCTGTGCAGCATCTGGATATATGTGGGCGAATATGTGTAAGTCCCGTTGATCTCGATGAGCGGAATCCAGCGCGGATCATCGAACGATGAACTGGTGCGCACGTTGAGCTCGACACTCTGCAATTGGTTCGGAGCGGCAGAACGGATTCCTTTAGATACAGCCTGGACTAGGCGATCATCCTCGGGTATAGTCCACAAATCGAAATCATTTCCATTGAGCCACGCCACGTTGGTGAAGTTCTTGTACCGGTTGCCAAGGTATCGGCCATAGTTGTAGGCCGCTTCCTCCCCATTGTTGCGCAGTGACGGAAGCCAGCCGATGGTCTCGATGGGGTCAATGAACACCAATAGGTGATGCTTTTGAGCAAGCTGGATGATGTGATCGAGTCTCGAAAAGTACGCCTCATTTGGCTTGCTCAGGTCATAGTGAACGAAATCAGTGCCACCGGCGAGATAACCATTGAAGGGCTTTATGCCATCGGGAGTAACGGCATCTTTGTTGGTTGGGTAGTCGTTACCAGCGCACATCAGGTCGATCCACCCAAGGGTGTTGAAGCCATGCGTTTCGCGATCGGCGAAATAGTATTCCGCCTCCTGCTCCGTCAGCCGCCCCATGAGCCCTTGCGGGGTATCGCCAACCATGAGAAATGGCTTTCCATTCCGATCGACGAGGTAGCGATGGTTCGCGCTCAGTTTCAGGGGAAACGCAGTCTGTGCTGAAGCCACCCCTGCGCTTGCAGCTAGGATGATCATAGCGAGCGTGAGTTTCGTGAGCTTATGCATGGATGATCTTGGACCTCAACTTGTCTAGGACCGATGATCCCCTGACTCTCCATTCGCAAGTACGAACGACCGAAAAGACGCAAAGGCTTTGTGGGGGACCGAAAGGTGCTTCGTACGTACGTGCCGTCGCATCGTAGGAATGATCCAGATACGGGGTCATGTACTCTGGGGGCGAGTTGTAGCCCGCGGAAAAGGCAAGAATCGACGGGCAAAATGCGCTGGGCGCGGCGCGACAATTAGAAGCGCAAACACTCCGACCGCCAGATT
>Ga0335069_10001140_pt1 | contig 42835 bp, 46 predicted proteins | sample Lox_Sample_11_FD_206714 | JGI IMG/M metagenome (GOLD analysis project Ga0335069, IMG submission 206714) | Soil microbial communities from Loxahatchee National Wildlife Refuge, Florida, United States - Lox_Sample_1.1 | ecosystem: Environmental > Terrestrial > Soil > Wetlands | place: USA...
GGTTAGATACTAGCTCCGCTAAAAGGATGCCGACTCTTTGCGAGGCAGCACAGACCAGTCGTCGCCACGCTGAGCGCGCTCCGGAAGATTCCCCGGCTCGCAAGGGAGAATTCCTATCCGGCTCAATCCCGCCGGTTTGACGCTCCGGGTTGCGGTTGTTATCATCAACCTGCGGGGTGGAGCAGTCTGGTAGCTCGTTGGGCTCATAACCCAAAGGTCGGTGGTTCAAATCCACCCCCCGCAACCAAAACCCTCTTTTGGTTTCAACGGGTTGAGCTAATCTCACGGCTTCCTCGGCGACTCTAAAACCCGAAATCCAGCTAATTTTTTTACGATTCTTTGCGCGTTTTTTGCGCAAATTCCGACGCACGGACTTTCTTGCCTCGGCTCCGGTTTTTCCGCTTCGATGTCCTGTTCAGTCTCTTGACCACAGGCGCATCTATAAATTCCGGCATTGGCACTTGTTCGACAGTTTGACCGACCGACCTCTTCGCCCAGTACCCTCGTCCGGGGTGGGGAATTTTCAGTTTCCGACACACCTTGCCTAGCCTGACGTCTGAGATTCCGTACTTCTTCGAGAGCTTCACGAGCGGCTGATCCCACACTTCGTTGTAAAGCTCAACCCGGTTCCACGAAATACTGGCGAGTTGAAGCTCTCGGAGATTCTCAACTGCACAGGCATTGGTTGCGCGGGCTGTTTGCTCTGTCATAACCCGTTTCGGTAACCGCGGTCGGGCTTTTTGAATCTGGGACGTTCGCCCCGGCTTCGGAAGTACGGAAGCATTGGCAGCCGTTTGCCAGTGAACCGTGTGCGATTGGCAGAACGCATCATCCACAGCGCGTGGGTCGTTCCATTCCCTTTGAGTGTCAATCGACATGTTTCCGGGACGTGACAGCGCATCCTTCATGCGCTTCGAGCGAAGAGTCCTGAACTTGTTCGCGAGGCACAGGTTGAGGTAGTTCTGAAACCGGGCTTGGTTCGCCCCAAAATGCTTCCCCGGGTCGAAGGTCTGAATCACGTCTTCCTTGCCAGCGTCTCGGTGTTTGGAATTGAGTGGCAGGTATCGCAGGTGAATCAGCAGGTCTTGCGTCCAGTCCTCAAGGTCTTCTCTTGACGCTGATGCTTCGGTGTGCCTCGTAACCCAGTTGCGAACGTAGTTTGGGAATCGCTCGTGGAACTCGTCAAAGTCCTTAGGGACGACAAAACCATCATGTCCGACAAACCGACCGTCCCTGACCGAGAACGGATCGCGCTTTTCAACAGAAAAATTGTGGAAATTCACAGTTCGACTTGCGGCTGTGGCGGTATTGACCTGCATGGAGATACTCCTCGAAAGGAAATTGATCAACATGCGGGCAAGTGTAGGAGGTCGAGACGAACTGACGGCAAGGGTTCAACAGGCGTTGATGCTGCCGACGAAGAAGCAGGCAGCGCAAATTGTGGACGTGGTGGTGGATAGCCTAGAAGCCACGTTGCTCAACAATCTGACTGTAGACGGTTTCACGCTCAAACTCGGTAGCTTCGGGAAATTCTCCGTGCGCCACAAAGCCGGAATCCGCCGAAGAATTCCGTTCACGGGCGAAACTATTCTGACGAAGGACAAGCGGAAGATCAGGTTTCTCAGCTTAGGTGAACTTCGCCAGTGCGAGAAGGTCTACCGGGACTAGGGTCAACTGTCATGAGAGGGAGACTGCGATGCCAGACCAAGAATGGTTCACGGTTGTGGAGGTCGCCAAAATGCTGAAAGTCAGTCGAGACACGATCACCCGCCGATTCGAAAACGAACCCGGCGTGATTGATCTCGGAACGCCAACACGCCGCTACAAACGACGCCATCGAATTCTGAGGATTCCCGCCGCCGTTCTGAATCGGTTCCTCTACAAAAAGCGAGTGGCATGACGGGCGCAGATGGAACGTGATCCAAGCGTGACGTGGCTGCGTTGAGTCCATGCCCCAGTGCGCTTGGTTCCCGTGGGGAAGCCGACCTTCCCAGATCAGCAGCAGGACTTGCAGAACGCAGCGGAGTCCAGAGTAACAAGAGAATGTGACGGGAGTGTGAAGTTTTGGGAGATTCGACGTGAAAGCCGATTCTACGACGTTTGGCTTCCGGGCACTCTTCGGGTCATCCGCACGTGTCCGTAGGTGCGCACACCCTTTTGTACCAGTTTTGCGTGGCTACCGAATGTCAGACCCCCGACATCATCCGGCTAGTGCGGCGGCGTATTCAGTTCCGTCCATCCTCCACCGGGAGGCACGGTGTCGGAGTTGACGATAGTGCCTTGCCCGTTCTTGAAGTAGCGGCTCTTGGTCCCTGTCCACACGTCCTGCCTATTTCCCAGCGGATCGACTGTGGGAGTGATCCCCGTCAGGATGTTGCCCCACTCCTCTGATTGTGCTGCACTGCGTTGTTGACCACGCTCGAAGGACGCGACCTGCTGCTGCATGGCTTTCATGCTCTGCTCGAACTGCGCGACCTGCATTTGAATCTGCCGGATACGACCTGCCTGTCGCTGGCGCTGGTAATCGAGCGCATAGGCATCCATTTGCTTCTGGCGCTCCACCCACTGTGGATTCAGCCGGAACGAGCGAACGCAATGCTGCAATACATCGGTTGCCAAGGAAACCTGTTCCGGGGGAGCAAGGTAACTGACCAAGTTGCGGACAGTCCAAAGCCCCTCGCTAAGGTTCGTTTTGGCGTAAACAAAGGCGGTCATTGCTCCATTACCAGACTCGCATCGGTAGGTGACTTCGCCCGTGCTTGAACTTTTCGCGGAGGGGTCTGGCGGCAAGTTGTCGGGTATCGGGATCGACGGCGCGTGCGCATCCGTCGTTAGGCTCTTGCAGATTTCCTTGAAGCGCGACTGCGCGTACTTCTCGGCGTATTGTTGTCCCGTGTGGTAGCTCGCGACCGTCAACTGAGCCTGCGCTCCCAAATCCACGAATTCCCCTTCGCGATGGAACTGGTTGGGCACCGCATACGGAGGAATGCTGACGTCGCCAAGGCGCACGGTTGCCTTGCCATCGGGAGACTTGAGATCAACTATGAGGCGCACGTCGGAATATCCCAGCCGAAACATCCCGGCTTTCGCCGCCCAGCCCTTCGGCACGTCGAGCGCAAAGCCATGCTCCGGGCTAGGGTCTTGAAGCTGCACCCACGATTGCGCGTGTGCAGGGGGAACCGATAGGCAACACATCCAGAGAAACCCGAACGCGAGGAATACTGCAAGCCAAACCGCTGTTCTCCGAAACGGCATGTCAGCCTCCATCCGGCGAAGTTTGCCCAAAGTCGGGCGCGATTTCAAGGTTTCATCGCTGGCGATAACTTCGCCGCCTCGGCTGAGGGAGCAACCACCCAGACGTACTCAAGGACTTGCGATCCGCTGTTCGTGACGTTGTGCCGAGTCGCGGGCGGAATGTAGGCGAGCATGTTCTCCTTGAGCGGCACGTCAGGATGTCCCTCGATGTTCGCGACGCCACTCCCATGGAGAATGACCAGAGCCTCCTCGTTCGCCGAAGTCGAATGCCAGCCCACGCTTTCACCGGGCTTGAGCTTCACCGAACCACCGCGCATCCCGCCCGTCTGGGGCGATCCCTTGAGCAACGGGCAGTCGCCCCCGGCACAGTCCAAGGCGAACGTCATCGGCTCGCGTTTGGTTTGCTGCTGCTCTGCTGCCATGACGCCGAGCGACACGGCGACGAATATGAGTACCACCAGCTTGACTCTATTCATGGCTCCTCGATTGGGGATCGTGCGCCTCGTCCATGCCATCTTGTCATTGCGGGTGAACGCGCTTATGGGTGACCGCGTTGCCGATCAGCGTATCAAGGACTTTCCGATCCACATCCGCGAGTTTCTTAATGTAGAGGCATCCTTTTCCTGTCGTGTGTTTTCCAAGTCTATTCAGTAGGGATTTCGCATCATCGTTTCCCAGTAGGCTATATAGAACGAGGGCGGCCTTGCGCGGTGAAAAGCTAATGAGCGGCATGTCACCTTCACGACCGCTGTCGTATCTATAGTGATGGGTGCCGAAGCCAACAATAGCCGACCTCCAGAGTTTCGGCTTTTCGCCAGAAGCTCGTTGCATAAGTTGAACCAGTTCCTTCGCGTCGGAGCGTTGGGTCGGATTGGTCAGGGCGTTGATGTAGGCAGTCACGCTCAAAGTTGTCGCCTTGGTCTTGTTTTCTGGCATTTCAGTCTCCGTTTTTCCGCGACCGGGTGAAATACTAGCGTTCGAGCACCTATATTTTCAAACACATCGGATCAGTTGCGAGAAGGCTGAAATTGACTCTAGAGCAGTTCCGCCAATCACTCACCGCAGCCCAGCCGCCAGCCGGGCTGACACACGCCCTCGCCGGACTGTGGTGGGATAGGAAAGGCGATTGGAAGCGGGCGCACGAGTCCGCGCAGAAGGACGAGGGCATCGCAGGTTCTTGGGTGCATGCGTATCTGCACCGCAAGGAAGGCGATCAGGGCAACGCTGCCTACTGGTATGGTCGCGCAGGCAAGCCAGTCTTCCGGGAGCCGCTTGATGCGGAGTGGATCAGCATCGTAAAAGCTCTACTCGGGTAAGGCACGATGGTGCTGATTTGTCTCCGGGGGCACCCCGCTAGTCACAATTTACTTCAGCGTTTTTTCGATGGAGTCGATCTCCTTCTTCAACTGCTTCAAAACCGCTTTGAAGGGCTGGGTCAAATTGTACTTGGATGGCACTTTGCCAAGTTGCCGATTTCCGTTCGTAGGATGTATCTGAAGAATGAGCGTCTCGATGTCTTTCAGGTAGTTGATGTTCTTAATGCGGAAAATCTTGAACGTGTCCCAACGATGACGGTGACGATCTTTGAGATGACCGTTCATCCTTCCATAAAGATCGCGGGTCAGACCTACGTAATAAAGCTCACCGCCTTTGTAGAGCGCGTATATGCCTGAAAAGTGCTTCATGACTTTCACCAACGCAACCTTGAAGTAGGGACTCTCAAAGAGGCTGGAGGGCAGCTTCCGCGTCATCCCTTTAATGAGACGCCCTTTCGTGCTCTTCCGCCTCTTTCGTCGAGTTGCCTTCTTCTCAATTGCCATCGAGTGTTGGTCACGCGTTATTTCACACGGATTGTACCGTAAGGCTGGGGCAAGCAACTGTCAATAGCGGACGAGGAAGGGCAAAAAACATCAAGTTGCACAGAGAACAATGTGCTAGTATTCATTAACCCAGAGGGTTAATACAACTACTTGACACGATCAAGCCGTGAGAATAGGCTTTAAATCAGGCAAGTTCGCTAAGGCGGCGAACTCGGAATCGCTATCTAACCGCCAATGGGGAGCGAAACGCGCTGCCAAGATTCGACAGAGGCTCGTGGAACTCGCCGCCGCTGACACGCTGGCTGACGTCAGCCGATTGCCCCCGCCGCGCTGTCATCAGCTTAGTGAAAACTTGGATGAGCAGTTTGCGGTGGATATTTCCGCAAACGAACGGCTGGTCTTTGCAGTTGACCACGACCCGATCCCGCGAAGGACAGATGGAGGGATTGACCTTAGCAAGGTTCTTGCCGTCATCGTATTGAGAATTGAGGACTACCATGGCTGATAACAAAAAGAGGATTGAATTCAAGCCCGACTACGTGATTGCTCCGGGAGCAACCCTACTTGAAACAATCCAATCGCGAGGTCTCTCGCAAGCCGAATTGGCGAAGAGAACAGGGCGTCCGCTCAAGACAATAAACGAAATCATCAAGGGCAAAGCTGCAATCACAGCAGAGACTGCCCTCCAACTGGAACACGTTCTGAACGTGCCAGCTTCATTTTGGAACAATTTGGAACGAAACTACCAACAAGCTCTGGCGACGCTCAAAGAGCAAAAATCGTTGGAGGGAGCACAAGATTGGACTCATAAGTTTCCTGTCAAGGAACTTATGAAGCGGGGTGCGCTTCATCAATCACGCACAGGAGTAGAACTGGTTCGAGCAATGTTCCAATTCTTTGGTGTGAGCAGCATGACTGCATGGAGTCAAATGTGGACTGCTCCCGCAGCAGCGTACCGTCGTTCGCCCGCCTTCCGCACTTCGCCTGAAGCTACAGCGGCTTGGCTGCGGCTTGGAGAGATCACAGCCCAGCAGCAAGAATTACCACCGTTCGACAAGACGGCTTTTAAACAAGCACTTGGTCGCATGCGTGGTTTTATGAACCTTCATCCGGCTGAGTTGCAGAAATCAATGGTCAATGAGTGCCGCAAGGCTGGAGTAGCTTTGGTTTTCGTCAAAGAATTACCTCGTACCCGCGTCCACGGAGCAGTTCGCTGGGTTGGAGACAATCCGATAATCCAGCTAAGCTGTCGTTACAAAGTCGAGGATATTTTCTGGTTCACATTTTTTCATGAGGCGGGACATGTTCTTCTGCATGGCAAGCGTGACATTTTCCTTGAGGACGACAGCAACGGTGACGACAAGGAACGAGAAGCAGACGCGTTCGCTACGAGCCAGCTAATACCAGAGCCTCGATGGCGGCGTTTCGTCGGTGCCTCGCGTTTCTCCGAATCGAACGTGAAAGAACTGGCAAACGATGTTGGCATTCCTGCTGGGATTGTTGTCGGTCGCTTGCAGCACGAAGGAATAATTTCGTTTTCCCGGTTCAATCATCTCAAGAGAAGGTTTGACCTTACGGAGCCGTTGTCGGCTTAGGTCATCGAATTTGAATTCAATTTTCACGGGGCGATTGTGCGAGGTGAAGAAGACCCAGAACAACAATCTGCCAATCCCGGTCACATTGCGCGATTCAGCCTCTGTGCGATAATGCGATTTCTTCCCCCAAAGACCAGTTGTTCGCGTGCTAGAGAACCTGAAATACGCACACATGGATCAAGCAACCCACAGCAAGATCGTTTCTTTCATTTGGGGTATCGCCGACGACGTTTTACGCGACCTGTTCAAACGCGGTAAGTATCCCGACGTCATTCTGCCAATGTGCGTTCTCCGTCGTTTGGATGCTGTGCTGGAGCCGACGAAGAAGGCTGTCCTCGAAACCAAGGGAATGCTCGACAAAGCGGGTATTACCGAGCAGCACGTCGCTCTCTGCGATGCCTCCAAACATCCTTTCTACAACACTTCCAAATTCACGCTCCGTGATCTCAAGTCCCGTGCCAGCCAGCAGCAGTTGCTCGCGGATTTCGAAGATTACCTGAACGGGTTCTCGGAGAATGTTCGGGACATTCTCGACAATTTCAAGTTTCACAACCAGCTTTCCACGCTCTCCAAGTCCGATTCTCTTGGCACGCTCATCGGCAAATTTCTCGATCCGGAGATTGATCTCAGTCCAGCGGGGATCGACAACCATTCCATGGGCACTGTCTTCGAGGAACTTGTCCGCAAGTTCAACGAAGAGAACAACGAGGAAGCTGGTGAGCACTGGACGCCGAGGGATGCCGTTAAGCTCATGGCGAACCTGATCTTCCTGCCGATAGCCGACAAGATTCAATCAGGCTCATATCTGCTCTACGATTGCGCGTGCGGTACCGGGGGAATGCTGACAGTCGCGGAACAAACCCTCAAGGAGTTGGGGAAGAAGCAGAACCACCAGATCGTCGCGCATCTCTACGGACAGGAGATCAATCCCGAAACCTACGCCATCTGCAAATCTGACATGCTTCTTCAAGGGGAAGGCGAGAGTGCTGACCACATTGTCGGGGGCGCGGAACATTCCACCCTGTCGCACGATGCTTTTCCGGCGCAAGAATTCGATTTTTTACTCGCGAATCCCCCGTATGGGAAGAGTTGGAAGAAGGACTTGGCGGATATGGGTGGCAAGGATGGAGTGCGCGATCCTCGCTTCCGCGTCATGCACGACGGCGAGGAACTGTCCCTTCTTACGCGCTCCAGCGACGGTCAGTTGCTTTTCCTCGCCAACATGGCGTCCAAAATGAATCACCAGACGCCGCTCGGCAGCCGCGTTGCAGAGGTTCACAACGGATCGTCGTTGTTCACCGGGGACGCGGGGCAGGGCGAAAGCAACATCCGGCGTTGGCTGATCGAGAATGACTGGCTGGAAGCCATCGTCGCCTTACCTCTGAACATGTTCTATAACACCGGGATTGCTACTTACGTCTGGGTGCTTAGCAATCGCAAGACGGAACGCCGCAGGGGCAAGGTTCAACTCATCGACGCCACGCAATGGTTCAAGCCCCTCCGTAAGAACCTCGGCAAGAAGAACTGCGAGCTTTCGCCTGAAGACATCCAGCGTATCTGCGATACCTACCTCGCGTTCAAGGAGACTGAACAGTCGAAGGTATTTCTCAATGCCTCTTTCGGCTATTGGAAGGTAACCGTCGAACGTCCCCTGCGCCTGCACAGCCAGCTTTCGGTGAAAACTATCGAGTCTCTGCGCTTCGCTTCCGGTGACGAGGAACTCCGCAGCGAATTCTTTGAACAGCTTGGCGAGGCACTTTTCGAGAATTTCGCCAGCGTGCAGACGAAGCTAGAGACACTCGTCAACGAATGGGGCAATGGTGAGGAGGATGAGGAAGCCGACGAAGGCGCGGCTAAGAAAGGCTTGCCCGAAAAGAAAAAGAAGAAGCTCCTCGATGCGAGGACTTGGGAGCGCGACGGTAAGCTCGTTGCGACTGGTAACGCACTGCGCAAGGAAATTGGCGACAATCTATTCGAAGACCACAATGTTTTCCGCGAGCGCGTGGCGGGTACGCTCGACAAGCTGAAGATCAAACTCAGTGCGTCCGACTTGAAGGTCATTCTGCGAGCCGTCAGTTGGCGCGTGGAAACGGCTCCTCCCGTCATCGCCAAGGTTCACAAGCCCGGCAAAGCCAAGGCTGATCCGTTGCGTGGATTTTACGAAATAACCGTGGACGGCAAGACATGCGTGGTTGAATACGAGCCTGACTCAGACCTGCGCGACACCGAGCAAGTTCCATTGCTGGAGGAAGGCGGCATCGAGGCATTCATCCGTCGAGAAGTGCTGCCCTATACACCGGATGCGTGGATAGACGAATCCGCAACGAAGATCGGCTATGAGATTTCCTTCACCCGCCACTTCTACAAACCGCAGCCTCTTCGCTCGCTTGACAAGATCAGGGCTGACATTGTGGCGTTGGAGAAGGAAACAGGCGGCTTGCTCGATGAGATAGTCAAGGGCGGAACGAAATGAGAGAGATTCTCGGCAAGGCGAAAACGGTTCGTGAGTTGCTTAAGGGCGTTAAGTATTCTATCGACTACTACCAGCGGGAATACAAATGGCAGGAAAAGCAGATCAACGAACTTGTGGACGATCTCAGCGGAAAATTCCTAGAGGAATATCGTCCTGAGCATGCTCGCAACAAAGTCGCCGATTATCCCCATTACTTTTTGGGTTCGATCATCATCAGTAAGAAGGAAAGTGCTGGGTACATCGTAGATGGTCAGCAGCGTCTTACCAGCCTTACCCTGCTGCTCATTCTGCTCCGAAATCTTCAGAAAGACCGCGAGAAGCAGGTCAATGTTGATGAATTGATCTTTTCTGAGAAGTTTGGTCAGAAGTCTTTCAATCTTCACGTGGACGAGCGCACCCCAGCGATGGAAGCACTTTACGAAGGTCATCCATTCGACCTGAACGGGCGTCCCGAATCTGTTCAGAATCTTGTCCAGCGCTATCGCGACCTCGAATCGTACTTGCCTGAAGAATTGCGCGAAGCTGCGTTGCCGTATTTCATCGACTGGCTGCTTGAGAACGTTCACCTTGTCGAAATCACTGCCTATTCCGACGATGACGCCTACACCATTTTTGAGACAATGAACGACCGTGGTCTCTCACTCAGTCCCACGGACATGCTCAAAGGCTATCTGCTCGCCAACATCGACGAGAACAAACGTATCGCTGCGAGCGCACGTTGGCGTGAACGCATCCGGGAACTCAACGACGCTGGCAAGGAAGTCGAGTCCGATTGCTTCAAGGCGTGGCTGCGCAGCCAATACTCCAACAAAATTCGCGAGCGCAAAAAGGGTGCAAAAGCGGAGGACTTCGACCGCATCGGCACGGAGTTCCATCGCTGGTTGCGAGATGCCGCCGACACCATTGGTCTCCTGCAAAGCGAGGATTTCTATCGCTTCATCGACCGCGATTTCACTTTCTACAGTCGTCAGTATCTCCGGCTCATAGCGGCTTCAGAGAAGCCCATGCCCGGATTGGAGCACGTTCTCTACAACGCCCAACACGGATTCACCCTGCAATACCTCCTTCTACTCGCCCCATTGCGACCGGACGACGGAGACGCTGTGGTGAATCACAAGTTGGGTTTAGTCGCTCGGTACATCGACATCTTGCTCACTTGGCGACTGTGGAATTTCCGCACCATCGCATACTCCACCATGCAGTATTCGATGGCGCAGGTTGTCTTTGGCATTAGAGGGCTTTCGGTGGAAGCACTGTCAAAGAAGCTCCATGAAAGCCTCGTCAGCGAGGGCAATGAGAAGGGGACGTTCGCCAGCAATGACCGCCTGCGAATGCACCAGCAAAACCGCTACGCGCTCCATCGCATCCTTGCCCGCTTGACCGACTATGTAGAAACACAATCTGGTCTCCCGTCTCGGTATCTCGATTATGTGAGCGAGGGCAAAACCCGCTACGAGGTTGAACATATCTGGGCTGATCATCCTGAGCGTCACATAGACGAATTCCCACACCCAGCAGATTTTGCCGAACATCGCAACCGGATCGGCGGGTTGCTCCTGCTGCCCAAGAGCTTCAACGCTAGTTACGGAGACCTGACCTACGAGGAAAAACTACCGCATTATCTCGAACAGAATCTACTCGCTCGCTCGCTGCACCCGCAGTGCTATGAATATAACCCCGGATTTCTGCGCTTCAAGGAGCAGAGTGGCTTACCATTTGTCCCGCTGACGCAGTTCAAGAAGGCTGACGTGGAGAGCCGCAGCCAGCTTTACACGAAGATCGCCGAGCGCATCTGGAATCCGGATGACCTCTTGCTTGGAGACCAAGCATGATTGACGGTCTCAAGCCTTATCCGGACTACAAAGATTCCGGTGTTTCTTGGCTCCGAGAGATTCCAGCGAATTGGAATGTGCGGCGGATGAAGCTGCTTTTGAGGGAACTCGATTTGCGATCATCGAGCGGCAAAGAGCAGTTGCTTCGCGTGTCCCAATACACGGGCGTGACGCAGCGAAAAGCCACTGACGGCTCCGGAACGCCCGATACACGAGCAAAGTCGCTTGTTGGCTACAAGCGTGTTGCCCCAGACGACCTTGTCATTAACATCATGCTCGCGTGGAACGGAAGCATGGGTGTCTCACGTTTTGAAGGCATCGTGAGTCCGGCTTACTGTGTTTATCGTTTCAAAGAAGGTGCCCGACCTTGGTACTACCACGAGCTATTGCGCCTTCCGGCTTACAAGGGTCGAATCAAGACCGCATCCACGGGCGTGGTCGAAAGTCGTCTCCGGCTTTATTCCGACGACCTCGGTCGGATTGAGGCAATACAACCGCCGCTGGACGATCAGGACGCAATCGTGCGATTCATCGACCAGGTAGCCGGGCGGATTGATCGTGCTATTCGCGCCAAGAAGAAATTGGTCTCTTTGTTGAACGAGCAGAAGCAGGCAATCATCCACAGTGCTGTCACACGCGGTCTCAATCCCACCGTTCCTCTCAAACCCTCAGGCGTACCTTGGCTAGGCGACATTCCAAAGCATTGGGAAGTTCTTCGCTGCGGGAATCTTTTTTCTGAAGTTGTAGACACCGGGCATTCCAGCGCACAGTTATTGTCGATTGACCGCTTCAAAGGAGTCATGCTTCAGTCTGACACCGGGCGAAGAACCCGCGCTTCTGAAGACCGTAGTTCCTACAAGCGTGTTCGTCCCGGGCAGCTCGCATATAACCTAATGAACGCTTTTATGGGTGCGCTAGGTTTCTCCACGCTCGACGGTATTGTCAGCCCGGCTTATGCAGTCGCGCAGCCCCGCCGCACAATCGAACCGCTCTACTTCCATCACTTGTTACGGACGACAGCCTACACTGGTGAGTTCAACAGGCAGTCGTATGGGATCATGTATGAACGAAACCGCCTCTATTTTGAACGGTTCAAACTTGTCCCTGCCCTAGTTCCGCCGCTCGACGAGCAACGCCAGATCGTCCACAGCATAGAAGAAAAAACTGCTTCTTCCAGCGTCGCCCTTGCTCGCGCCTACCGTGAAATAGACTTGCTGCGTGAGTATCGCACCCGGGTGATTGCGGACGTGGTGACGGGCAAGCTGGACGTACGCGAAGCCGCTCGCAAGTTGCCAGACACGGCTAAAGAAGTGACGCAGGAGATCGAGGAACTGACCGACGTTGAACCTGAGGACGCTGAACCTGAGGACGTTGAAGCATGACCACAGACATTTCTGAAAAGGGTCTCGAAACGCTAATCATGGTGCAAATGACCGGCAGCGACGGTCTCGCGCCTGCTCCGGAAGGTGCCTTATCGGAAATGCCGCTCTCAAGTGGCAACGGTTGGCTTGTGGGGAACCCGAAGGACTACGACCGCACTCAAGCAATCGACGTGCCTCAGTTGTTCCATTTTCTGCAAGCTACCCAGCCGGAGAAGTTCAAGAAACTCGGAATCGCCGATCCGAACGACGTCAAAGACATCGCCCGTCTCAAGTTTCTGACAAGGCTTTGCAATGAGATCGGCAAGCGGGGGTTGATCGACGTAATGCGCAAGGGTGTCAGCGATGGAGCGCTCAATTTTGATCTGTTCTATGGCACACCTTCGCCCGGAAACGCTAAGTCGGTAGCGCTGTTCGCCAAGAATCGCTTCGTCGTCACCCGTCAGCTACGCTACAGCACGGACGAAACACGTCGGGCGTTGGACTTGTGCCTCTTCATCAATGGCTTACCTCTCGCGACGTTTGAACTCAAGAACAGCCTAACTAAGCAGACGGTGGACGATGCCGTTGAGCAGTATCGGCGTGACCGTGATCCACGTGAAAAGCTCTTTCAGTTCGGGCGCTGTGTAGTGCATTTTGCCGTCGATGACGCAGAAGTGGCGATGTGTACTGAATTGCGCGGGAAAGCCTCATGGTTTCTTCCGTTCAATAAAGGATGGAATGATGGCGCGGGCAATCCTCCTAACCCAGAAGGGTTAAAGACGGACTATCTCTGGAAAGAGATTCTCACTCCGCAGAGGTTGACCAACATCCTCGAAAACTATGCGCAGATCATTGAGATCAAGAATGAAAGGACTGGAAAGAAGAAGCACCTCCAGATTTTTCCCCGATACCATCAGCTTGATGTCGTCCGAAAGGTGCTCGCCATCGTGCCTACAGACGGCATGGGCGGACGCTACCTTATTCAGCACTCCGCTGGCAGCGGCAAGTCCAATTCCATCGCGTGGTTGGCTCATCAACTCATCGGAGTAAAGGCGCAAGACACGGAACTATTTGATTCTGTAATCGTGGTGACCGACAGGCGTATCTTGGACGACCAGATTCAAAAAACCATTAAGCAATTTATGCAGGTCGGTGCCACGGTGGGGCATGCCGAGCATTCCGGCGATTTGCGGAAGTTCATCGAAGAGGGAAAGAAAATCATCATCAGTACCATCCAGAAGTTCCCGTTCATCCTCGATGAAATCGCCAAGGAAGAGAAGACGAAGAAGTTTGCCATCATCATCGACGAGGCTCACAGCAGTCAGGGCGGGAAGACTTCGGCTGCGATGAGTGAGGCTCTCGCTGACCCAGAGGATGAAATCAACGATGCCCTCGAAAAGCGCATGGCGGCACGGAAGATGCTGTCAAATGCCAGCTATTTCGCTTTCACGGCTACGCCAAAGAATAAGACGCTGGAGATGTTCGGAAAGCCGTTGCCCCCCGACGCCACGGGGAAGGTGAAACATCAGCCCTTCCACAGCTACACCATGAAGCAAGCAATCGAAGAACGCTTCATCCTCGATGTCCTCAAGAGCTATACGCCAGTGGACAGCTTCTACAAGCTCGTCAAGAAGATTGAAGGCGATCCGGAGTTTGACACGAAGAAGGCACAGAAGAAATTGCGGAAGTATGTCGAGAGCCACGACCACGCGATCCGACTGAAAGCCGAAATCATGGTGGATCACTTCCACGAACAAGTGATGGCGTTAAACAAGATCGGAGGCAAGGCACGCGCCATGGTGGTTTGCAACGGCATTGAGCGTGCCAACCAGTATTTCGCAGCGTTCAGGGAATATCTCGAAGAGCGCAAGAGTCCGTACCGAGCGATTGTCGCCTTTTCCGGCGAACATGAGTTTGGCGGCATGAAGGTCACCGAGTCGTCATTGAATGGATTTCCAAGCTCTGACATCCCAGACAAAATCCAAGACGACCCTTATCGGTTCCTGATCTGCGCGGACAAATTCCAAACTGGCTACGACGAACCGCTGCTTCATACGATGTATGTAGACAAGCCTCTCTCGGGGATTAAGGCTGTCCAGACCCTCTCGCGCCTGAACCGCGCCCACCCGGAGAAGCACGATGTGTTCGTTCTCGATTTTCAGAACAACACGCAAACGATCACGGAAGCATTTGCCGATTACTACCGGACGACCGTGCTCAGTGAAGAGACTGACCCCAACAAGCTCAACGATCTCAAAGCTGCCCTTGACGATGCGCAGGTGTATTCGCCTGTACAGGTTCAATCGCTGGTGGACTTGTTCATATCTGGCGCTGATCGTGACAAACTCGATCCGATCCTAGATACGTGTGTGGCTGTGTACAAGGAACGGCTGGACGAAGACGGTCAGGTGGATTTCAAAGGCAAAGCGAAAGCCTTTGCGCGTACCTACGATTTCCTAGCGTCGGTGCTGCCGTATACCAACCGCGAGTGGGAAAAGCTCTCCATTACGCTGAATCTCCTGATCCCCAAACTCCCTGCGCCTAAGGAAGATGATCTGTCAAAAGGGATTCTTGAGGCGATTGATATGGACAGCTATCGCGTGGAAAAGAGGGCGGCAGCGAAAATTGCCCTAGCGGACGAGAATGCCGAGATAGCTCCCGTGCCAGTGGAAGGAGGGGGACACAAACGCCAGCCCGAACTGGATCGGCTGAGCAATATCTTAAAGACTTTCAACGATCATTTCGGAACGTTGTTCACCGACGCTGACCGTGTGGCACAGAGAATCAGGGATGACATAGCGCCGAAAGTTGCTGCTGATCCCGCCTATCAAAACGCAAAGAAGAACACACCGAACGCAGCGAAAATCGAGCATGACAAGGCTCTGGCGAAGGTCATGCTTACCCTTCTGAAAGACGACACACAGGTTTACAAGCAATTCGTCGAGAATGAATCCTTCCAGCGGTTCGTGACCGACATGGTGTTCACCCTCACGAGCGGCGACTCCCCTTAGATATTCCAACTGTGCGACGTTTCCACTACACGGGGCGGTTTGATTTCAAGATTGACCGAAGATTCTCCAGCAGCCTGACCATCGCCAGCGTGTCCAGCGAACAGTACGCGAGCAGAGCGTTCCTGATCCGCTCGCGTTCATCGCGATCCAAGCTCCCACCGACCAGTGACTCCCAAGCAAGTCCGGCATCCTGCCCGTTGGCGACTTCCATGCCTTCATAACTCATTTCGGGCACGAGCGCTGGCAAGACCGACTTGATGGAGTAAGAGCCTGCGAACGCCGGATCGTAAACATGATTTCTGATGATCGGCAGCAAGTCCCACAGGCGCGATTGGATGTTCTTGATCCGTTCCGCGAATTCAGGTAGCGCAGAGGCGAGTTCGTCAAGTCTCGCTGATTCGAACTGCTGGTTGTATACGACGATGCTCCCAGTTTCAGGAAGCGCAGCAAAGAGCGATACGACGAATTCACGTCGCGGATCGTTGGCGTCATTGGCTAGGAACTCGAAATGCTGTGGTTCCGCGCCCGGTCGTTGCTGGATGTGAGCCGACCACTGAAAAGGGATTTGCTGGTACGGATGCGTGCCAGCGAAGCGAGGGATCGCTGGATTTACGGTCTCGAAATCAAGATAGGCGGGGGGATAGTTCAATTTTGCCAGTTGTGCTCTCAGCCCTTCGTGGTCGAACCAAGGCTCCCCCGTCTGCACGCAAGTAGCTGCACGGCGCTGAATGTCCGTCAACTCAAAATCCGCTGGAATATCCCTAATAGAGTCAACTCCCAGTTCTTCCAATTTCTCCATCGTGCTTGAGTGGAGGCGTGGCAAGAACCCGATGTGATCCTGTGGGCGCAGGGGATTGCAGCGGTTGAAAAACTCGCACGTGATGGGATTGGAGCAATGCCGACCGGGCGCGATGTCGGGTGTCTTGGATCGGTTTAGGATGCTAAAGAACGCCCTCAGCCTGAAGGTGACGTCGTGCTGCACCTTTTCGACGCGCCGGGTCAGGTTCCTGATCCTGAAAAACCGTCGCACGTCGATGTCGCCGCCCGCAAAGACATAGCTGCGGTTGATGTGCGCGAGGCACGCCGACGCGACGTCCAACCCACTCCGACGAAGCACACGGTATTGAAGCCCTATGTCTTCGAGATGGAAGGCATCTTCTTTCAGGTCGGTGCTGGATTTCACTTCAATGAGACGCCAACGGTGGTCTCTGCGTCGTTGCAGAACATCAACGCGAACCAGCACACCGCCATTCTCAAATGTGGCTTCGTAGATCGCCGGGACTTCCCGGCTGGCGACTAGCTCGCGGGTCGTTCGGATCGCCTGATCGAGACTGAGCTCACTGACCGCCACTCCACCGGGGAATAGTTTGCGTGCGAGTAGCCCGACCTTTTGCCCCTGCTCGATGATCGCCTCTGTCGCCGCGTCCGGCTCAGCCGCCAGTTCCGGCTCTCGAACCTGAAGCCAAAGCCTCTTCGGACACTGGCAGCCCGCCACAAACTTTGATTTGCTGATTCGCATGCTCACCTCAGCGCTTCCTCCTGCCACTGTCGAACCATTGCGCGGAACTCGCGCATCGCTTTGACCAAGGCTGTTTGCTCTGCGTCGTCGCGCCAGTCGGCAGACACGGTGAAGATTTGAAAGTCGTTCGCAGCATCCGCTTCACGATGACGTTCCGCTTCATGAATGTCCAGTGTCACTCCGACGTTCCTGCTCGTGACGTTCCCATCGCTGTCAAGGCTCAACCTCGTGAGCACGTAGGTATCAAACATCTCCATGATTGCCTCCGCGAGACTCACGCTGATTTCGCTTGCGAGTGCACGATTCGCCGCTTCCATTTCAAAGCATTGCGCCGTCCGCTCCGAAGTTCCGACGCCCACTGCTTATCACCGAACTCATACCGCACCTTGCGAATCCAGTTCTCCATCGCTGGATCATCGTCTTTTTCGTTGACGGCATCGTCATAGCAGTATCGGCACAGCCCCAGTCTGTCGAGGTTCGCCTCACCCACGGTCTCGTGGCACGCCCTACACCTGTTGCGACCCGCGCAAACCCATTTGATCAGACGCCATCCGAGCAGCAGGATGACGGGGAGGAAACCCGCGATACCCATGCCCAAAAACCATGAGTGCCACTGCGCGGCGTTGGCAACCGTGTTCTCCGTATAGCGCGGCATAGGGAACAGACAGAAAAGGAACAGCGCTTCCGCGCTAAGCGAGCTAATAAATCCGAGGAACATCAAGCCGAAACCCTTGAAGTGTTTGCCTTGGAAGACTCGACCTTCCTTCTGGGCGCGATACACGTCTGGAAGGACTCCAATGATCATGAGCCAAACTCCCGATGCAAACGGAGCGAGAGCCATGTATGCCAGAGCCAGCATCAAGAAATCGCTCTTCGGATCAGCCGCGATGAAGATGAACGGAATCGTGGCGTAGAGTAGTGGTGCGAGAAGCAAGAAGATAAGCGCAAGCACGCAACGAAAGAGGAACCGAATCGGCGATGTCAGCAAATGAAGATCGCCTGCAAGCTGGTTGATGTTTGCTTCCGTTCGTAAGTTCAAGATTTCCCCTCGTGCTGCCTATGCACCCACTGTCTGACGAATGCCGCTTTCGGTTTCTGGCACAGGCTTGATCTTCACGTTGACAGCAGCCTCACAAAGCGTTTGCAATTTTGTGCGGTACTTCATCGTCATCGCGGCTGCCGCTTCGACTGCCTTCGCGGCTTTCTTTAGCTCACTTTCGATCCCGTCAAGTTCAACAAACGTGCGCCGGACTTCTTCCGCCAGCGCGGAGTTCTTTTGAAGGAAATCTGCTCCTTCGACTCGCATCCGCTCGAAAACTGACTTAAGGACTTCTAAGTCTCTCGGCAGCCATGCCCTCGTGGTGCGAAGAATCCAAACGCCATCTTCCTGACCCCACCGTCGCTCACGGTCATGCTGCCGAAGCTGACTCTCCTCGCGTGCGACCATGATGCCGACCGGGCAGCGTCGCTCTCTGGCGTCGCGGATCAGTTTTCTGACGTCACCTTCCGTCACGGCGGACTTGTCTTTGTTGTCCACGACCATGCGCGGCTCCAGTGGCGCACCGCTAGGGTCGCGGTATGCGAGCAGGAAGTCGCCGTTCCGTGTAACTCGTTCAACACAAACTCCCGCCCAAGTTTGCGCCTCGTCCGAGAAAGCCAGTTCCTCTTTGCGACCGACCCTCGCAACCTTCGCCATCTCTGCTTCCAACTGCTGGTTTCGCTCACGAAGCTGAGCGACTTCCCGCAAGGAATCTTCGACTCTGCGGCTGAGGCTTTCTTTTTCTGACAGGGCAAGGCGCATTTCGTCCTTGAATCGACCTGCGAGTTCCGCAGTCCGCTTGGTTAGCTCTGTCTCGAATCTTAACCATGAGGTCTGATGCTCTCGCTCGTGCTTACCTTGCAGCAGCCGGAACGCCTCTTCAGCGGTGAGTTGGGCAACTCTAGCGAAGTCCTTCACTCCAAGACGGTCGAGAATCTCGGCGCGGCTGAGTTGGCCCAAGCCTTCACAGAGCGGACACTGAATCAACCCAACGTTTGTTTGAGAGTGCGTTGTCATATTTGCAGGGCCACCACAGCTACGAGGGAGGGTATATCTAGCGGTTAGAATGCTGTGACGCAGAGGAAGAATACGCCGAAAGCCGACGCGACGGCTGCTTTTGCAGGGTAACGAGGCGGGAATCTTTGGTTAGATTACCCGGATTTCCAGCCGACATCGCCAAGTTCGGCGTATTCTTCACGCGGGGAAGCGAGTGACCATCAGCGAACTCATCGAGGAGCAGCGAAGGTGCATGCGCTCCACCAATCCCCTAAAGCGATTCTCAGCGGCTCTGCTGATTCCCCACGCATTAGCGAAGAAACTACGAGAGCTTGAGAACCTCGAACTCGGTCAGCTACTCGATGACGAGGTTTGTTCGACGCTGAACCTCTTGGCTCCAGAAGCGACCATCTGTATAGAAGCTGCGGATCGCTTGCGTCGATAAGCCCTCTCCGAAGTACACAATGATAGGAGATCACTTGATGAAACAAGCCGCTTTCTACGTCCGAGTTTCGACCGTCGATCAGCACCCAGAGACGCAGCTGAGAGAACTTCGCGAGTACGCGCAACGCCGTGGCTTGAGTATCGCGCAGGAGCACGAGTATGTGGATCACGGGTTCGGCGGGGCTAAGGCACGCCGCCCCGCTCTCGACCGCATGCTCAATGACGCTCGAAGGCGTCATTTCGACGTGTTGATTGTCTGGTCGTGCGATAGGCTGGCACGCTCAACGAAGCACTTCTTGCAGGTTCTCGATGAATTGGATTCGTGTGACGTTCAGTTCGTCTCCTTGCGCGAAGCGTTCGACACGTCTGGAGCACTGGGTAGGGCGTTCCTCGGCATTGTTGCGGTTCTGGGCGAGATGGAACGGGCACTCTTAATAGAACGTGTGCGCAGTGGCATGGCACGCGCCCGTGCGGAAGGGAGGCAGATCGGACGTGCTCGGCTCGACGTTAACCGCCAACAAGTGATCGTTGACCGCCGCTCCGGTATGTCGCTCAGTCAGGTCGCCAAGAGGCACAACATCTCACGGGCTTCGGTGTGCAGGCTAATGAAAGAGGCGGCGGCGGACGCCCCAGTTCCTTCCAGCATAGGAACGATGCAGGAACAAGCCTGCGTGGCGAGTGCCCAATGAACGGCAGATGCTCCGAACAAATCGGCAAGCTCTTTATCGTGACGCATGGCATGCGTCGATGCTTGATCTGCGACGGCTTATTCAGCTCAAAGGAAGCTAGAGACCATGCACTTTTCCCCTGCTATCCGGCTCAACCAAGAAGCTCCAACAATGGCGCAGCCAAATTGATCTGTGCCCACCATTCCTCTCCGTGATTGGTGCTTCAACCTAAGGGTAAAGTGTGCGCGAGGGAGTATACGAGAAGTGCGTTCCGTGTCGCTTCGAGTTCACAGCGCTCTGAGCGTTTTGCTTCTCAAGGCTGCGGACTTCTCACGTGATCTATCGACAGTATTGCGCGGTGGTTCTTGACTCCAAACTCCACTTGGCAATCGTCCACTGTCCAATCGAGGTCGCCTTGTTTGTTGATGGTTGGCTCTCCAAGACGTGATGTTAGAGTGTCTTTCAAGTCATCGTACCTGCTCTCAGGCATGATGGATGCGAGAGCTACGACTCGATTGAAATCCGACCTGAATTGTATGCTTACCCTCTCCCCTGTACTTGGCTGGCTCGCAAGGCAGGAGACAGTTCCGTTCTTCTTCCGCTGGCAATTCGGTGCGTCGTAGCCATTGTTTCTCAGCGCAGTCGATACTTGTTGCCGATTTGAACCCAGTGTGATGGTCAGTATTCCGGGTTTGTTGGCCGCCTCTGCGCTGTCTTCCTCATCGTCCTCGACTGAGATCGGCTTCGCAAAGTCCTCTCCCTGAGGAGCGAACGCATAGTTCAGAACAGAGAGAATGTTCCCGTTAAACATCGCGCCTTCGCTGGACAAGCGCCAGCGGATAACGTGCTCCCGAAATGCGCCCGTCTGTGCCTTGATGAATTCCGTTCGGTCAGAACGCGGTTTACCGAAGTGAGTGTCCATCTGTTTCGGCACCGCATTGCACCCCTCGCTCGAATTCTCACAATACCACTGGATGGCGTACACGCGACCTGAATACACACCAAAAGTAATCGGCGGCTCTTGAGATGCCGGATGACATCCCGTTACGTGGTACCCCCTTACGACGTTCGCCGTGCAGACGAGATCAGGAATGACTGTCCTCGCTTGTTCCAACGTCATACCTGTTTGAATTCCATTCAGTCGTAAGGGCTTTTGCTCAGCAAACGAGTGGTAGGGTAGCATCAGTCCTAGTGCAATCATTAAGACTCGTTTCACATGTTTTCTCTCACACATGGCACTTCGGAACTCCTTCGGGCGAGCACTTTGAACCTCTGTCGCTTGCTTCAATCATCGATAATGACCATGCGCGGGGCTAATTACTGACGTAATGACCGGGTTTCGGTCGCGTTTCAAAAGGGTCGCGCCGGAGCAGCCGCAACCGAGTGAATCCAATAGCCCAAAATTCCAAGTGGAGGTGGTCTGCCGGGAATACCTTTTGAGCGATGACAATGAGTCGCACTGCTAGTACTCGGCTGCTTGTGGCGGCACTGATCGGTAACGTTGTTCGCGAGCAGCGAAAACGTAATGATCACCGAAACCCCTCTTCAGCGCAGTGAACGCCGACTTTCCAGTGACTGGGTGCAGCGCATTCGACTCTGAACCAATCATGAAGCGTGGCGAAATCTTCTCGATGTCCTGATCTCGTGCCACTAAAAAATGAAAGCCGCCAACGATAAGCTGAATGTGCGGATTAATGGCGGATGCAGATTCGACGATTTTGCGTTACAGCAGGGAGAAGAATAGCGCAAACAATCGAGACTTCGTGGACATTGGCATTTACCAATTCTATTTGAAAAAGTTCGTGGATGTCGGACCCTGTCCGTCGATGGGACGCGAGACGTCAACAGTGTGGTAGGCTGTATGTCCCTTATTGGAGGGCTTATAGCGTGGCGCAGAGGCCCTTGGGCGTGAATTACCATTCGAGTCCGTGCAGCCTATTTTCATCGGAAGATCATCTGCGAGGGTAACATGGGAGTGCGGAGGAACCCCGGCAAGCAGAACCCGGTAATCGTAGCGGCATGGATTGGTGCTGTGGCGGTAGTTTTGGCGGCGGCGATCGCTCTAATCGGTCCTTGGGTCAAACCAAAAGACCCGGTTCCCAAACCGGCTCCGTTGCAGAATCCGACTCCCACTCCGGTAGTAACCGAGATCAAGGACAAGGTCATTTCCATAGACGGTGAGGTAGTTCAGCGGGGCCCCAACGATCGAAATTATAGCCCGACTCAATACCTAGCTCGTGGACACGCTGTGATCAGCTATACAGGTACCGGCATTATTCAAAATGGTCGTCTAATCGCTTGCATAACAGAAGGAGAGGAAGAGTTTACTAAGGGTACAAACCATTGCATCGACATCGACGAGGAAGACGTTCCCGTGCGAGTGGGCACACAGACCTATCCCTTCGTCGTCTATATGCCGGGCGGCGACGACTGGAAAAGTACGGTCGATCACGTCACGATCATGGTTTGCGTCGTCGCTTCGGGTTCGACCTATTTTGAGCAGCCTGCAGAACAGAGATTCAGGATGGCAACACCCATCTGCGGTTTTCACACGTTGAAGTTATGAGGATGCACTGCAACGATGATCTGCAATGGCGTTCGGCCTGAAGGATGCCGCCGACCATACAGTCACCCACTGCGACATCATCTAGCCAATTAAGGCTCAGCAACTGGCTTCTTTGAGATTTGTTCGCGAGGTCGCCCCCCGAAGCGCAGGGACATCGTCGAACCGCTAACAATCCAAAGAACAATAGACACCGCAGAAAGTACCCAGATTAGAAAGCCGTTGAGTCGTATACCCACCAAATAGAGATGAAGCGCTTGAATGGTCAGAACGAGACTCGTGTAGAACAGGAAACTCAAGACCCCTTTCGCGATGCTCTGGGGCATGTTCAGTCGCATAAGGGCTAAGATCTTGAGGATTTGTTTTCTTTTTTCTAGTAGTTCATCCGAATAATTTTGTCGTGCCTTCTCTATATTGAGCAAAAGCTCGTCCAGCTTGGCCTGCATTTGTTCCCGGCGCGGGCTCGGCGGCAACTGATTGAGTTGAACCGAGACTCTCGCGCCCGCCTCGATGTTGTCTAGTGTTTGCTTTGCACCTTCTAAAGTCCGCTGTGGAGAGTTCGGATCAGTGAGAACCTCAAAGATTCCCGAGAGTCGCGAAATCACCGCCGTGACTGCAGCTGTCAGGAGCGCTTTTAGAACCTCATCGGAGCCCGGCAGGGAAGGCATAAATCCTCGCTTAGCACCTTGCGCTATTAGTGCCTACTTCTGTTTTGTCTTCGCCGTCACTTCCTCGTCATGGGCCTTTTGGATCAGAGTTCCGATCTCGTCGTCAATCTTTCCAAGGGAATCCACCTCGAGATTGAGGCTATTGACCAAGGATTGAAGTTGTTGACGGAGGCTTGGGTTAAGAGGTAGAGGCTGCTGGGCGAGTACGCATAACTGGTTCAACATGTGCCCCTTTTTATTTAGAAGTTCGCTCAGGTCGGAAAACGCTTTGTCGCCAACAAAAAGACCGCCTTGATCAGCCTCCGACCGGATATTGTCGATAAGCACTAAAGCCTTATTCTGAACGTCGGGAATCTGTTTCACTCTCGCGTCCAGCCAACTCGGAACCGAGTTTTGCTGAATGACGGTGTTAAGAGTATCGGATAGTTCGTGCTTGTCATCCTTGAGTTGCTGCACCCGTTGCCGCAGTGTACCGAGTCGTTGAGCCTCACCCTTTGGATTGAAACTCCTTAGGACGGTGACAAGAGAGTCCCACATAGATGGCTTTACAGTGCCTGTGTCAAACGGCACGGAACAGCTCTGCCCCGGAAGAACTCTTGGAGCCATCAGCGTCACACAAACAGCCAACATCCTCACTATCTGAAGTGTTTTCATTCGTCCTCCGCAATGCAGAGATGGTTTCTCACAACAGAACACAACCTCACATCCCGCGCCGGACCCGTATTCGCACATACTTAGGCTTGGAAGCACCCTGAAAATGGGATGGCTGTTCACACGTGAAGGACACATGCTCAACAACAGTAATGTCAGCGCAAATTGAATAAGTGTTCTTTGGCCTAAACGCCTCGTCGGGGATCACTATGGAAAATTTGATCGGAATCTGCTGCTCCGTGAGTATAGTCTGTTCTGCCACGACGATGCCGGGATGCCCCTTCGCTGTTACGTCCTCAATATAGATGCGAACCTTAGAATGCCAAGGTAAAGCATCGAGGCCAGAATAGACGACTTCTCCAGCGATCGCATGCTTGCCGTGCGCCCGAATAGCCGACGGAGCCGCAATGTTGACGGCAATGATGAGGGCTAAGGAAAGATTGACAACCTTGTTCCTTCGCATCGAGGGACACCGGAAACGGCTACATAATAGCTTATAAGCTTGTTACGAAAACCGAACAAGAAACTAGTTCTTCTAGCGAGACGCGAGTTGGAAGTTGTGGTACACTTCGCGCGCTTGGAGCTTTTGCATGGAAAAGTCAATCCGAAACATTCACCTTAAATGGAGTGTCTTCCTCGGAACATGGACTATCTTACTGATCCTTTTGTCTATTTGGGTTGTATCTATGAGGCAGAGGCGCGAATACGAAATTAGGTTCGAATCCATCAAGAAACCGCAGGTTGTTGCGGGAGCTCCCCGATCAGTAAATGTGCAAGCGCTTGAATTGGTCTTGCAGTCCCAGCAGGTTTCTGACTTCATCCAATCCGGTCCTCCACCTGAGGAACGCCAGAAGGCGGAAGACCTTTTGGCAACTACAAAGCGCCAAGCAGCAGTCGCCGCGTCCAAGCAAAATCTCGAAAATTTGGGGTACGTATGGTCCGGCACAACCGTGGCGGACAAAAGTCAATTTCCGTACCAAGTGGGCGTCGTGTTTAACAACCTCGTGCCGTATGCGAGCCGCGGGTTTCATTGCGGAGGAGTGCTCATAGCCCCTAGTTGGGTTCTGACTGCTGGACACTGCTTTGAAGACGACTCGCAAGCAACCGATTTTCAGGTTTTTGCAGGTCATCTGAATCTCTCTGAGTCCCCTCAAACTAACTGCAATTGCTGGGTCCAGATCGCCAATCTATATCGTCATCCGAACTATCAGCTGATTGATACGCAATACGGGCAAATCATGGATGCAGATGTCGCTCTTCTACAGCTCAAGTCTCCGCTGTCACTCAGTCCTGTAAAACTCGCGGGAGCAGATTCCGAGCCTGCAATACTCAAAGCGAGGCTAGGAACGATCGTTGGCTGGGGAAGAAGTACTGCGAACCCAAGTTCGCTATCAGACTCTCTTCAGTATGGGACGGTAAAAATTGCAGCCGATTCGCCTTGTACAAACGCATTCGTCTCCGGAGTCATTAGACCGGATATGATCTGCGCGACGCCGTACCCCGCGAGCGCTTGCAATGGCGACAGTGGAGGCCCACTGATAGGAGAGGTGGATGCGGGAACAGGGGCCGCTAAAATCGAATACGTAGAGGGAACCGTTAGTTGGGGCTATCCACTAGGCGCATGTCCACCGACGAAACCCACTGTCTTCTCACGTTTGCCTGCGAAGCAATTGGCGGATTGGATCAGTCAGTGCATTTCTGGGCAGCCATGTCCTTCATCAATACCAAAGCAGTGATTACCGAGCGGACTGCATTTTGATCACTGGTTCTTAGGCTAGGGGCGTACACAACGTTTCTGATCCTTCGAAGGCTCTGTTTTTAGAACGATCTTTGTTGGTCTGTAAAACTCGGGGGCTGATCTCGCAAATGGGATGAAATGTAAATTCAAGATCGGGTGCATTGCTATGCGCAAGAAAGTTCGGGCAGTTTGCATTTTCGTGGCGCTTACGGGTATTGCGATTGCACAGCAGTTTGTCAACAAGAACTCTGACGTCGTCACCCAGCTATATAGTGCCGATGCGCCACCAAACGCAGGAGAGGAAACGCAAGTTGCAAACGAAGTACTTGGACCGCCTGCGAATCCATACGATCCGAACACGGATACCGTGCCTTCCTCATTTGAGGTTCCTTGTACACCCTACAATGCGCAGCAGAACAAGGCGGGGGAGTATGTTGCCGCTGCTGTTAGCCATTACATAATCCATCGGGCGGAGTGGAGTGTAAACGCCGATGGGAGCTATTCATTGTTAACTAGCCGCTGGTTTGTCTATAAATTTAAGGTCGATCGTAAGGCGAAAAAATGCAAACTGAGCGAAGGAGCGCGAAGAGCAAACGGCGATCCGTTGCTTTATGCAGTACATAACGCGCGCTTTGTTGGCGTAAACCATTTCAACTATAAGATTCACAAGAAACAAGTGCTCGTAGCGTACAAAGCTTATGCAACCCCAGCCCAAGCCGAAAACATTACAAATCTTGGTACTTTAGCAGCGGGCTTGTTAGGAGTAAGCAACGTTTCCAGTCTTGGTAGTCTTGGGTTCAGCTACGACATCAACAACGACTTCGCGGATAGATTCGTGGTTGCCCATAATATCGCTGGCCTTGATCGACTGCCGTTCGATTTTAATGTTTCGCCATTCGTTAATGCTACCGGCTGGTCTTTGACACTCGCCGACGGCAATGTTAGCGGCTCGTCCAGCGTTTCGATTCTGAGTCCCTCCCCGGACGACGATCTTCCACATGGTAGTGTCCAAGTGAGCGTCAGCAATTCCGTACCTCTGGTCTCATGTGTCAAACTCTACCTCGACGACAACTTGGTCGCAGAGGTTGGACCGCAACCCCCGTACACCTTGAATCTTGACCTGTCTACCGCAACTTCGGGGTTGCACATCCTGACAGCACTCGTGGAAGACACGAGTAATAAGCTTACCTATTCAGCGCCGATTCCTATTACGGTTGCACAACCGGTGTGGCCGAACTGCGGTGGCCAGTCCTACGACCAAATACTCAAGCTTCCGGGTGGCGCTGCGTTGAACTTTCAGCTTGTGGGCGGATCAACGCCTTCGGGCTTTCAGTTGGTCCGGATGGGGCCAGACTGGCATCTTTGTGGCTATCCGACTAAACAGGGAACCTACAACGTACTGATCCAAAATGTGGTCCCTCCGGCTGCAGCTGCAGCACCACCCACAATCGTCAACTACGCTGCCTTCAATCTGAATGTGCAAGGCGGCGGTGCGCCGAGTTCTGGCCCCGGCAATGGGAACCCTAACTCCGCTCAAGGTCCTAGCATGAGTGTTCCGTCTGGAAACACGGGCGGGCCGGGAAATGCTGGCGGGGGTGGGAAGGGTGGCGGGGGTGGGAAGGGTGGCGGTAACAACGGCCCAGGAGGCGGCCAAAACCCGACCGGTTCATCCACTCCGCAACCAAATCAACAGGGCGCTCTTCCAACCGTTACCGTTGTTGACTGTAGTGCGCTTTCAAGCAGTTCTCCATGCACCTTCAATCACACCTTTCGTAGTCTTGATCGCGAGTATTGGGATTTCAGCTTGGCCGTGTCAGTGCCCGGCGTTCGGCAGACCGAGTATTCGACCCCTACGAATCCTACTACTGTCACTACGCACACCGACGCTTACGCAATGCTCGATCTATATCCAGCTGCTGGCTGGTTCACCAAGGAACAGGCTTTTCCACATTTCATCGTGGGTATGCCTATAACGTCGCAACCCTTCTACAGGCCCGCTTTTGGCGCAGCGGACAGCCTGACTAGTTGGACAGGCTTAGAAAGGAGGGGGTTTCCGATCAGAATTGGCTTTTTCGGTGGCGTCGTTTATATGAAACAGCAGTATCTGACTGGAACCCCGGCTACTATTGCTCAACATCGACTGTGGAAGGGCATATTTGGATTTGAGGTGCCAGTCACGGCGTTGGCCAGTGCGATAAAAGGAGCTGCTGGCGGCTCTCAATCGCCAAAAGGCAGTGCGGGACACTAGAAATCCACCGTTCCGTACGGTTCTCGACTGGCGTTTCGAGCCTTGGAGCACCTTCGCGAACCTGTAAGTCGCCTCGGCCTTCAGGATGCCCGATCTTGCCGAAGTCCTCTGTCGATTTCGGAAAACTCGATCTGCCATTTCCTCCCACCGAGGTCCGTACTGCCGCAAGATGTTTAAGAACTCGGTGTTCGTGTGCTCGGTCGTTCTGCCGCGCCCATCTCTGTGCCAGTGGTATCGCGTGGGCAGGTTTCAGTTACGGTACGTTCGGTTGATTCGTACCTGACGCCAATAGAAAACACCGCATCAATCACGCAGAGAGGCACAGATGCATATTCCTAGGCAGCATCGGTCGGCGGGGAATTCAGTTCCGTGATTGTGCTACGTATGTAGGCGACGAGTTTGTCGATGTTGGACATGGGTGCAGCAGATGAAGAAAGGATAATGCGGGAGCGCTAGAAGGAAAAGAGTGGATTCTGATCTTCCGCGACCTCCACACGCCGCGCACAGTCCTCGTTATCGTTCTCGACACGATTGATCCGTGTGCTTACTGGGTAAGAACGCATGAACTGAGCATCGTAGGGCCTCAGCAGATCGGAGACAGCCTGCACGTCGTTCATTCCCGGATCAAGCCAACGGTCGTAACTGTCTGGATCGAGGATCACGGGCATGCGGTCGTGAACGGCTCCGGTCACTGAGTTGGGAATCGTCGTCAGAATCGTGCAGCTTTTGATCCATTGCCCCTCCGCATTCTTCCAGCCGTCCCACAACCCGGCGAACGCGAACAACTCTCCGTCATTGACCTCGAAGCAAAAGGGCTGCTTGGCTGTTCCGCTTCTCTTCCATTCGTAAAAGCCATCGGCAGGAATGAGGCACCTGCGGAGCTTCATCGGATCGCGGAACGCGGGCCTCGTGTTGGCTGTCTCCGAGCGGGCGTTGATCATCCTCGCCGCGCCAGATGCGTCCTTAGCCCAATGCGGAATTAGCCCCCAGCGCATGGTCGAAACCTGACGCACAGGCTCCTTGGGGTGCTGCCGGACCACCGGGACAGACTGAGTCGGAGCGATGTTGTAGCGCGGATTCCAGTCGTCATCCCAAGGGGCAGCGTCGAAGTGCTCCTCAATGATCTGCTTTCTTCGGGACAGCCTATAGCGACCGCACACCGGGACATTATCGCAGGTCGGGAATCATCTGGCGCTCTGCATGCTGGCGCACCCTTGGCTCCCGTTGGAAGCGGTGGTAAGGAATCTGGAGCTACTCGGTGTCGTTTACTAAGCGGATGCCCAATTCGTCAGCATGCTATGCAAGTCGCCACGGCTCGCCCTAAGCTGCGTTCATGGAAAGCAAACCGACGAGAGCGGACAAACGAAAACTTCGCGAACAAGAGCGGAAGCATCTTGAGCAGGACTGGCTTGCCCCGGCTGGCTCGGTGCAGGAAAAGAAGCTGCTAACGAGATGGAAGAAGCACGGCAAGGTGAGTGGCACAGTGAGCGAAGAAGACCTTCAACTGATCGACAAGTGGCTCAGGGAGCCAGAAGGCATCAGAAATGGGCGCGGGATACTATTGGTGCATGCCGCTAAGAAAAAGTTTTTGGGAGAAGTCATCTTCGAGACGGCGAACGAACGGCACAAGCAACTCAACGATGAAGAATGGTTGGTCGCGTACTTCACGGCTCACGGTATGAAGCAGAGCGACATTGCAGGTCGCCTGCGTTTAAAACGGCGCAGGGTTGTCGAAATCATGAAGGACATCAAAGACAGAATTACTATGGAGTTCAACTGTGAGCTTGAATCTGTAAAACCACCTCAGATAACTAGCTGGTTCTTCGGTTTGTAGTTCCCACCCGCCCCGCTGGTGTTTCCGTCCTCTTGACAGTTTCATCCCTTACCCACGAAAAGCACTTCATTCCACAGAACTGCCGTCTCGGTTCTGATCGGCAGAATCCGCAACATGCGTGAACAGTTGTACTTAGCCGCAAGAAACGGCTGAAGTGCGCATTTGCGCAGTACGCCGCATACGGACTGGCACAATCAGCACGATTCGGAAGCAATGACGGACAGTTGCAGAAAGTCATTGAAAGTGCGCATTTGCGCGGTACGCGGCGAGGCATTGACTGAAACAATCGCAACATGAACGAGCAATTCAAGACAATCGCGGAAGTGGCGGAAATGCTGGGCGTGAGCACAGACACTGTGCGCCGCCTATTTGCTGGCGAGCCGGGAGTAATCGACCTCGGACGCCGCGAAGCGACTCGCGGCAAGCGGCGGTACCGGGTGCTCAGGATTCCGAGCGCGATTGTAGCGAGGCTCTTGGAACAAAGGAGCGTCAAGTAAGCGACCGATTCGGGTGCAAGCATACGGGGGGCGCTATAGAAGGCGGTTTCGAAGGGGTTCTGTGGTGGGAAACCCAAAGGAGACTTGATGACAACGAGACATCCGATTGAGGCAGGGCTGTGCGAATGCGGCTGCGGTCAGAAAACCAAGCTTGCGAACAAAACATTGAAGAGCCGAGGTTGGGTAAAGGGACAGCCTCTACGCTTCATTCTGAATCATAGCCGCAAAAGAGATGGCAGAAACAGGTTCCTGTCTTTCGAGGAAGCCCGTGAATACGTCCACAGCCTTGGATTGACGTCCAGTAGACAATGGCATGATTGGTATAAAGCGAACCAGCCAAAGAAGATTCCTGCGGGACCGGATCGAAGCCGAGAATACCAAGACAAATGGATTAGCTGGGGTGATTGGCTGGGCACGAGGAGAGTAGCAAACGGTAAGCGCACGTTCCTTCCTTTTACCGAGGCTCGTGAGTTTGCCCGCAAGCTCGGATTCAAAACGCAAGATGAATGGGTGCGCTACTGTGAGTCAGGGAAGAAACCCAGCAATATTCCAGTCCGTCCAGCGCAGATATACAAAGATGAATGGGTAAGCACGGCGGATTGGCTTGGATCTTGGGGTTTCGGCTCATGGACATCGAAAGCACTCAGCGGCTACCTCCAGAGCCTTGCGCCGGAGATACCACAGATGCGCGATGTCGAACTGGTCGCGTTGATAACGGAAGCCGGGCTGGATGCGCCCCTCCTAGAGTTAGTGGGAACGCCCTCGTTGGCAGAGGTTATAACTGCTTTACGGGAGCAGGGCGACAGAATTCAAGGACTCCTACGCGAACGTGGCGAAGCCCGCTTTCGCCGTCCGCGCAGAGCGCTACAGATCGCAGATGGAGAGTTCGCGCACGATGAATTGGAAGTCAACGCTGACAACATTCATCTTCCCGACCGCCTAAATGGCAAGGTCAACCCCCAGTTCATCGAAGATTTGATACAGCAGAAACTGACTGCCTTGCTGGTGAAGTACATCAACGGTGACCATGACGTGCGTAGCATCCTTAAACAAGAGGGCGGCGAGTTTTTTCAGGAGATTCGGAGGCGCTTTGAATCGGAGGTCAGAGGCATTATGGGAGTCAATACTTCATGCTGGAAGTTGCGAGACAAGAACACGGGCGAACCGACCGAACCGAACCTGATGCAACGGTTCATTGCGTACAAGCTAACGACAAACCGCACATGGTGCAACTGGTCGGGGACGGGGGCAGGCAAGACGGGTTCTGCCGGGCTGGCTTCTTACGCGATTGGCTCCCATCTCACTTTGGTTTTATGCCCGAACTCCACAGTCGGGCAGTGGGCGGACGAACTAGGGGTCGCGTTCCATGACACCCGCGTCTACACAGATGCGGGTGACGCTGAGAAGCGCAAAGGCTCCTTTCTCGTTCTCAACTACGACAAGTTCCAGTTGGGGAGGCGCTCGGATGAACTCGCCGAAGCCATTGTCCGTCTCCAACCTGACTTAGTCGTACTGGACGAGATTCAACTCGTCAAACAGCGCGATAAGGCTGGGTCTAGCATTCGTCGCGCAACTCTGGAACGTATGCTTAAAGCGCTGCCAAAGGCAAGGGTATTAGGGATGACGGCGACCCCTGTCATCAACGACCTAAGAGAAGGCGTTTCCTTGCTTGAAGCGGTCACAGGGGAGCAGCAGAAGCTGAGCACTCGGCGCAGAGGCGCGGGGGCAGTCCTCGATGCGATCAACCTTCATTTTGCCTTGCTGCGCAATGGGTTTCGTTACAAGCCGAAGTATGAGCGCAGTCTGTCAGTCAAACTCGATCGCTTTGTTGATAACGATGTTCTATCAAGCCTGCGGCGGGCTGGCGAGGTGCTTGCTATTGAGAGAACGATATTGCCAGCCAAATTGGAGCGGGTACGTGAACGGATCACAGGAGGGACGCTAATCTACCTTGAGTTCGTGGAAGGCTTGGTGCCCATTGTGCGCCGATTTGTGGAGTCGCTTGGTCTGAGGGTCGGCGAATATATCGGCGACACGCCAACCAAGAAACGTGACATTGTGAAGCAGCAATTCATCGCTGGCGACATTGATGTGCTGATCGGCTCGCGTGCAGTGGCTCTCGGCGTCGATGGATTGCAGAAGGTATGCAGCCGTCTCATAATGCTCTCCTTGCCGTGGACACATGCCGCATTCGAACAGGTGATCGGAAGGGTGCATCGTCAGGGTTCTCGGTTCGCTGAAGTCGAGGTTTTGATCCCTCAGGTAATCGTAGATGTAGGCGGTCAGCGGTGGTCATGGGACGAAGCTCGTTACTCTGTTATCGAACATAAGAGGACGCTGTCTGATACCGCGACGGACGGCTTCGTGCCGACGTCGGAGCAAATGTCCCGGCAAGAATTCACGAATAAAGCGATGGACGCTCTCAGGGTCATGATCGAGGAGGTGCAGGACGATACCGCGGTGTCGAGCTTGCCTCCCAAGAAACCATCGAGGTCTGTACGAATACCCTCACACGCTGTAACAGCGGCGAGTTGATAAGTGCGTCGGAAGCATTCGGGTCTTTGCACCTCAGCGAAGCCCTCCCTCACATTCCCCGCATATGTTCATCTCACATAGACCTTTTCGACTGGCTCGTTGGGATCGAGCACGGAGAACGCCGGGTTCTTCCATTCATGACCGCCATAGTCAATGCCGATGAATCCCAAGCGGCTGAGTATTGCCAGCGTGCCGTAGGCTGCGCGTCTCGACTCCTTCGCCATCTTGCAATATGCCTTCATGGCGTCGCCGAGTAGCATCTCGCTCTGCACCTTTTCGAGGAAGGTCAGCATATCCATTTCTGATGAATTCAGAGTGACCGTGCCGTTTACGCCCATTTCTAGCTCCAATAGGTTCAAATTTGGGGCGGCATTCCTAGCCAACTGCCTGCGGTCTCGCGGAAGAGATTCCCCTCCGATGTGGAATTGCGAAACATCCGCGTCCTGACCGCCCTCTGATTCCTAATACTGACGGCAGCCAAAATATGCGAGTGACGCTCACGCTCGTCCAGAATCTGTGGTTACGGATGCCGACGTTCATTGGCGGGGTAGACGTGGAGGATTTCGAGCAATACGTCGCTGATCGTGCCTTCGCCCCAGCCTTCGCCAGAGCGCAGCTTTGCAACCGCAAGCTCCAGCACGTCAGCCAATAGCTCGTCACGGGCGAGTTGCTCGATCTGGGCGTCGCTGAGTTCATTGCCTTTGACTAGGTTTCCAGCAGCGTCGTGCAGGATCAGTTGCCCGTCCTGATGTAACTCGAATTCCGAGTCTATGTCGATCTGTGCTCCCGCGAACAACCACCACCTCTCGCCTAACTGAAGCATCGTGTTCATCGTGGAATATCCCATGCTGCCCTTTTGACTAAGAGGATGGATACGCTGAGGCAATGCCAAGACGGAGTCTCTGGGCAAGCTCGGTGTGGCGAGCATACAAACGACTGAAGTTGCGTCTGGCACGGGACACCGAACTCTTCGCGTAAATCTGCGGGTTGCTGCCGATCCGCGCCCAGTGCCGTAGCTTCGAGCACAAGAGCCGCTCGCGTATTTCTGGTCTTGCGTGCATTTTTCGATTTTCCTCCAGCGGAGCCTCGCGTCATTTTGTCCAGCAACGTTGGGATTTCTGCTGGGTTGGCAAGTTGATCCCGTGTGCCGGAGCTACGAAGACTCCGCTACATGAAAGGGCTTTGGAAGTCGGTGAAATGTGCGCGAGTGTTAATGGATTTGTCCTCAATCACTCGTCAACAGATGAAGCGATGATGAGCGGGTGGAGTGGGTGGAGCAGGTGGAGCATTTTTCTATATTGTTGTTCTTTCTAAAGAAGCACTCTACTTGCCATCAACAGGTTGATTTTTCTTCACCTAAAGACTTTCCTAACAGAATGCCCCACCTGCCCCACCTCTGGCTTTAGAATCAACACAATTGCCTCACCCATTGCCCCATCCGTTGCCCCACCTCTGCCCCACCCATAGACCATCATTGCCATCAGGTCGCGCTTAGCAGGCTTGGCGAGAGCGAGGCTGCCCCACCCTTTGCTCCACCCGTGCCCCACCTTAGTCATACACGTCCTTGGGGTCTGTTATGCCCCGCGCCTCATCCCCCAATAAGTGGTGCGGTGCTGAGTCGTTCCATGCGTCACGGCAGCGCTCCATCTGCTCCGGCGAAGGGTCGAACTTATACTGCTGGTTTCCTTGCGGCTTTTTCGTGTCGATTCCCAGCACGCGCAGGGCTGTAAGGTTCTCCCGGATTTTTCTGCCAAACACCGCACTGCTCCTCCACATCTTCGTGAACGACAAGCCGTATGTTTCTTCGAGGTCAGCGTAGATTTCTCCAGCCCTTGCCCAACGTCCTGCATTGGTCTTCGTGGTCATGCCGATCCACCGTCGTACGTACTCTACGAGGGGCGAATCCTCAGTGATGCGCTCGCGGTAGTCGCCCATGTAGCCCTCCCAGATGCCCTGCATCCCGTCAGCCCAGCCCTCGTGGTCTGCGATCCGCATGGTGAAGTTCTCGAAGCTGTGCATCTGGCTCACGGCGGGATAGCTCTTCTTGTTCGTCACGAGCGCCCGGAGCACGTTCTGAAGACGCACCAAGACTTCGAGCTTGATCTCGTCCGCGTCGCGTGCCAGCGCAGTCTTGATCTCCTCGGTCGTCCGATACTCCAGCGGCGACGGCATGCGGACGGGGAAGAACAACGTGCGCCGGGACAGGTCGGAGCGATGACTGGGGAACGGGTTCACCCGCGCCGTCAAGAATTGGTCGCAGTGCAGGTCGTACATTTTTTGTACGTTGGTCTTGTAGAGTTCCGCGATGGGAACCTTGCCTCCTGTCGCTGCCTTGCACATCAGGTCGATGTACTCCGGGTAGTCCGAGCGCGGGTTGTCGAAGTTCACGCTGTCGATGTTGTCGAAGACGTTGATCGCGTTGTTGGTCATCGCCGCGACGAAGTCACGCCTCTTCGACGGCAGCGCAGAACTCTGGTACTCGGTGCCGTAGAGCAGCCACATGATCTTCTCCCAGAGAGTAGACTTGCCGCTGTTCTGCTCCCCCAGCGCCATCATGATCGGACGCAGGTCGATAGCGTTGGCGACGAACAGGGAGAGGACTCTCATGATCACAAGCTGCTGGTATTGCGGCTGCGTGAGGCTGCCACCTTCCTCAAAGTGCGCATTGAGGTGCTGACAAAGAAGCGAGTCGCTCACCTTCCCGCCAATCCCATTGAGTTTGGCTCTGATCCCAGCCAACTTAACGTCGTCTAGTGCCGGAAAGGGCTTCAATTCGGGGTCGTGAATCAGCACCCCGTCCGTTCCGTTTGGCACCTCGGAGATCGAATCGGTCGTGATCTTGAACATCCCTCCTCGACCGTTGTTCACATAGATAGCTTCGCCGCGCAGGCAGCCCAGTTTTTCCACCCGCGTCGGCTCACCGAATTCCATAATGTGTGCGCGTAGGTTCTCTCGAACTAGCTCCGTGTCCCGCTGCTTAATCCTCAGCCGCATCCTTCCGAGTAATTGATGTGCCTCGGCATCGTCTTGGAACCTGACGACCTGCTTTTCTTCCGGCAGATAAATATAGGGATAGACGTCGAAGAAGAACTGCCCTTTACCTCGCTTCTCGAAGACCTCATTCACGAATCGAAGGATGCGCTCCTCGGCTACGTGCCGGGGCAGAGCTTTTTCGTCAAATTTGCCGTCTTTCTCGACCATCACTTTCCCACGGCGAACCTCGTCTAGTTCCCCTGCGATCTGGGACCACGATTGTCTCGCAGCACGTCCTTCTTCGGCCGTTTCAGCCTCATGTACCCCCAACGCACTCTCCGCTCCGAACGCTTCGAGCAATTCCTCAATAGGCTCTTCTTCCGCGAATATCCCGCCCTCGTACTCCTCGTAGCCTTGCTCGTAGCGGTACTGGATCAGATCATGGATGGTCTTCCCGTGTCCCTCACACGACGTGGCGAAATCCGAAAAACCGATGGTCTCGCCGTCGTACAGGATGGCGCACGCCATATAGTCCGGCTTCCCCCGGTCAGTCGTATGGTGGTCGCCCTTGAATGGGCACGCTGCCAAGAAGTGCCTGCCATCCTTTTCTCCCACGAATGCGAAGTCGAAGTGGTCGCAGAAGCGGTCGAAGTCGAAGTCTTCATGTACTGGCGCACCCCTGCCACCGTGGTACTCCTTGCCAACATCGCTGTTCCGCTCGATCCACTCGGCGAGCCAGTCGGGGAAGTCGGCAATAGAGGAGTCGTCCACGATCTCGTAGGTCTTGCCGTCACCTAATGTCGATCCCGCACCGACGACGTACTTGTCCACGGACTGCAAGTCGAACATACCTGCGCTGCTGCGGTTACCGAGCCTGCGGCTCTCATCAGTCTGTCGGAAGTAAAGGTGTGGCAGCTTCTTGCCGCCCGAACGGACGATGAATGTCCGGGGCATTTTGTATCCTGCCTCGCGCTCGATGCGTTCGATCAATCCGGGGCTGTCACAATCGAGAATGACAACGCCTTCCGGCGTTCCCACGCAGCCGACGTTGAATTGGGGATTCTCTGTTTGCCAGAGCTTGACCTGCTCGATGTCGGTCGTCGCTTTCTTTTGCCACTCAGGCAAAAGGCAACGCTTCTCGTTCGGCTGGACTGGGATGACGGGGATGCCACGTTCGATCAGTGGCGCTGCGATCTCCAGAAACGTAGCCATTAGAAGCTCGCTTCGGTCGTCGCAAGGAAATTCGCATTTGTACTAAGGATTTTCATGCCCAAACCTTCAAAGTTGGATTTCGGGGGTGAACCCGACATGCCAGCGGTGAAACCAACTGGGGCTGGCGGCATGACAGCCAGCCCCCTGAATCTTCTAGCGAAGACCCTCACCTATTAAAGAACCCCGTAGTCACGGGATTTCGGCGCTGACTAGGCGCTCTCTTCTAATACTGTGTTTCGCAATTTTCCTGTGAAAGAGCGGAGGGTAGAACGAGGCGCACTCGAAAAACTTGCCAACTTTCCTCTCCATAACTAGGAAAGCCCCGGCGATGACCGAGGCTGGAGGAACTAATGTTTAAGCCTGAACCGCCCGAATGCTATTGCAACGTTCTACCCCATGAGGATCGGGATCAGTGCCCAGTCCACGGGATACACGCACAGGAAGCGCAGGCAAAGGCGCAACGCGAGCAAGCGACTCGCAAGGTCTCCGTGGGGCGCACAAAGCCATTATGGGAATCGCCCAGTGACAGCACAGCCATTGATGAAATCTGGGAAACGGTTGAGCAAGCCTACTTCGAGGGAAGAATCACCTCTCAGCAGCGAGGTTTGTTCCGATGGGCAGCACAGAAGGCGAAGGAAGCCGAATCCCGATGTACCCATTGTGGAGCACCCATTGAGGAGTTATGACCGATTGCTCTTGTTGGCCGGGAGAGGCACCGCGACTTTCTGGATTGCCACGTATTCCGTCAGAGCTTCGGCGGCTTTGACCTCATCCCAGAAAAGGCACGCTCCTTCACGGGTCATCTCTTCACAAATCTGCACGGCAGCGTTCCAATCGAGTTCATTAGCGAGATCGACCTCAGCGTCGGTTTGATCTCCCGATCTGCCAAAGTCGCTATAATGACCACCCCAACGGTAGTCCTCCATCAGCCTCGATAATTGATTTACCAAATCGCGAAATTTGGCGTCGGATAAATAGCGTATGTAGTTGTCTGCCATAATTCTTTTCTCTCAAGGAAGCTCGCGATCATCACACCCGCACGCCTTGATACCGCGCTCAGAACATGCGGGAAAGTGTTCTCTTAAACCACTTCATTTTTGACTGGTTGCCTCTTGTCGTTCTCCTCGGCTTCGATCTTTTGCTCCTATTCCATAGCTTGCCAAGATTTCATCAGCCACCCTGTTGGAGAAATCTTTCAACTCTTGATGCAGCCACTCCACTTTGCCGAAGAAGCTGCGGTTGATTTCTCGAAGTTCATCATCGCTGAGATTTTTCCCATGCTGTTTCAGCAACCCAGCCGCTTGTTCCAAATGCCGACACGCCGCTGCAAACGGTGGGAGTGTGGGTTTCGCCGCCGCGACGAAATCCTTAAATCGCGGAAAGTGCTCTTTCCATGCGGCGTCGGCGTACTTACCGTGCTGGCGGTAAAAGTCACGATCCGGCACTGCTGTTGGAAAAACTCTGTGAACTCGCTGAAGGTCTTTAATTAGCTGGTCGCGAGTGCCGGACAGAAGTTTCTGCCCCTTGCCTGTCCCGCGACTGGATGTCTCTTTATTCTTTGCCATGTGATTCTTCATTCCCCGGTTCCTTTGACCCGAATTCCTCGCGCAGTTGGGCAGCAAACTCGTGATCTTTGAAGTCTTGTTGCTGCAACGTCTCAAAGTCCTTGGATTCGTCTTCTGTTGCGGGACGGACTTGTCCTTCGTTAACTCGCCTGATCAGCAAGGCAAGCAATTTATCCCTAGCTTCGTCCTCGGTTTCAGCCTCAACGACAAAGATGTTTTCGCCCCACATTCCTATGGAAACGACACTCATTACATCTGTCATCCCTGTAAGGGGCTGTGGCTCTAAATAAAATCTCTTGGTTCCATCCTTGTCGGTTTGCGAAGGTCGCCTATCCTTCTCGTACTCTTCGTCCGTGCGCCCGGAGACGTACAGAGTGCCTTCGCCGTTTGCGCCGAGATAATTGTGAAATGCGTTCACGCGGTCGGCGAAGGGAATGGGGTTCTCGCCCGACTCGCCATGAATGTCGCAGTTCTCGAATACCACGCCGCTGATGGTGACGTTTTCCAGCAGGATGCTGCCGTCCCGGTTGATAGTTACGCGACCCCAAATGCCGTCGCCCTTGCCTTTGATTTTTCCCTGAGATTCACTCACTGGTGTTTCACCTCTCCTCTTAAATACTGCGTTGTTAGAACATCCGCGAAAATTCCACGCTCCAGTTCGCCTTCGTCATTGCGGTAGCTCCTGATACAGGGGTCTGTATCCCGGCTGTGCTTCCACCATTTGAGCCTGCTCTTCGTTCTCTGGCGCGTTAAGACCCATCCAGATGTACATGAGTTCTACCGCTCGCGAGACGCCGTGCTTTCTTACGAGCACGGTCAGGTTCGCGTGGAATTCGTCCGTACAAGATTTCGTCCCGCAAATGCAGAGACATTTGTTCGCCTCGATGGACGACAACGCGCTCGGAAGCGGCGATGGGATCGCCTGCTCGCATAATCCGCTCTGGAAATCGCGCTTCGAGCCAGCGGACGCACTCGCGCCTGCCGCGTTGTTTTGCTCAATGTTGCACTTGCATCTGCCAAGCTGGCACCAGTGGTTGTCGCACCACCATTTTGCGAGTTCCGTCGCGGAAAAAGTTTCGAAGTGTTTCATCCAGTCCCAGAAATCCTTCGCGTCCTTGAGGCTGCGATCTGGATAAGACATTCGAATTGCCATGACCGCTTCGTTTTCGTTGCCAGTGGCGCGGTATCGCTTCCGCGCCCTACGGATTACGTCTAGTAGTTTCATACTGTTGTTGCTCCTTTAAGCCGCTATCTACTACTGACGGCGCATCTCGCCGACCCCTTGGTAGCCGACGCGGTATGCCGCCCTTGTTTTGACACGGGAGTTGTGACCCGACCCTGCATTAAGGAACGCTTCGCTTGCCGTTCCCAACTGTGCATTAGTTCTTGTGGTTGATGAAGACGCACTTGCCGTCAGTCAACTCACGACCACAAACGCTGCACTCCTTTGCTACGACCGCCTCGGTCTGAGCCACAGCGGTGTTAATCGCATCCTGTGGCTCGGCGAAGGGCTGGAATGCGGTCTTATAACTGTTACCTCGGCTATTCCGGCGAATCCTGAAGCCGATTTCCATGCCCTTGATGTACACATCGGTTAAACGCTCGGCGTCATCTGGCGTGATCTGTTCGAGAATCTCTTTGAACAGAATCTTGAGAATGCCTTTGGATGGATGATTGACGCTGCTTGCTTTCTTTGTGGTTGTCACTGTGCTAACTCCTGTTCATCTTCTTCTTGCCCGTCCTGCTGTTCCGCGAGGCGGTCGTATTCACTTTCCACCTCGTCGTCGAACTGCTCTTCCTGCCAACTCTCGATCCGCTCGCGCAGCCACTCTTCACAGCGCTCACAGATGCCGTCCTCGCATTCGTCGCACTCGTCGTTTGCCAGATGTGCATCAACGGATTCAGCCAGCAAACTGTCGAAAGCCTCTTCCTGTTGCTTCGTCACGTTCGCGACAGCCACGTCCCACAATTTCTGATCTATCTCTTCAATCGCCACAAAATTCTCCTGACCTGCCCGTGGAGCTTGCGCTCTCATCAGCGTTGGTCGGTCACATCCAACGGACGCCTGCGAAAAGACGTTTCGGCTTTCAGCGGATGAGGTTTTCTCACCGCGACAATCTTTGAAAAAGGAGTCGCACCCTGTTGGGTGCTTCGGGGCTAACTTGTCAAGGCTTGGGTGCCCTGTTGCGGCAGGCTCTTTGACCGTTGCTTATGCTGCCGCCCTTGCTAGCACAGCGGGCGCTAGGCTCTTTCAACCATTGGAGTCCGTGCTTCGCACGGTAACCACATCTTCGGTCACTGGTGAGATGACAGCCACTAGGCAAACGTTTCAGCTTTTCCGATGTCGCATTAGAAGATTACCAATGTCACGCCCGCCCATCGGATGGGCTGGGATGAGGCTCTGGACACCAGTTTCGGGCGGATAGCTTATTTGAGGCTTCTTAACTCGCTGCAATCTTGTTTGAGGTTTTCTGACGATTAATAGCGCGGGACGAGCGAACTCAACGACAAAATCTGTCACACTCTACATCGCCGCGCTCGTAATTGAACACGACACGGCGTGATGTGGCGGGGCGACTGCGACGTTCCCGAATTTTGCGTCATCAAAGGGATGGCGGTTGCAGTGACGCAGGTAGCCTCGGCTACGGGGCTAGTCCGGCTAGATGCAAACGCAAACCAGCATGCCCCTAGCTTCGGTTCACGACGGCGCTAGACGGTGTCAGACCCCGTGGTTCCGAGCGCGAGCAGCCAGTAGGCTGTGTCTGCCAGTGGAGGAAGCGGAGGGTAGCCGGGTCGGAGTGCAACGCTCTGGTCTTGGAAGGTTATTCTTCGACCCACCGGAGGGAGGGTGGAATGCCCCTTGGAGTTCTTCCAAGGGATTAGTCCGTGCATTCCAACCCGTCACTGCCGGATTCCGGCAAAGATAACGTACAATGTCCGCCAGAGTTGCCGAGCAAGCAGAAAGAAGGAGGCTTGGCTCGGAGGAGGTTTCAAGAAGGTTCGCTTGTCCTGCGAGGTAAGAGAAATCCGAAGTGGCACGGAAGATGGTTGGAGGATGTAGTTCTCCCGGACGGCAGCATCGACCGAACCCACAGGAGTACGGTTGTTGGCACGAAGAAGGATTTCCCAACAAAGAAACTCGCGAAACGTGAACTTCGCCGTCTCATCGAAGCGTCCGGCGTCAATGGACTCGATTACAAACCGAAGCCCACATCGACGTTCGGCGAGTTTGCTGAGCGATGGAAGCGCGACATCATGAGTAAGCACGCCCTATCCACGCAAGCGTCAGAGAAAGCCGACCTCAAGGCTTGGGGAAAAGTTATAGACGACCTTCCGATACGTGAGGTCACAGAGGAGTTGATCCAGAGGATCATCACAACTTGGGAAACAGCGAGTGGCGATAAAGCAGTGGGAGCCAAGACCATCAGGAATCGAGTTGGAACACTCAGGCTGGTGATGAAGAAGGCGAAGAAATGGGGCTACATCTCAGTGAATCCTGCTCTTGATCTGGAGCTTCCGGCGTGGGATAAACCGGAGCAGCCACATTTCAGTGTCGAAGATGTTCGTCGCATCATGAAAGAATCACGACCTCCTTACAACTTAGCGTGGTGGTTGATCTTTGAGACTCACATTAGGCGCGGGGAAGTCTGTGCGTTGGATGTCAAACACATCGACTTGAACAACTGCATAATCACTGTTCGCCGATCCCGCTGGGGATCAACCCTCAAGAACACAAAGTCCAAGAAGCCTCGCAAGTTTAGTTTCTCGTCTGAACTGGCAGAGGCGTTGCGACCATTGTTTGAGGGGCGCACCCCTGACGATCCGCTGTTCCTTTCGCCAGAAGGTGAGCGTCTCGATCCAGACAACTTCGTCAAGAGGGAGCTGAAGCCTGTGTTAGAGAAGCTCGGACTCAAAGGTGGGACGCACGCATTTCGTCATGGAGCCGCAACATTGATGGATGAACTGAATGTGCCGATGAAAGTGCGGCAGTCGCGGCTTGGTCACGTAGACCCCGAGACCACGCTCAACTATTCGCATATAGTCGGAGAGGATGATCGCAAGCTCTCGGCTTCAATTGGAAAATTGTTTGCGCAAGTTTACGCATCTTGCGCAAAGGCAGCAGCGTAAGTGCTTGAGTTTTCTGTGCAAAGCTGGATTTCGGGAAGCTGTTTAACAGGCTCATAACCCAAAGGTCGGTGGTTCAAATCCACCCCCCGCAACCAACTCCACTGTATGGTTGCAATGGGTTAAAGCCAATCTCACGAACTGGCCCGCTGACTCTAAACCCTAATTCCCATCCGATTTTTCCGAAATTGTTTACGCAAAGCTTTACGCAAA
>Ga0335069_10001141_pt1 | contig 42834 bp, 41 predicted proteins | sample Lox_Sample_11_FD_206714 | JGI IMG/M metagenome (GOLD analysis project Ga0335069, IMG submission 206714) | Soil microbial communities from Loxahatchee National Wildlife Refuge, Florida, United States - Lox_Sample_1.1 | ecosystem: Environmental > Terrestrial > Soil > Wetlands | place: USA...
CACGCTCGTGGCAAAGCCGGTCGGACACCCGGGATTCGAGTTCGATCCAGGTCAGTTCGTCTGGCTTGCAACCGGACCGCCCATTACGGCGGAACAACATCCGATCTCGATCTCCTCGTCCGCCGAACTCGGTCCCGATCGCCGAATCGAGCTCAGCATCCGCAGCCTGGGCGACTGGTCCGGCAAACGCGTCCCCAAGGTGTCCGCCGGATCGTCGGTTTATGTGAACGGCCCCTTCGGCGGCATGTCGACCGACCGTGAACCCGGTCAGGGTTTCGTGCTCATCGCCGGCGGTATCGGCATCACGCCATTGCGGTCCATTATTCTGACCATGAAAGACCGCGGCGATCTGCGTCCCGTTCTTCTGCTCTACGCTGCAAACACGATCGACGACATGGTCTACCGCCAGGAACTCGAAGCGCTGCAGCAGAAAATGAATCTGAAGCTCGTGCTGGTGTTAATGGAGCCGCCCGCGGGTTGGACGGGCGAGCGCGGGAACATCGATGCCGCATTGTTGAGGCGGTACCTGCCGGCACAGTTCATGCGGTTCCAGTATTTCATCTGCGGGCCGGAACGCATGATGGATGCGATGGAAGAGTATCTGGTTGCGCTTGGGATTCCGCGATCGCGGGTGCATAGCGAGCGCTTCGATGTCGTATGAGAGCCGACCATGCATCACAATATCGTCTTGCGCCTGGCAATCGGTCTGACCGGCCTGCTGATCGCCGTGGCATTCGCATTCGCTTGGGGCCTGGGCGAACGCAATCAAAACGTTCCGGCGCCCGGCACGATCCAGGGTGCGGCCTCCAGCGAGAACGCCGCCGCGGCGACATTTCATGCGCGATGCGGCTCATGCCATGCCCTCGCACAGCCCGAGGGCTGGGCCGCGCGGCAGCCTGCAACAGCGCGGGAAGCCGCTGTCTTCAATTTCCTTCAACAGCACGGCAAGGCTTCCGAAGCGGAAAACCGGCTCCTCGCGCGCTTTCTCGCGGAAAAGGCGGCGAAACCGTGAGTCTCACCGCGCGCGACTCTTCACCCTGTTTCCGAGTGCGATCGACCGCAAAAAGATTTTTCGCTAAGCCGGAGCCCCCGCGCGAACAATACGAAGAATAGAAAAGAATAGAAGAATACGGCATCGCCGATCGCGGTTTCCGCGTCCTCGAGGCCGCGAGCGCCGCCGAGGCTATCGACCTTCTCGAGACCGAGGAGGAAATCGATCTGGTGTTCACCGACATCCGCATGCCGGGTTCGATGAACGGCATCGATCTCGCCAACTGGGTCCACGCACATCGTCCGGGGCTTGCCGTGGTTCTCACATCCGGCGACGCGCGCAAGGCGGAGCTCGCCGCGCAGATCACGCCGGAAGAGCCCTTCATCCCGAAGCCCTACGATCTCAATACAGTCGCGGACCAGATCGCCGACATCGCGACCCACAAGGTCAAATAGAGTTCGGCCGGCGCCGACTGGTTTCCCATTTGCTAACAGGCAGCACATCCGGCAGGGAATGGCCCGGATTTCGCGCGCGCTTAATGACGCCCCGTTAATTCCCGCCATGCTACGCAGGGTCGGGAAGCGGGCAAAGCCAGACCATGCCAGAGCCGACGCCGGATCGCGGCGCCACCATCCTCATCGTCGACGACGATGACATCCTGCGCGCAATCATGCGCGCGGAGCTCGAGGCGGCCCATTTCACGGTCGTCGAAGCCGCCGACGGCGAGGAAGCCTGCGCTGTCTGCTGGTCGAACCCGCCCGATCTCGTCGTCGCCGACGTGATCATGCCGCGCATGGACGGCTTTACCCTGTGCCGCAAGCTCCGCGCCCATCCGCTGACGGAATTCATTCCGATCCTGCAGGCCACCGCGCTCGACGATCTCGCCTCCATCGAGAAGGCCTATGAAGCCGGGGCCACGGCCTTTGTCTGCAAGCCCATCAACTGGAATCTGCTGCGCCATCATGTGCGCTACATGCTGCGCTCGGCCCGCGCTTTCGAGTCGGCCCGCGCGCTCGACGCGCTGAAGGAAAAGCACGAACAGCTGATCGCCGCGCGCGATGCCGCCGAGCGCGCCTTCGAAGAGCTGCGCCGCAATCAGGAAGCCCTCGTCGCCGCCCGCAATGCGGCCGAAGCGGCGAACCGCGCCAAGACGAATTTCCTTGCCAATATGAGCCACGAGCTGAGGACGCCGCTGAACGCCATCATCGGCTTCTCCACGATCATGCGCGACGGCATGTTCGGGCCGATGCCGCCCAAATATGCGGAATATGCCGCGATGGTCTGCGACAGCGGCACGCATCTGAGGGGCGTCATCGGCGACATTCTCGACCTCGCCAAGGCCGAGGCCAATGTGCTCGAGACATCGGAGGACGATGTCGACATCGACCGCGTCGTCAGCCTTGTTGGAACCATCATCGCCGATCTGGCCGATCGCAGCGGCGTCACGTACCGCGCCGTGATCGAGCCCCGGCTGCCGAATCTGCGCGCCGATCCGGCGCGGCTGCAGCAGATCCTGATCAATCTTTTGGGCAATGCGGTGAAGTTCACGCCGCGCGGCGGCTCTGCGGCGCTGTTCGTGGAAACCGCGCCCGACGGCGGCCTGCAGTTCCGCATCGTCGACAGCGGCATCGGCATTCCCGAAGACAAGCTCGAATTGGCGATGTCGCCGTTCGGCCAGGTCGACACCGGCCTCGCCCGCAAATACGAGGGCACGGGACTCGGCCTGCCGCTGACCAAGCGCCTGGTCGAGATGCAGGGCGGCGCGCTTGCGATCACGAGCGAACCGGGACACGGCACGACGGTGACGGTGCGCTTCCCGGCCGCCGCGGACGGCCAACTTCGCCGCAGCGCGGCGGGCTAGGCGAATTCAGCCGGCAAGTCTTGCCATCAGCCCGCCTCCCGTATATGACTACCGATGGTCATATCGGACACGGACGATGAAGGAACTGCAGCTCAAGGACGCCAAGGCAACGCTCTCGGCCGTTGTGGATCGGGCGATCGCCGGCAAGCCCACCGTCATTACCCGCCACGGCCGCAAAGAGGCCGTGCTTGTCTCCTTCGAGGAGTGGGAGCGCGTCTCGAAAGTCCCGAGCTTCGCCGATCTCCTGCTCGCCTTCCCCGGCGAACCGGGAGACATCGCCGAGCGCGCGCACAAACCCGCGCGCGCGTTGCGCCGGACGAAGCTCTGAACTTGTATCTGATCGACACCAATATCGTGTCGGCCGATGCCCCGGCCAAGCGCTCAGTCGGCCCGGATGCGTTCGCGGCCTGGATGCGCAAGAACGGCGACCGGCTTTACATCTCGACCATAACGATTGCGGAGATCGAGGCCGGAATTGCACGCAGCGTCAGGACCGGCGCCGCCTCCAGAGCCGAGCGCCTCGGGCGCTGGCTCGCTGCCGTCGAGCATTTCTACGCCGGACGCATCCTGCCCTTCGGCATTGCGGAAGCGCGACAGGCCGGCGCCATTCTCGATCGCGCACGCGCGCACGATCCCGGCTTCGAAGATATCGCAATCGCCGCCACGGCCGCCGCCAACGGCCTGACAGTCCTCACCGCCAACGAACGGCACTTTGCACCGCTCGGTGTATCGTTCCTCAATCCGCTGAAGCAGCTGCCGACCGCGAAGTGAAAAATTCATTGCGTTTCGCGATGACGTTGGATTGTGTCGTCGATCTCAGTAGCGACGGGACTATGTTTCGTGTCCGCGGATTTCGCGCCGAGATTGCCACCGCCATCCCGGAATGTGTCCGTCCGTGACGGGCTCGCACAGGATTTGTGGGCGCGGCAAGATGTATGAGAGCGGTCGTTGCGGACGCACAATGCGAGGTCGCGCGCCGCCTGCATGGCCCCTGCGCAATCATAGCGCTTGTCGCTTTTGATCAAATGGCATACGGTTTTGGTTATAACGCGTTCCCGCGCCCGGCACTCTTCAGAGCGGCCGGGTTTTTCATGTCGGGCATGATGTCGAGGCGCGGTCCCGTCATGATCGGCGCGCGGCCGGCGGCGCACGGTTCGGCTCCACAAAGATTTACCACAGAGACACAGAGGCACAGAGATGCCGGGCCTTTCCCCGAAATCGCGGATCGACGTCGGCAGGTCTTTTGCGCGCGAACGCGCGCGGGCAAACTTTCCGTGTGGCCGCGGGCTTCGGCGCGCCCCCGCTATCTCTGTGCCTCTGTGCCTCTGTGGTGAATCCTTCTTCGGCGAAGCCCGATCGGCGCTTGAAAGGACGTATACGGATGAATTCCACCCTGCGCGCCCCTGTTCTTCGCCGCCGTTCCGGGGCACGACCCGCCGGAAAGCCAATAACGCCGGGGCTTCTCGCCGCCTCGGCTGCAGGGGAGCGAAAAATCGCCCCTGCAATTGCCCCTGATACCAGGGGAGCGCCCGGCGCGGCGGCGAACATTGCCCCCGCCGGCGGATGATGATGAAATCCGCCGTCACCCGGGACGGAACAGCGATGGCCTACGATCCGAACAACATCTTCGCGCGCATCCTGCGCGGCGAATTGCCGAAAGTGGCCGTCTATGAAGACGCGCTGACGCTCGCCTTCATGGACATCATGCCGTCGGTCGACGGCCACACGCTCGTGATCCCGAAAGAGCCCGCCGAGTCCATGCTCGACCTGTCGCCGGAAGGCGCCGCGGCGGTGATGGTGACGACGCAGAAAGTCGCCCGCGCCGTGAAGGCCGCGCTCGATTCACCCGGCATCATGCTCGTGCAGCTGAACGGCGCGGCGGCCGGCCAGTCGGTGCCGCATATCCATTTCCATGTGCTGCCGCGCCATGTCGGGCTCGACCTCAAGCTTCATGGCCGCGCCATGGTCGATCCCAAAACGCTCGAGCCCATCGCCGCGAAGATCAGGTCCCATTTGTGAGATAAAACTGACATAAGGCCGCGCCCCAGTGCGGGCCGCAAAATAGTTCGAGCCGCTCCGATCCCGGCGCATATCGGGGCTTGATCCGGTTCCGTCACAGTGGCATGACGGCCTCGATTTGAGTACCCAAGTCCTGCCATCGGCGGGTCTTCCGGAAACGATCCATAGAGCGAAAATGAGACGCAGATAACGTCGCGGTCCGGCCGTCGCAGGTCAGACCGGCGGCGGGAGAGTTCGGGCATGAAAGGGATCGCGGAATTTCGTCTGGCCGGGCTGACGGCGCGCGAACTGATCCCCAATCGCTGGGACCTGATCGCCTTCCCGCTCGTCTTCGGTGTCCTGGTGCTCGCCGGCATCGGCGCCCGGCAATCCCTCGCGCCCATCACCACGCTCAATCAGGCGGCCATCTCGCTCGATCCGCTCCATCTGCCGGAATATGCGCTGCGCACGACGTTGCGCATGCTGTCGGCGCTGGCCGTCTCGCTCGTCTTCACGTTCGTCTACGGCACGCTCGCGGCCAAGAGCCGCCGCGCCGAGATCGTGCTCGTCCCGCTGCTCGACATTCTCCAGTCGATCCCGGTCCTCGGCTACGTCCCTTTCATCGTGCCCATCTTTTTCTCGCTGTTTCCGGGGCGCGTTGCGGGTGCTGAAGCCGCGGTCGTCTTCGCGATCTTCACGGCACAGGCCTGGAACATGACGTTCAGCTTCTACCAGTCGCTGAGGACCGTACCGCGCGATCTGGAGGAAGCGACGCGCGGCTTTCACTTCAGCGCCTGGCTCAAATTCTGGCGGCTGGAGGTGCCCTTCGCCATGCCCGGCCTCATCTGGAACATGATGATGAGCATGTCGGGCAGCTGGTTCTTCATCGTCGCCGTGGAGGCGATCACGATCAACGGCAAGACCATCATGCTGCCGGGCATCGGCGCCTATCTCGCAACCGCCATCAAGGAAGGAAGCCTCGGGTCCATCGCCTGGGTCATCTTCGCCATGACGGTCGTCATCGTGCTTTACGATCAGCTGATGTTCCGGCCGCTCGTCGCCTGGGCCGACAAGTTCCGCTTCGAGCAGACGAGCTCCGAGGACGTACCGGAATCCTGGTTTCTGCAGCTCCTGCATCGCGCCCGGCTCATCCAAGTCGTGAGCGCGCCGATCGACCGCATGTTCGGCGCCGTGCTGCGCGCCCGCCTCATCAGGCCGAAGCCGCAGGCCGAAGACCCCGATGCCGCCGAACCGACGGTGTCGCGCAGGCTCGACTTTCTCTGGTACGTGGCCGTCGTGCTGGCGGCGATCTATCTCGTCTGGCAGATCGCGATCTTCATCGGGACGGAGGTCGGCTGGCCCGACGTCGCAAACGCGTTCCTGCTCGGCCTCTACACGCTCATTCGCGTCGTGTCGCTCATCGTCATCGCCTCGGCGATCTGGGTTCCCGTGGGCGTGATGGTGGGGCTTCGGCCGAAGCTCGCCGAGAAGATCCAGCCGCTGGCGCAATTCCTTGCCGCCTTTCCGGCCAATCTGCTTTTTCCCGTCTTCGTCGTCGCCATCGTCCACTTCGGCGCCAATCCGGACATCTGGCTTTCGCCGCTGATCATCCTCGGCACGCAGTGGTACATACTCTTCAACGTGATCGCGGGCACGACGGCCTATCCGAGCGATTTCCGCGAAGCGGCCGCCAATTTCCACATCCGCGGCTGGCAATGGTGGCGCGATGTGATGCTTCCCGGCATCTTCCCCTATTTCGTCACCGGCGCGATCACCGCCGCCGGCGGCGCCTGGAACGCGAGCATCGTGGCCGAAGTCGTGCAATGGAAAGACACGACGCTGGTGGCGCACGGCCTCGGCGCCTACATCTACCAGATGTCCGCCAAAGGCGATCTGCCCCGCCTCGTGCTCGGCATCGCGGTGATGTCGCTCATCGTCACCACGTTCAACCGCATGCTGTGGCGGCCGCTTTACCGCTACGCCGAAAACCGACTGCGCCTCGATTGAGGAGGGCCCGATGAACAAGAACGTCACCATTGCTCCCGGCGAGCCCGTCCTCAGCGTCAGTCACGTCTCGCGGGAATTCGCGCGCGGCGGCGGCGGCGGCGTGCGGGTGCTGGACGACGTCAATCTCACGCTGCGCAAGGGCGAGATCGTCGGGCTTCTCGGCCGCTCCGGCTCCGGCAAATCGACATTGCTGAGGATTATCGCCGGCCTGATGAAGCCGTCGAGCGGCGACGTCACCTATCAGGGCTCGAAACTCAGCGGACCGTGCGAAGGCGCGGCCATGGTGTTCCAGACCTTCGCGCTGTTCCCCTGGCTCACCGTTCTCGAAAACGTGGAAGCGGGACTCGAGGCGATGTCGGTGCCTCCGAAGGAGAGCCGCAGCCGCGCGCTGAAGGCCATCGACCTCATCGGCCTCGACGGATTTGAATCCGCCTATCCGCGCGAGATTTCCGGCGGCATGCGCCAGCGCGTGGGCTTTGCGCGCGCGCTCGTGGTCGAACCGACGATCCTTCTGATGGACGAGCCGTTCTCGGCGCTCGACGTGCTCACGGCTGAAACGCTGCGCACGGACCTTCTCGAGCTCTGGGGCGATCACAAGCTGCCGATCCAGTCGATCCTGCTGGTCACGCACAACATCGAAGAAGCCGTCTTCATGTGCGATCGCATCCTCGTGTTCTCGTCCAATCCGGGACGCATCTCCGCCGAGATCCAGATCCCCTTCCCGCATCCGCGAAACCGTCTCGATCCCACCTTCCGGCAGATGGTCGACGACATCTATGCGCGCATGACGGCGCGGCCGGCGACCGGCCCGCAGAAAGGCAGAGTGCCCGGCTATCAGCTGGGAAGCCCGCTCCCGGACGTGTCGACCAACGAGATCGCCGGTCTCATCGAGCAGATCGCGCTGCCGCCCTATAGCGGCAAGGCCGACCTTCCGGTCATTTCCGACGCGCTGCAGATGGGCGACGAAGAGCTCTTCCCGATCATCGAAGTGGTGCAGCATCTGGGCTTCGCCGACCTGACCGGTGGCGACATTCTGCTGACTCCCGTCGCCAAGGCCTTCGCGGAAGGCGACATGGAGACGCGCAAGAAGCTGTTCGCGCAGCAGCTCCTCGCCTCGGTCCCGCTCGCGGCGCATATCCGCCGCGTGCTCGACGAACGTCCCGGCCACCGCGCGCCGCGCGTGCGCTTCGAGGAAGAACTCGAAGATTACCTGAGCGACTCCTACGCCGAGGAAACGCTCGACCGCGTCATCAACTGGGGCCGTTACGCGGAGATCTTCGCCTATGACGACGAATCCGAGACCTTCAGCCTCGAAAATCCGACCGGGTAAAGTCTTCCGCGCCCGAAACGGATAGAGCCGCCGCACTGGCTCTCTCCCGTGGCTGAGGCCAATATCGCTCCCCTGCCATCGGAGGAACGTGACATGGCCTATCAATCGCTGCTGATCGAAGAAAAGGAAGACGGCGTTGTCTGGGCGACGATGAATCGTCCCGACCGGCTCAACGCGTTGAGTCGCGGTCTCGTCGAGGAATTGCGGGACTTTTTCGTCGGCCTTTACTGGCGCCACGATGTGCGCATCGTTGTGCTGAAAGGCGCCGGCGCCAATTTCTGTGCCGGGCTCGACCTCAAGGAAGCGCGCGAGCCCAATGCCCCGCACGATGTATCGGCCGGCCTCGTCTCGCAGCGCAGGATCAGCGAGATCGTCATCGCCATGCGCCGCTGTCCGCAGCCGATCATCGCGCTGGTGAACGGCGCGGCGAGCGGCGGCGGCTTCGCGCTGGCGCTCGCCTCCGACATCCGCATCGCGACACCCACGACGCGCATGAATGCGGCCTTCATCCGCATCGGGCTTTCGGCCTGCGATATCGGCGTCAGCTATTTCCTGCCGCGCATGGTGGGCTCGTCCGTCGCGGCGGAGTACATGCTGACGGGCCGCTTCATCGACGCCGAGCGCGCTTACGGGCTGGGTCTCGTCAGCCGGATCGTGGCACCCGACGCGCTCGATAGCGAGGCGCAAGGCTTCGTCGACGACATGCTGGCGACGACGCCCTTGGGCCTTCGCCTGACGAAGGAGGCGCTGAACGTCGCCATCGACGCGGCCGGCCTCGAAGCGGTGATCGCGCTGGAAGATCGCAATCAGATCCTCGCGAGCCAAAGCGGCGATTTCCGCGAAGGCGTCGCGGCGTTTTTGCAGAAGAGGAAGCCGGTGTATAGGCGCTGATAATCCTCCCCCGCGCGAAGCGTGGGGGAGGTGGATGGCGCGCGCAGCGCGACAGACGGAGGGGGCATCCCGGCAGCAATCGCGTAAGCGTCGCCCCCTCCACCGCTTCGCGGTCCCCCTCCCCCACGCTTCGCGCGGGGGAGGATTAATTCAAATCCCTCGACAAAATCAGCTTCGCCACCAGCCTGTCCGATGCCTGTGTGAGACCGAACCCCAATCCCGCTTCGACCGTTATCGGCGCGCCGTTGAAATCGACGACGCCGAACAGCTGCTGCGATTGCTGATCGCCCGGAAGGAAATGCCGGACCGGGCCGAAATCGGAATACTGCTCCGCCGCAATCGCCCAGTCCTTCGAGAGGTTCCAGGCGATGCGGGCCTCCGGCGCGAAATCGAGATTCTTGGCGCCGCGAAACGGATTGTCGATGATCGGATTGACGATGAGATCGACGGCGCCGAGATGCCAGCCGATGATGGGACGCACTTCCTGGGAATAGCGGCTCGTATCCCAGTGCTTCGCATTGTCGCTGAACTCGAAATTGATGCCGTAGAAGAAGGTGCGGTCGGCCGCATCCGGCACCACGAACAATTCGCGGATCTTGAAACCGTCGAGCGTCGCACCGCGATTGCGCGCAACGCTGTAAAGCGGCAGATAAAGCCCCTGCTCGAACCAGTCCGTCACGCCGAAAGCAAACTCGGGCACGCCGTTCAGCGTGTGATCGGGCACGAGGCCGCCGGAAAAGCGCGGGCTCCTGAGGCCGCTGAAAGTGTAATTGTCATGTACGGTGAGATTGACGATGCCCGGCGCCGCGATCCGGGCGTCATAGACCTCGATCTCGTCGGTCTGCGCGAAGCCGGGACGCGCCGAGAGAAGCGCGGCGCACAGGCCATAGGCAATCGCCCGCATCGGGTCCTCTGACTCGTCTGGACGGCGCGGAAACGAGCATGCCGCGCGATCTTCCGCAAGTGCGCTACGGCGCAAAGCTGGAGCGGGCCTTCACGCCCCAATGCCCGTCTTCGCAAGTCACGACATAGATGGAGTCGAAACGGCCGATCAGGCTGCCATCGGCGCGATAACGTGCGAAGCAGGTGTCGATATGGACCTTGTCCGCGCCGGCGTGAATGACGTTGCGGCGCTCCCAGCCGGAATGATGCCACTCCCTCAAGGCGCCGCGCGTGAAGGTGTCGGGCGGATGCCAGCCGGGTTTATCGATGATGACGAGAGCGTTGGAGGCAAGCCGCACGCTGGGGAAATTGAACGTCTTCTCCCAGGCCGCGAGATCGCGCGCGTTGAACGCCGCCATGAACTCGTCGAGGCATTTCATCGCCGCAGCGATGGATTCTTCGTGTTCCGTCATGGATATCCCTCAATCGTCACCCGAAAAGACAGTAGCCCTTACCATCTTTTGTCATCGTCGGCCTCACCGCTACGGTCCGTTTCACCAACGGACAAACAAATGGCGCCGCGCGGCACCGCGGTCGTCTATCAAGTCCAAAATGTCTGTCCAAAGCTGGACGAACTTTAATGACAATCCGGCGGAACCCGAATGCCACCCTTCCCGTTATGAACCGGTTGTTCGGGGGCAAAGCAGGCGGTGGATCCCAAACTCTCGGCGGAGAAGTATCGGGCGCGCGCGCTCGAACTCCGGACCTTGGCGCTTCAAAGCAAGATGGAAGAGGTTCGGCACGAGCTGATGTCGCTCGCGGCCAATTACGAGCTGCTCGCCGAACGGGTCGAAAAGCTGCCGCACAGACCCTGAGATCGTACGCGATCATTTTTTCACCGGCCTGAGGGATCGCAAAACCGCGCGACGGTTTACTACTGCACGAAGCCACCACGATTGCTATTTCTGCACTTGTGGAGTCGCGCTGAAGCGCCAGGCGCATTATGCCGGAGTACAAAATTTATTGCCTCGACGAGGGCGGCCGTATCGTGAGCCGCCACGACATACAATGCTCGAATGACCACGAGGCGTTCAAAAAGGCGCATGAGTTTTGCGCCGCTTACGACGTCGAAGTGTGGAGGGGCACCAGCAGGACGCTGACGCTCGCGAAGGGCTCGAAGATTCTGCCGAAGCAATAGGGCCAAAATCGCCGACGCGCTCGACGGAAGACGCGCTCTCCCGTCCGCTTCCCGCCACTCCATGGGGCCTGCCTCCGTGGATGGTGCCCATTATACTTGACATTATGTCCGATATACTTTACATTTTGTCCTGTAAACTAGATATGGAGACAGCTCTTGGCCTTCCGTGAAAAGCTTGCCTGGATCTCCGTGGCGACCATGTCGCTGGTCTATGGCTGGTATTTCTGGACGATACTTCCGCTCGCGCGAACCGGTGCCGGAAGCGCCTGGCATTACGCGAAGCTGCTTCAGGGCACGATCATCACCGTGGTGGTGCTGCAGATTGTTCTGACGGTTGCCGCTGCAGCGTTGTCGCCCCGCGAGGCACGCGCACCCGAAGACGAGCGCGAAAAGCTGATCACGCTCAGGGGCACGCGCATCGCCTATTTCGTGCTGGTGACCGGCGCGTTGTGCGTGTGCGTTGCGGGACTCTTCTTCGACACGAACAGCCTGCTGCTCGGCAATTACGCTCTGATGGCCGTCGTCGTTGCAAATCTCGTGAAGGACTTCACGCAGATCGTGCAATACCGGCTGGCGGGGTGACATGGGCGTGATCGCCAACAACATCCGCAGGCTGCGTTTCGACCGCGGAGAGATGACGCAAGCCGAACTTGCCGCAAAAGTCGGCGTCACGCGGCAGACCATCAACGCCATCGAGCAGAACAAATATTCACCGTCGCTCGAGACGGCCTTCAAGATCGCGGACGCGCTGGGCGTTGCGATCGGCGACGTGTTCTCCTACGCCGCGAAGGGCTGAAAGCTTTATACCCCCCTATCCCGGGCGAGAACGCCAGCGTTTGGAGCTTGCATCGCGGGACGGCTAGATCTTATATTGCCGGTACCCTGTAGGGGTATCATGTATGAAGCCAGATCCCAAATTGCTGCTGCGTCTCTCGCGCATCGAAGGCCAGGTGCGGGGCGTCGCCCGCATGCTGGAAGAAGAGCGTTACTGCATCGACATCCTCGACCAGATCCAGGCGATCAAGGCGGCGTTGCGCAAAGTCGAGGACGAGCTGCTGAAGGGCCACTCCGCCCATTGTGTCGCGCACGCGATCGACAGCGGCGACGCGAAGGACGCCCGCAAGAAGTTCGCCGAGCTCGTCGACCTCTTCAGCCGCTACGCGCGATGAGCGTGCTCTTCGCGCTCGAACACGCGCTTCTGATGGCCGCGACCATGGGCTGGGAGATCCTGTGGCCGCTGATTCTAGGCTTTGCATTGTCCGGCGTCGTACAGGCTGTCGTCTCGCACAGCGAGATGGCGCGCCTTCTTCCCGACGATAGGCCCCGCTCCATTCTGAGGGCGCTCGGGTTGGGCGCCGCCTCTTCGTCCTGTTCTTATGCCGCGGTGGCGCTGGCGCGCGCGATCTTCCGCAAAGGCGGCAATTTCTCCGCGGCCATGGCGTTCGAGATGGCCTCGACCAATCTCGTGCTGGAGCTCGGGATCGTTTTGATCGTGCTGATGGGCTGGCAATTCGCCGCCGCCGAATTCATCGGCGCGCCGATCATGGTCGCGATCCTCGTCCTCCTGTTCCGCTGGCGCCTGTCCGCGCGCATGGTCGAGGCGGCGAAGGCGCAGGCCGACAAAGGCATCGCCGGCCGCATGGAAGGCCACGCGGCAATGGACATGTCGGTCGCGAGCGACAAGCCGCTTCTCGCGCGCATCGCCTCGGCGCAAGGCTTCACCGCCATCAGCCATTATTTCATCATGGACGTGGCCTCGCTCTGGCTCGACATCGTCCTCGGGCTTCTGATCGCGGGCGCCCTCGCCGCCTGGGTGCCGCCGGGCGTCTGGCAATCCGTCTTCTTCGTGCATCATCCGACGATCGCGCGCCTCTGGGGACCGCTGGTCGGCCCGCTCGTCGGCATCGCGTCGTTTGTCTGCTCGGTGGGAAACGTGCCGCTGGCGGCCGTGTTGTGGAACGGCGGCATCAGCTTCGGCGGCGTCATCGCGTTCCTGTTCTCCGACCTCATCGTCGCGCCGATCCTGGACATCTACCGCAAATATTACGGCATGCGGATGATGCGGTTTCTGCTCGGGACGTTCTACGCCGCGATGGCCGGCGCCGCGCTCATCGTCGACGAACTTTTTTCCTTGTTTGGCCTTGTTCCAGAGCATCGCCAGGCGCTGGTCGTCGAAGCGCAAGTTGCGTGGAACTACACGACCTGGCTCAACATCGTCTTCTTAGGGTTGGCCGCCACGCTGCTCTGGCGCTTCTTCACGACCGGCGGCCCGGCGATGCTGCGGATGATGGGCGAGCCGGCGGACGCGCATCACCACGCGCATCATTGTCATTGAGACGGTCGCAGCCGACTCCGTGGTCAGAGCCGGGCCTGACCCGTCCATCGATCAAACAAAAAGAGTCGATTGCACGCTGACGCGCCGATGGCAGCCGCCTCGAAGACAGCCATGACAGACGAGCGTGTCTAAACGCTCTCTTCGGTCTTCGGCGCTTTCGGCGGCGGCAGGGCCTTCGGTCTGCCGTCGTCGTCGGTGATGAATTCGAAGGCGAGACCGTCCTTCTCGCGATCGAGCAGCACGCGCACGGTGCCGCCGTTCTTGAGCTTGCCGAACAGGATTTCGTCCGCCAGCGGCTTCTTGATGTTGTCCTGGATGACGCGCGCCAAGGGCCTTGCGCCGAACTGATCGTCGTAGCCCTTCTGGCCGAGCCAGCGCGTCGCTTCCGGCGTCAGATCGAAGGTCACGTCGCGGTCGGTCAGCTGCGCTTCGAGTTCGAGCACGAACTTCTCGACGACGCGGTCGATGGTATCGCGGCCCAGAGGCGCGAAGGCGATCGTCGCATCGAGGCGGTTGCGGAATTCCGGCGTGAACAGGCGCTTGATCGCTTCCTCGTCCTCGCCTTCCCTTTTGCCGCGGCCGAAACCGATCGATTCCTTGGCGGCGTCCGACGCACCGGCATTCGTCGTCATGATCAGCACGACGTTGCGGAAGTCGATCTTCTTGCCGTTGTGGTCCGTCAGCTTGCCGTGGTCCATCACCTGCAGAAGGATGTTGAAGAGGTCGGGATGCGCTTTCTCGATTTCGTCGAGCAGCAAGACGCTGTGCGGATGCTGGTCGATGCCGTCGGTGAGGAGGCCGCCCTGGTCGAAGCCGACATAGCCCGGCGGCGCGCCGATCAAGCGCGAGACCGTGTGCCGCTCCATATATTCCGACATGTCGAAGCGCAGCAGCTCGACGCCCATCACGCTGGCAAGCTGCTTGGCCACTTCCGTCTTGCCGACGCCGGTGGGGCCGGAGAACAGATAGCAACCAATGGGCTTCTGGGGCTGGCGGAGCCCTGCGCGCGCCAGCTTGATCGCCGACGACAGCGCATGGATGGCGCTGTCCTGGCCGAACACGACGCGCTTCAAATCCGCTTCCAGCGTGCGCAGCGTTTCCGCATCCGTCTTCGACACGGATTTCGGCGGGATGCGCGCCATCTTGGCGACGACTTCTTCGACTTCGCGCACGCCGATGACCTTCTTGCGGCGCGATTCGGGCAATAGCATCTGCGAGGCGCCGACTTCGTCGATCACGTCGATGGCCTTGTCCGGCAGCTTGCGGTCGTTGATGTATTTCGCGGCGAGCTCGACGGCGGCCTTCAGCGCGTCCGCCGTGTAGCGGACCTTGTGATACTCTTCGTAATAGGGCTTCAGCCCCTTCATGATCTTGATCGTGTCGGGAACCGACGGCTCGGCGACGTCGATCTTCTGGAATCTCCGCACCAGCGCGCGGTCCTTCTCGAAATACTGACGATATTCCTTGTAGGTCGTCGAGCCGATGCAGCGCAGAAGTCCCGCCTGCAAGGCGGGCTTCAGGAGATTCGACGCATCCATCGCGCCGCCGGACGTGGCGCCGGCGCCGATCACGGTGTGGATCTCGTCGATGAAGAGGATCGCGCCCTTGATCGCCTCGAGCTCCTTGACGACCGACTTGAGCCGTTCCTCGAAATCGCCGCGATAGCGCGTGCCCGCAATCAACGCGCCCATGTCGAGCGCGTAGATCGTGCTTTCCTTCAGGACCTCCGGCACTTCGCCCTTGACGATCTTGCGGGCGAGACCTTCGGCGATCGCGGTCTTGCCGACGCCGGGATCGCCGACGAACAGCGGATTGTTCTTCTGCCGGCGGCAGAGGATCTGGATCGTGCGCTCGACCTCGGAATCGCGGCCGATCAACGGGTCGATGCGACCCGACTTCGCCTTCTCGTTGAGGTTCACGCAATAGGCTTCGAGCGCTTCCGTACCCTGCTTGGTCGCCTTTTCGCTTTCTTCTTCGTCGTCCGAGCCGCGCACGGGCTTCTGCTGCGTCATGCCCGGACGCTTGGCGATGCCGTGGCTGATATAGCTCACCGCATCGAGCCGCGTCATGTTCTGCTCTTGCAGGAAATAGACGGCGTGGCTCTCGCGCTCGGTGAACAGCGCCACCAGCACATTGGCGCCCGTCACTTCGTCGCGGCCGGAATTCTGCACATGGAGGACGGCGCGCTGCACCACGCGCTGAAAGCCGGTGGTCGGCTTCGCATCTTCGCCATCTTCGATGACGAGCGTCATCAGCTCTTCGTCGACATATTTGCGCAGCGCCCCGCGCAGCACTTCGCTGTCGACATTGCAGGCCTTCAGGACCTGGGCGGCGTCGGGATCGTCGATGAGCGCGAGAAGAAGGTGCTCGAGGGTCGCATATTCGTGATGACGGTCGCTCGCGAGTTTTATGGCGCGGTGCAGGGCCTGTTCGAGACTACGCGAGAGTGACGGCATCGACGCCCTACTCCTTCTCCATGGTACATTGTAGAGGATGTTGATGTCGGCGGGCGAATTCAATCACCTGCGCCACTTTTGTTTCCGCAACTTCGTAGGTGAAGATTCCGCAGATACCCACACCATGGCGATGGACTTGCAGCATGATCTGCACGGCCTCGTCGCGTCCCTTGTTGAAGAATCGCTCGAGGATATGAACGACGAACTCCATCGGCGTGTAATCGTCGTTCAGAAGAAGGACCTTGTAGAGGCTGGGCTTCTTGGTTTTGGGGCGCGTCTTTGCAACCACGCCCGTGCCGGCGCCATTGCCGACGCCGTTGTCCTGGCCCGATTGGCCGCGATCGCCTTTTTTCTCGCTCATAGCCGTTGGTTCATACGCGGCGCGACGTTACATGGTGCCTCGCTTCCCCTAGCTTAACGGCAAGTGAGGGCCGTTTGGCAATTCGGCGCGACGGAAAAGGTTGATCGGAGCCGTCCGCTCGCGCGACCGCGACAAAATGATTCGTCGATAAAAAGCGAAAGAGCCCGAAGCAATGCTTCAGGCTCTCTCCGAAATCGTTCCGCGTTTTGGGGGGGAGGAGCCGCGGAACGGTTCGTTCTGTTAGCAATCAGGCCGGGCGGGAGCTCTGGACGACCTCGACCCAGGCCTGGATGCGGCCTTGGAGCGGTTCGAAGGTCTCCTTCGCGGTCGCCGAAACGATCTCGCCGAACTTCGTGACCTGGCTCACGTAATTGTCGAAGGCGGACTTGGCAAAATCGGTCTGCAGTTCGAGCGCTTCGTGCACCGACTTCGAGCCCATGAGCGCCTTTGTCGCGGAAATGGAATCTTCCACCGACTGCTTCGAGTAGGCGTAAAGCTCGTTGTGCAGGGTTTCAACGCCCTTGCCGGCCGCATTGGCCGCTTTCATATAGGCTTCGACAGTGTCCTTGCCGTAGCCGAGAAACTGGTCGTAGTTCTTCACGGCCTTGTCGAAGCCGGTCTTGAAGGCTTCAGAGCCGCTCTTGATCGCGGTTTCAATCGCTTCCGTGCCGTTGATCTTGTCGCCGGCCGCTCTTGTTTTCGTTGCCATTTTCGTGACCTCGTCCTTGTGAGTTCCGTGGGGCACCGACTTGAGGGGCCTCTGGCCCTGTTGCAGTGCAACATGACCTATATGCATCGCAGCGACGGGGGTGTCAAGGGATTTTGCTGCGCCGCATCATTAATGATTGGTTTACTGTTCAGGGCAGATTCTCGACGGGCAACAACCGGTGGTTCAATCGGCGTAACTTTTCCTAAATACCGGTATTGTAAGCTGGATTTTGATTTTGCCTTGCGCGCTGGGGAACAATTTGGTCTGATCGCCGCGACACAGGGTTGACCGCGTTTGGAGTCGGGTATGTCGGAGCGAAAGCCTCCTCAGAGTGGCGGTGTGACCTTGCGGGCTAAATCGGCCTTGTCGATCGCGGCGGCGGCGGCGCTTGTTGCATTGACCGCGGCGCCGGCCTCGGCCTCCATCCGTCATCACCATGGCAGCCGCGGCATGGCCATTCCGGCCAGCGCAACGGATCCGGACAAGGACGCAGCGCTCGTCCTCGACGGCGCCACCGGCAAAGTCCTCTATTCGCGCAACGCGGATGCCACGCGCCATCCGGCGTCGCTGACGAAGATGATGACGCTCTATCTGCTGTTCGAGCAGTTGAAGAACGGACAGATGACGCTTGCGACTCCGCTTCCGGTGTCGGAGCACGCCGCGATCCAGCATCGCACGAAGCTTTATTTGCGTCCGGGAACGACGATTCCCGTCGAATCCGCGATCCGCGCCATTGTCGTCTGCTCGGCGAACGACGTCGCGGTCGCCATCGCCGAAGCGATCGGCGGCTCGGAAGAACATTTCGCGCAGATGATGACCGAGAAGGCGCGCGAGCTGGGCATGACGCACACCTTCTACCACAACGCGTCCGGCCTGCCGGATGACCTGCAGGTGACGACGGCGAACGATCTCGGCATCCTCGCGCGTCATCTCGCCTATGATTTCCCGCAATATTTCCCCTATTTCTCGACCGAGACATTCACCTGGCACGGCGAGACGCATCGCTCGACCGACCATCTTCTCGGCGTCTATCAAGGTGCGGACGGCATCAAGACGGGCTACACGGGCGGATCCGGCTTCAATCTTGTTTCGTCCGTCGTGCGCGGCGGCGCGCATGTCATCGCGGTCGTGATGGGCGGACGCACGGCGCATCGGCGCGACGTCGCCATGATGCACATGCTCGACGCGACCTTCGCGCAGATCAACCGGAACCCGACGCTCGTCGCGCGCAACACCGTGCCGTGGCAGAGCGTCGCCCAGACCACGCAGACGACGCCTGTGATCGCCGGATTCCAGATCGCCGCCGCCGGCGCGATGCCGCATCCGGCGCAGGATCCGGACGTTTCGCACGCGGTCCTGGCGGCCGATCCCGACGACGAAGACGCCGCCGAGTCGCGCGTCGATCCCGACGACATTCCGATCGGTCCCGCGCCGTCGGCGCCGCAGACGCGCCCGCTGGCAACAGCCGCAGCGCAACAACCCGCACCGCCTCCGCCGGCCGCTGCCCCGACGCGCACGGCCATGGCTGCCCCGGTTCGCGTGATCGCCGTTCAGGGCAAGGAACAAACCGTCAAAGCCGAAGGCCCCGTTCCGCCGCAGCCCCTGCCGCGGCCGGAGAGCCCGGCGCCGCAGGCTGTGATGCTGGCGGCCTATCATCCGCAGGCGATGCTGAACGCGGCGCCGAAGACGAAAGCCGCCGCCGCTTCCAATGCCGCCGGCATGGGCCTCAGCCGTTACGCGGCCACACACGACTGGACCATCCAGATCGGCGCCTTCGCCGACGAAACTTCCGCCAAGGCGCAGCTTTCGGCCTATGCCGAACGCTCGATGGATGTGCTGGGCCAGGCCTCGCGCATCGTCGCGCCGTTCCAGAGCGTCGACGGTCACACGCTCTATCGCGCCCGCTTTGGCCCCTTCGAGGAACGCGAAGCGCGTGAAGTCTGCGAAAAGCTGACCGAACGCGGCCAGACCTGCTTCGCGGCGGTTGCTGCGCGCTAAACAAGTAAGATTCACCACTGAGGCGGTGAGGCAATGAGATGGCAACGCGGCCGTCGCTGCTAGCGCGCGCTATGGAAATAAGTATTGCGCGCGAATGCGCGCGGGCAGTTTTCGAAAGCGTGCTGAACCGTCTGAGACGCGCTCACTATCTCACTGCCTCACCGCCTCAGTGGTGAATCTTTTTTTGTTCAGACGGCCGTCGCTGCTAGCCCGCGCTATGGAAATAAGTATTGCGCGCGAATGCGCGCGGGCAGTTTTCGAAAGCGTGCCGGACCGTCCGAGACGCGCTCATTATCTCACTGCCTCACCGCCTCAGTGGTGAATCTTTTCGGCGCCGCCGCCCGCGCGCCGTCAGACGGCCGTCGCGCTTTCCGGGATCCCCGGCAGCTTGAGCGTTCTCAAGAGCTGGCGCACTTCCTGGCGCGCTGCGACATGGGACATCGAGAAACCCGAGCCGAGACCCGGCTGGGGCAGATCGAGCATCGTCAGCCCCATCGGAAATAGCTCACGGAAGATCACCCTTTCGCCGAAGCCCGGCGCCACGCGAAAGCCGATGCGCTGAGACAGCGAGTCGAGCGCTTTCGACAGACGGCGCTTGTTGCGCGCTTCCGTCGCCGAGATGCGGTTGCGCATCACCACCCAGTCGAGCGCGGGCTGGCGCGCCATCAGCCGCTTCTTGCGGCACTCCCAGACGAAGTCGCTGTAGAGGCTCGGCGCCTTGACTTCGAAGGTCTTGGGGTCGACCCGCGCCAACAGATCGAAGTCGACGAAGCTGTCGTTCATCGGCGTGACCAGCGTGTTCGCGGCGGCATGCGCGAGGCGCGAGAGCTGCGTGTCGCTGCCCGGCGTATCGATGACGATAAAGTCGAAGTTCCGCTCGTTCTCGGCGAGAAGCTCCGCGAAGCGCCTCGCGTCTTCCACTGCGGCCTCGTCGAGGGACGCCGCCTTCGAGTGCTGGAACGGCAGCATCACCGGCATCGCGAGCTTCGAGTTCCCTTTCGCATCCCAATCGGCGCGGTTCTCGAGATGCCGCCCGAAGCTCCGCTGGCGGGTGTCGAGGTCGATCGCCGCGACGCGCTTGTCCAGCCGCGCCAGCGCCACGGCGAGATGAACGGCCGTCGTAGTCTTGCCCGACCCGCCCTTCTCGTTGCCGATGACGACGATATGCGCGCGCTTGTCCGTCATATCCTGATTTGAAGATGGATTTCCGGCTGGGTACTCCCTCGCCTTCAACGCCGCAAGCATCGGAACCCCCGCGAGTCGCTTCGCCGCAGTTTACGACGGCGGAGGGCCGGCACCAGATTCCCCTTGAGCCGCCATCCGGACGCCGTTCCGCCAAAACGCCCGGTTCGTCATTGCCCGGGGCGCGCGAAATAGCGCGATCAGGGCAACCCATTTCTTGCGCCAACATGGATCGCCCGCATGAAACGGGCGATGACGGACATTATGTGATTCGAACTCGGGCGATCTCGCTCTGACGGCTTAGTCCCGTTCGCTGGACAGCAGCGCCGCATTGCCGCCGGCGGCCGTCGTATTGACCGTATAAGTGCGTTCGAGCGCAAAACGCTGGAGATAGTTGGGCCCGCCCGCCTTCGGTCCAGTACCGGACAATCCTTCGCCGCCGAAGGGCTGGACGCCGACGACGGCGCCGATCTGGTTGCGGTTGACGTACATGTTGCCGACATGGACGCGCTCGCGGACGAAATTCATCGTCTCCTCGATGCGCGTGTGCAGGCCCAGCGTCAGCCCATAGCCCGTCGCGTTGATCGCGTCGCAAACCTCGCCGAGGCGATCCGAAGAATAGCGCACGACATGCAGAACGGGCCCGAAGACTTCGCGCTTCAGCACGTCGATCGAGGATATCTCGAAGACATGTGGCGGAAAGAAATAGCCGCCCCGGTGCTCGGGACCGATCGCCCGTTTGCGCAGCAGTTTTGCCTCGCGCGTCATCGTTTCGGCGTGGCGCTCGAGCGTCCTGCGTGCTTCGTCGTCGATGACGGGACCGATATCGGTCTCGAGCTTCATCGGGTCGCCGAGCTTCAGCTCGTCCATGTGCCCTAGGATCAGATCGAGCATCTTGTCGGCGGCATCTTCCTGCAGGAACAGGACGCGCAAGGCCGAGCAGCGCTGGCCCGCGCTGTCGAAGGCCGACGAGATCACATCGCGCGTCACCTGCTCGGGCAGCGCCGTCGAGTCGACGATCATGGCGTTCTGCCCGCCCGTCTCCGCAATCAGCGCCGCGATCGGTCCTTCGCGGCCGGCCAGCCCGCGGTTGATGGCGTTGGCGGCATCCGTCGAACCGGTGAAGGCCACGCCTGCGACGCGCGAATCGGCGAACAGCGCAGTGCCGATCCTCGGTCCGTCGCCCGGAAGAAGATGCAGCACGTCGCCGGGCACGCCGGCCTGATGCAGAAGCTTCACGGCGGCCGAGGCGATCAGCGGCGTCTGTTCCGCGGGCTTGGCGAGCACCGTATTACCGGCGGCCAGCGCGCCCGCCACCTGCCCCGTGAAAATCGCCAGCGGGAAATTCCACGGCGAGATGCAGACGAATACGCCGCGGCCGTGCAGCGTCAATTCGTTGGTTTCGCCCGTGGGACCGGGCAAGGCGATCGGTTGGCCGAACAAGGCCCGCGCGCGGTTTGCGTAGTAGCGCAGGAAATCGACGGCCTCGCGCACTTCGCCGAGCGCGTTCGGCAAGGTCTTGCCCGCTTCGCGCACGGCAAGCGCCATCAGGCTCGCGCTGTTCTCTTCGTAAAGATCGGCCGCGCGTTCGAGGATCTTCGCGCGTCCTTCCCCGCCGAGCTTGTCCCAGGCAATGCGGCCTGCATGCGCGCGCGCCAGCGCATCGCTCACGTCTTTTGCGCTCGCTTCCACCACTTCGCCGACGACGCGCGTCAAATCCGAGGGATCGCGCACCATCTGGGTGTCGCCGCTGCGCGTCTCGCCGCCGATGATCGGCAGGGCCCGCGCCTGGGTTTTGAGCGCTGCGTCCATCTCCGCGAGGATCGGCGCCGTGACCATGGGATCAGCCCAGACGAACCCGCTCGAATTCTTCCGGTCGGGCAGAAGATTTTCCGGCTTCGGGATATGCGCGCTGCGGCGCGGCGTGTGCTTCAGAAGCTGCTCGACGGGATCGGCGATGATCTCCGCAATCGGAGCTTCTTCGTCGGCAAGACGATTGACGAACGAGGTGTTGGCGCCGTTCTCGAGCAGACGGCGCACAAGATAGGCGAGGAGATCCTCATGCGTGCCGACCGGCGCATAGATGCGCGTGCCGGGGCCGATATGGCCCACCTTCTTCACGTCGCGATAAAGCTCGTAAAGCGCCTCGCCCATGCCGTGGAGGCGCTGGTATTCGAAATCCTTGCGGCCGCCCGCGAAGACCTGCACCGCCGACAGCGTATGCGCGTTGTGCGTCGCGAATTGCGGATAGATGGCGTCTTCCTGCGCCAGCAAGGCGCGGGCGCAGGCAAGATAGGACGCATCGGTCGCGGCCTTGCGCGTGAACACGGGATAATCCTTGAGGCCCTGTTCCTGCGCCCGCTTGATTTCCGTATCCCAATAGGCGCCTTTGACGAGACGCACGGGAATGCGCCGCTGCTGCTTGCGCCCCAGCTCGCCAAGCCATGCGATGGCCGGAAGCGCGCGCTTCGAATAAGCCTGCAACGCGAGGCCCAGGCCTTCCCAGCGCCACAGCGGCTGCGACTCGCCCATCGCTTCGAAGACGTCGAGCATCAGATCGAGACGCTCGGATTCCTCGGCATCGATGGTGAAGCCGAGATTATGCCGGCGGGCATCGGCGGCAAGCGCGATCAGCCGCGGCAGGAGCTCGGCAAACACGCGCTCTTTTTTCGCCCATTCGTAGCGCGGATGCAGCGCCGACAACTTGACCGAAATGCTCGGCCGCTCGAAGGCCGGCGTATATTGGTCGGTGTAGGCTTCCGCGATGGCGTTCAGAGCATTCTGATAGGAAGCGTAATAGCGCTCCGCATCTTTCTGGGTGTAAGCCGCCTCGCCCAGCATGTCGAACGAGTAGCGATAGCCTTCCGCCATCGCCGCACGGGACTCCCGCAGCGCTTCCTCGATCGTGCGGCCGAGCACGAACTGCTTGCCGAGGATACGCATCGCCATGGTCACTGCCTGGCGGATGACGGGCTCGCTCGTGCGGGTGACGAGCTTTTTCCAGATGCCCTCGAAATCCCAACGCGCCGTCTCGTCGAGCTTGACGACACGCCCCGTGAGCATCAGTGCGAAGGTCGACGCGTTGACGAACAGGGATTCGGATTTGTTCAGATGCTTCGACCAGTCGCCGCCGCCGATCTTGTCGCGGATGAGCTTGTCCGCGGTCGCGGCATCGGGCACGCGCAGCAGCGACTCGGCGAGGCACATCAGGACGACGCCCTCCTCGTTCGACAGCGCGTATTCCTGCGTGAAGGCGTCGACGCCCGACCGCTTGTCGCGCGTGGCGCGGATGCGGGCGACGAGTTCGCTCGCCAGCGCCTCGGTCGCCGCGCGTTCGCCCGGCGAAAGCCTCGCTTTCGGGATCAGCGCATCGACAATGGTGTCTTCATCGGCAAGCCAGGCCTCGGAAATGGCGCGGCGGAGTTCGGAAAGGGTCATCTGGGCCTACTGGGCGGGACTGGCGCATTCTAGCCGGTATTCCGTCCGGCCGGGCGTCGGTCGGCTGCCTTATCCCCATTGAGTCAGAGCGTCAAATCGCACGGGCGTGCCGTTCGGCCGTCGCCCGAGAATTGCGTGTTGCAGTCCGATGCTGCAGGTTAATTTCTCGCGCTTCGGCCGTCCTGGAAAAATTGGCCGTCTCGATGAGGGGGAGACTGTGCCGCATATCAGACACCGCTTGTTTGTCTGCCTCGCCGCGCTTGCGGTGAGCTCCGCCGTTTTTGCGGGATCGCCGGTGCAGCTGCAGGCCGGCCCGCCGTTCGCGAAGGCCAATGCAAGGCTTCCGAGAATCGTTTCGCCGGCGACGCCGGCGACGGCCCGGATCAATGCGGCGTTCGACAAGCTCGACGCGCGCTGGGCCGAGTTCATGCGGGGCTGTCCGAAGGGCGGCGAGACCGGCCGCATCGTCGCAGTCACGATGACCGGACCGCAATATTTCAGCGTCGTCGTCAGCGACTCCGAGGACTGTGGCGGCGCGCATCCGGACGCTTCGACGCTGGCGCTGGTCTACGATCTTTCGACCGGCAAGCCTGTCGACTGGAAGACGCTGCTTGGGCCGCGTGCGGGCCTTTCGACTTCGCTGGACACCGTCATCGACGGAACGCGTTCCGGCATGTTCGCTTCGGCGCCGCTGCAGGCGCTGTATCTGAAGTCCCTCAAGGCGACGATCCACGACAAGGAATGGTGGGGCAATTGCGGCGACGTCTTCGCCGACCCTCTCTCTTTCGTCGTCTGGCCGGACACGAAAAAGCATGCGCTCGTGCTGCAGCCCGCGCTCGCCCATGTCGTTCAGGCCTGCGCCGAAGACGGCGCGATCGGCGCCGATGATCTGCGGAAGATCGGGGCGAGCGGCAAGCTGGTTGATGCGTTGCGATAAGTGCTAACAGTCCTCCCACGCCCGTATTCGCCAAGACTTCACCGGGACCGCGGACGTCCCGTCCGCTGCCGGACCAGCCTCAACGGTTACGCATTGTGCCGGGCGGTGCGGTGCGGACTGGAAGTCCGCGGTCCCGGTGAAGTCTACCGACCGTCCGGCGATTGTGCTCTTGATGGAACGGCACCCTCGGAGATCCGAATCATGGCGCTCAAGCGGATGGACAATGTCGGGATCGTCGTCGAAGACCTCGGCGCGGCGATCGATTTCTTTTGCGAACTCGGCCTCGAGCTCGAAGGGCGGGCCACTATCGAAGGAGAATGGGCCGGACGTGTCACGGGACTTGGCGATCAGCATGTCGAGATCGCCATGATGCGCACCCCGGACGGTCACAGCCGGCTCGAGCTCTCCCGCTTCCTTAAGCCGCGCATCGTCGCCGATCACCGCAACGCCCCGGTCAACGCGCTCGGCTACCTCCGCGTCATGTTCGCCGTGGACGACATCGACGAAACGCTCGAAAGACTCCGTACGCGCGGCGCGCAACTCGTGGGCGAAGTCGTCCGGTATAAAGACGCCTATCGGCTCTGCTACATCCGCGGGCCCGAAGGGCTTCTCATCGGACTCGCGCAGGAGCTTGGCTGAGTATTTCCTCGACACGATACCTAACCCGCCAACGTGGTTTATTTTGCCATAAAATTCGAGAATGCTGTCGACGGAATGCATATGGATGCGGCGATCGTTGCGAAGATCGAACAGCGGCTGGCGCGCCTCCGCGCCGAGCACAATGTCAGGATCCCCCTCGCCATCGAGAGCGGCAGCAGAGCCTGGGGATTTCCTTCGCCGGACAGCGACTATGATTGCCGCTTTGTCTTCGTGAGGCGACAACGGGATTATCTCTCCCTCTGGCGGCAGCGCGATGTCATCGAGACGCCGCTCGACAAGGTGTTCGACGTCAACGGCTGGGATCTCGCCAAAGCGCTCAAGCTTCTCCTCAAGGGCAACGCCGTCGTCATCGAGTGGCTGATGTCGCCGATTCGTTACGAGACAGACGATGCGTTTCGCGACGAATTCCTGCGCGTGGCGAAGGCAGTGGCGGATCGAGCGCTGATCGGCCGGCACTATCTGCATCTGGGTGAACGCCAGCGGCGCACCTATTTCCGCGAAGGCAAAACGGTGCCGCAGAAAAAGATCTTCTATGCCCTGAGGCCGGCGGCGGCCCTGCGCTGGCTGAGGCTGCATCCCGGCGAGGCCGTCGTTCCCATGCATTTTCCGACAATGCTAACGGAATGCGATCCGCCCTCGGAGATTGCGGACCTCGCAGCCGCGCTGGTGGAGAAAAAGGCAAAGACCCGCGAGCTCGCATCGGAGCCTCTTCCCGAGCCGATCGGACGCTTCATCGACGCCGAATTCGAAGCGGCCCGCAGCTGGACGGACGCCGCGCGTGCCGCACCTTCGCCGGCCGCGCGAACATTGTGCGACGCGTTTTTCGCCGAGACCGTCGCACGCTTTGATGCGAATTAGCGCGAGTTGCGCGCGCCGTCCGCCACGCGCATCGCAGTCGTCGAAAATTGGTCTCAATTCCCCCGGCCGGGCTTAGCGAGGGCTTATGTCTTGCTTCCTATTCTCGCATCTGTCGCGTGATATGGGAGCGCGAGATGAAGATGTTCTTGGTGGGATTTGCTTTCGTCGGAATGCTGGTGGCGAGCAAGTCGGCCATGACCGCTGACAACACCGAACGCGTCGCAAGCGTTCAGCCTGTCCAGCCGATCGTGGCAGTCGCCAGCGCCGACAAGACGCCTGGCATGCGGATCGTCGACACCGACTATCAGTTTTCGCAGCAGGAACGCATGCTGATTGCGTTCTGGCAGCTGCAGAGCGACGCTGAGCGCCGCCACGTCCGCTAGGCCTTGCGGGGCTTGCGCAGCGCTTTCTTGCGCTTGCGGATTTCGGTCGGAGAGGACGCGGCGACCTCGTAAGCCGCCCGTGCCCAGCGCGCGAGTTCGTCCGGATCGTCATAGAGCCGATCGGGCAGCGCATACCAGCCGGTGACAACGGTCTCGCCCGTGGACCGCTTCTTGAAGCTGAACGGCTTCGTCTTCTCCGCGAGGAAGGCTTTGCGCGTTTCGTCGCTGGTCTTGAAATAGATCGTCTCGCCGAAAATCATGCCGATCATGACCTCGCCCGAGCAGATGCCCTTGCCGCCGAAAAAGCGTTTCAGCGTGACGGGACCGAATTCCCGGAACAGATCGTCGAAGCGGTGCGGATCGGATTTTGGCATTGCTCCCTCTCCCTCTTTTCTGTCGCGGCCCGCAAATGCGGGGCGCTTGGGCGGCATCACTATGTCCATGGAAAGGAATCGTCGTTGCCTCGTTGAAATCTGAGTGCGTTTCAACCGGGTGGCCCGCATTTGCGGGCCACGACAGGCGGGTTTAAAGCGTGGCCCCATGATCGTGCCCACCCACTTTGTCTTTGCCAATACCGTGCTGACGACGCCGTCGCTGGTGCCGGAGATCAGGCTGCATCTGGCGACGGAAATCCTGCCGCTGTGGAACAAGACGGAAGTCGAGATCGAGGAGAAGGGCCTGCCGCCGCCCTATTGGGCGTTTGCCTGGGCCGGCGGACAGGCGCTGGCGCGCTACGTGCTCGACAATCCCGACAGCGTCCGCGGAAGACGCGTGCTCGATTTCGGATCGGGCTCGGGCCTTGTCGCCATCGCCGCCGCGCGTGCCGGCGCATCGTCCGTGCTGGCGGTGGACATCGACGCCTTCGCGGCGGCAGCCATCACGCTCAACGCGCGCGCCAACGACGTCGAGATCGATGTGCGCCAGAAAGACGTGCTCGAACATGGTTGCCTTTGGGAAACCATTCTTGTCGGCGACATGTGCTATGAGCGGCCGCTTGCCGAACGCCTTCTGGCCTGGCTGACCGAGGCGCAGCGGAAAGGCGCGATGGTGCTGCTGGGCGATCCCGGGCGCAATTATTTCCCGAAATCGGGTGTCGAGAAGCTCGCGAGCTATGAGGTCGCGACCTCGCGCGAACTCGAAGACCGCGACGTGCGCGCGACGGCCGTCTACCGCCTCAGCGACGGGCCGACATAGCGCGCGCGCGGACGGATCAATTTCCGGCTTTCCAGCTGCTCGATCGCATGCGCGATCCAGCCGGCCGTGCGCGCGATGGCGAAGAGAGTCGTCTCGCAGCCTTTGGGCATGTCGAGCGCGCGGCGCATGACAGCGAGCGCATAGTCGCAATTCGGGAACTGGCCGGTCGCCTCGTAGATCCGGTGCGGAATCTCGACCGTCATTTTTTCGTCGATGTCGGTCCGCAACAGCGCGTTGAACAGGGACAGCGCGCGCGGGTCGCGGTCGTTGTAGACCATGTGACCGAAGCCGGGAAACCGCTCGCCCAGCGCGACGCGCTCGCGGATGATGGCGGCGGTGTCGCCCGCCAGAAGCGTATCGAGCAGACGCGAGGCCTGCGGCCCCACGCCGCCGTGACGCGGTCCCTTGAGCGCCACGAGACCGGCGATCACCGCATCGTAGAGTGAGATCCCCGTCGAGGCGGCGCAGCGCACCGTAAATGTCGAGGCATTCAGCTCGTGATCGGCAAGCAGCACCAGCGCCTGACGGATAAGTTCGCTGGCGCGCGGATGGCTGAGCGCCCACGCCTGTGCAATCTGTTCATGGATCGGCGTGCCCTTCGGCGCCGTGCGCAACATGGCGGCGACGACGAGCCTCATGATCTTTGCGCCGGTGAGCGCACGGCCTTCCGTTGTCGCGTTGTACGCGGACGGATCGGCCTCCGTCGCCAGCGACAGCACAGCGATGGCGCGCTCGATCGGTTCGGCGCGATCGGTTGCATCGAGGATTGCGCGCATGGCGCGCGAGATGTGCGGCAGATTTGTTTTCGCAAACGGATCATGCGAGCGCGCGTCCCACAAAAGCGTCGCCGTCTGCTCGAGCGACGCTTCCTCCGACCACGTCGTCGCCAGCACGCCGCGATAGACAGGCCCGTCCTCGGTGATGGTCGAGACGGCGGAGTCCAGAACAGGAAGATCCGCGGCCTTGAGTCCTTCGCCTTGCACCAGAGGCGCGCGGCGCGTCTTGAGGCTGCGGACATCCTCGGCGCGATAGCGCCGTCCGCGGGAGCCATCCTCGAGAGGTTCGGAGCGGATCAGCCCGCGGCTGACATAGGCGTAGAGCGTGGCCTGGGAGATCGCGAGTTCGGCCGCCGCCGATCGGGCCGTCAGATAGAGCGGGTCGTCGGAAACCTGGGGGCGCGCGCGCCGTCGATTTTTTTTCATGTTGATTAGCTTAATCAAGCTTGATCAACACGAAAAGGCCCTCGATCTTTGTGCGGTGCAACAGAGGAGATCGACAATGACCATCCAACCCCGCAAAGCCCCTATCGGCCTCGACGGCGTGCCTGCCGCCGAGACGGTCCTCAGCCATGTCGACGGCGAGAAGGGCGAGCTCATCATCGCCGGCAAGGCCGTGGCTGAGCTGGCGGCCAGGACCAGCTTCGAGGGCGTCACGGCGCAGCTCTGGTCGCTCGGGACAGGCTCGCCGATCTCCGAAGCCGAGACCCGGCGGGCGCTCGCCGAGGGGCGGGTCAGGGCCTATGAGCGCCTGCCGCACTGGATCGGCGCCGCCGACGGGCTTTCCGTCGTCGACGGCTTCCGGGTCGCCATGGCCGGGCTCAGGGCCGAGAACGGTCTGACCCCGGACGCAGCGATCGTCGGCGCCCTGCCCGTCATGGCGGCCGCCCTCGTCCGGCGCCGCCGGAGCGAGCCTGCCGTCGCCCCCAATCCGGAGAACAGCCACGCCTTCGACACGCTCGCGATGCTGCGCGGCGTGCCACCGTCGCGCGCCGAGGCGGCCGCGCTCGACGCCTATCTCGTCACCGTCAGCGACCACGGCATGAACGCCTCGACCTTCGCGACGCGTGTCGTCGCGTCGACGGCCGCCGACCTCTTTGCGGCCGTCACGGCCGGCTATTGCGCGCTGACGGGCCCGTTACATGGCGGCGCGCCCGAACCGGTGCTCGAGATGCTCGATGCCATCGGCACGCGCGAGCGCATCAAACCGTGGATCGACGCCGCGCTGGATCGCGGCGAGAGGCTGATGGGCTTCGGCCACCGCATCTATCGCGTCCGCGATCCGCGCGCCGACGTGCTGAAAAGCGTCGTCGAAAAGCTCGGTTCGAACATGACCGATCTCGGCTTCGCGGCCGAAGTGGAAGCCTATGCGCGCGCGGCTCTCAAGGCCCGCAAGCCCGACCGGCCGCTCGATACCAATGTCGAGTTCTTCACGGCCATTCTCCTCGACGCGATTCTGATTCCGCGCCAGGCCTTCACGCCCATCTTCGCGGTCGCCCGCTCTGCCGGCTGGACGGCGCATGCGCGCGAACAGCAACGCAACGGCCGGCTGCTGCGTCCGAGTTCGCTCTATGTCGGGGAAAGACCTGCGGCGTAGGCCGCAAGTCTTCTTCTGTCGGAAGCGGCGGTTAAGGTCGGCTGAATCAACATGTAACGACTTCGTGGGCGCACAGTCACGCGCTCTTGATGCGGGGCGACAGCGCTTTTGCGCTATCGTGCCGGCGTCGAAGCTATTCGAGGTGGACGACATGACGAAGCGTTACGTGCTCGGCTCCATGGCGGTGTTGGGGAGCATTCTGGCCGTGGGCCCGGCGCTGGCCGCCGCATCGGACGACTGCAAAGCCATTGCAACCGCGAAGTTCGAGGAATGGCGCCAGAACCGGCTTTTCATCGATCGCTCCAAGACATTCGAGGACGGCCGTGTCGTCAAAGACTCGATGATCGTGACCGAGAACACGGCCTATTACCGCCAGGGTGCCAATCCCTGGACGTCTGCAGGCATCACGGTGCGCGAGCGCGCCATCCAGTCGCCGGAAAAAGCTCTGGCCGCGATGAGGCTCGCCGACTGCACCAGGGGTTCGGCCGCGACCGAAGACGGCCAGCCGGCCGTCACCTACACATTCAGCTATCTGCCGGGCGATGACGGTACGGTCGCGAGCGGCACGGTGTGGATCTCACAGCAGACCGGCCTGCCGCTGCGCGAGGAGTTCACGCAAAGCGCCCCGCCGCCGGCGAACCAGAAAGTCGCGAAAACCATCACGGCGACCTATCACTACAATTCCGATGTGTCCGTCCCCAGAGGAGCGGAGCTCGCCGAGCAGCGGCGCCTGAACAACAACTGGGCTGCTGTCCGCAATATGCAAAGCGGCGGTGAAGGAATGGGCGGTCCGCAACAGTAAGAGCGGTCCGACCCAAAGTCATTTACGTCGGGCGCTCGTGCGAACCGCGTCGCTGCACGCGGACGCCGTTGTGCGCGCAAAGGGGGGATGACATGCAAACTTATTTGCGTATGGGAGGCATCGTAGCCGTCGCACTGGCGACGCTATGGCCCCAGCTTTCGGTGTCTGCGGGCAGCTACGCCTACGGCAATAATCCCAAAGCGCTCAGCGATCAGCAGAGCTTCGACAGCACGACCGAGCAAGGTCGCATCAACAAGAAGCACAACGCGCTCCTCGCCCTGCGTGCCGAAGGGCTCAAATTGCGCGATGCCGACGGCGGCAAGCTGACGCCGGAACACGAGGCCTATCTGCAGGCCAAACTCGACGCCATCAACGCCGGCAATTACTGACTCGACGACCCCTTCAAAGGGCCATGCCGCCCGAGACTTCGATGCGCTGGCCGTTGATCCAGCGATTGTCCGTGGACAGCAGAGACGCGATCATCGGTCCGATGTCATCGGGTTGACCGACGCGGCCAAGCGCCGTCATCTCGGCGACACGCTTGTTGATCTCCGGATTGTCGCGGACCATGCCGCCGCTGAAATCCGTGGCGATGGCGCCGGGCGCAACTGTATTCACTGCAATGCCGCGCGGGCCCAGCTCCTTCGCCAGATAGCGGGTCAAGACTTCGATGGCGCCTTTCATCGACGCGTAGGACGCGCTTCCCGGGATCGCGAAGCGGGTGAGTCCGGACGAGATGTTGACGATGCGCCCGCCGTCGTTGATGAACGGCAGGAGCTTCTGCGTCAGGAAGAACACGCCCTTGAAATGGACGTTGTAGAGCGCGTCCAGCTCGCCTTCGGAAGTCTTTTCGAAAGCATTGTGATGCGAAGTGCCGGCATTGTTGACGAGATAGTCGAAGCGCGCAGCGCCCAGATCGCTCAAGGCGGACGAAACGCTTTTCACGAAGCCGTCGAATGCGGCGACCTTGCCGGTATCGAGCTGCAGCGCGACGGCTTTGGCGTCCGCCTCACGCGCGGCGGCCACGACCTTGTCGGCCTCGGCGCGATTGGTGTTGTAGGTGAAGATCGAGGCGACGCCGCGCCTGGCGAGGCTGAGCACGGTGCTGCGGCCGAGGCCGCGGCTTCCGCCGGTGACGATTGCAATCCTGGCGTCTGAATTGGACATGGCGCACTCCGGGCTGATCGGTTCGGCTCAGTATGTGGGCTTCTTATTCGGTTATGAAAGGCCTCGAACTCCAAAGCGATCGTTGCCTGCTCGGCAATTCGGGGCTAGCTTGAACACGGAGGCGCGTTGATATTCTGGGGGCACGAATGTCTCGGCTTCTGACAGTGTTTACCGGCGCCATATTGCTCTTCGCCTCTTCGGCTCAAGCAACTGATGTCGTGAGTGCAAAGCCCATGGAGGACGCCTGTCTTCTGCTGGCGCAGGCGAAATATGATCAGTGGACGCAGAAGCGCGTCCTGATCAACCAGAACAAAACCTTTGCCGACGGTTCGACGAAGGAGATCGTGCTTCTCGTTTCCGAAAACACGGCCTATCTACGCAGCCGCGCCGTGTGGCGTTCGCGGTCGGTAGCCATCCGCGATCGCGCCGTGCCGCCGCCGGAGAAGATCGCGCAGGCGATGGGCCTCGGCACCTGCACGAAGTCCGGCGAGGTGCAGGAAGCCAATCAGGCGGCGACGCTCTATACCTACGATTATGTGCCGGACAAGAGCGGCTACGTCGCGCACGGCAAGATGTGGATCTCCGATTCCTCCGGCCTGCCCCTGCGCGAAGAGATGCAGGATCCGGCGCCGCCGGCCAATGCGATGGTCGCGACGGCCGTCACCGCGACGTACAAATACAACGACGAGTTCGAAATTCCGCCCGACGCGGAGCGAGCCGAGTCAAACCGGCTGTTCGACGCAAGCCAGCTGATGCGACATCTGCAATCGGGCTCGGGGACAGCACTCGGCGGCGGATCACGCTGATCAGAGGAGAGCCTCGTGGATCCAAGTCCGGTCGTCGATCTGAAAGCGTTCGTGCCGGCCGAGGATCCCGAGCTCGCCAGACAGTTCTATACCGATCTCGGCTTCACGATTAACTGGAGCAATCCGGAAATCGCGGAGCTGCAGATCGGCTCGTTCCGATTCCTGCTGCAGAAGTTCTATGTGAAAGAGCATGCCGGCAATTTCATGATGAGCCTCGCGGTCGAAGATACGGATGCCTGGTGGCAGATGATCGAGCGCAAAGGCATTGCGAAGAAATATCCGGGCATCATGTGCAAACCGCCGACAATGATGCCCTGGGGCCTTCGCGTGCTCTACATCAGCGATCCGACCGGCGTGCTCTGGCACATCTCCGACATGCGCAAGGCCTAGGGCGTTCCTTCCTTGACAATCACAATCGGAACAGTCCCAACATGTTATTCGAAGCGATCAAGAGATGCTGAAATATTGGCGAGAACTGTTGGTACTTGCGGCGTTTGCAATCGGCGGGCTCGCTGGCTCACTGCGTCGTCGCAACAAGCGAGACCAGCGCGAGGCGGCCAAGCTGAATACGCGCGATAACGGCAATAACAGCGAGGACGGCAAGCGGAATTCACCCCGCCGTTGGCCAGCGCTCGTCAATATAATTTGCCGCTACCCAACCTATTATCGCCAGGTCCCCGCGCCCCAAGATGATCCATTGGCCCGCAAGTTAGCCCGGTGGACCAAAGTCACGGGCATCGGCACCTGTATTGCTGCCTTTCTTGCCGGTGTCGCTGCTTGGGTCTTTTGGGGCCAACTCCGCGCGATGCAGGCTCAACTGACTGAACAACGCGAAGAACAACGTCCGTGGGTCGCTGCGGAGATCACTCCAACTGATTCGATTATTGATGTTCAAAACCTACCCAAAATTATCAACGCAAAAATGCGAAATGACGACGGCGGCCGAGTGAATTTCAAAATCTTGCTGACCAACGTGGGGCATTCCCCCGCATTTCATGTAACCGTTTGGATGGAAGGGTTTGTCTTTGGTGACCCCAAACAAAACGCCGAGGGTGCACAAAAAGCGCTCTGTGAGCGTGTTGGTGCTCTCACAATTGATCCGCGTAATAAGGGGAACGCGATTTTGCCGGGGCAAACTCTGGAGTGGAAGCAAATGGGGGTAAGTAGCTACGCAGGCTGGAGCAAAAGTGACGCCCAAAAGTTCGGGGTCAATATATTCGGGCACCACAGAATCATGATGTTCGCGTATGGCTGCATTGATTATCTGTTTGGAAGTCCGTTCACGCACCACCAGACAGGGTTTTTGTATATGCTCGACTCTGACAGCTTTACGCAGGGCGAAAAGACCAATTCCATTCCCTCCGATGCGCCTTTAGACGGAAAGGACCTCCACGCTTATCCCTTCGTGACGAGCAATTTGCGTACCGACTAATGCCTGCGTCACGCCGATCGCTCCTGTCCATGCCATTGACGCCTTAGCCGCCCTGACGATCCCGAACGCGAGGCACAATCTGCCCGCAAGGATCGCGACGCACAGGCAGGCAAACATGCTCCTCCCGCACCAAATACCGACTGCCCGATCGCCCAAATTAGGACGCTACCAACACCGATAACCTTGACGGCGCGGGCAGCCGCAGCCATATTAGAACAAAGAGGGAACATTGCCATGACCATAGACGGCGCACTCGATTACATTGAACTTCCGGCCACCGACATTCCGGCGACGAAGCGCTTCTACGGCGCGGTCTTCGGCTGGAGCTTCACGGACTACGGTCCGGACTACGTTGCCTTTCAGGTCGACGGCAGTGACGGCGGCTTTAACAAGGGTCGCAAACCGGTCGCGCAGGACGGCGCGCTGGTCGTTCTCTACGCCAATGACCTCGACGCGATGGAAGCGAAGGTCAAAGCAGCCGGCGCAGCTGTGATTTCGCGCGAAAGCTTCGAAGGTGGACGGCGTTTCCACTTCCGGGACCCCAACGGCAACGAGATCGCCGTCTGGACAAAGGCTTAACGGACATTGCGCCGCTAGCCAGTCGCCGGTTTGTCATGCAAAGGTGCCTGCAAGAGCGCGAGGGCGCGCCGCTGCGAGGGGCACTGTACGCACATGGCCGGCATTTCCGAGAATCCTGAACCTGAAGTCGACAATGACCTGATACGGGCATTGGGGCCCGTGCACCTGATTGCGCTCGGCATCGGCGCCATCATCGGCGCCGGCATCTTCGTCATCACCGGACATGCCGCGGCGAGCTATGCCGGGCCGGGCGTCGTCATCTCGTTCGCCATCGCGGGAATGGGATGTCTCTTCGCCGGGCTCTGCTATGCGGAATACGCGGCGATGATCCCCGTGGCCGGCAGCGCCTACACCTATACTTACGCCACGATGGGCCGCTTCATGGCGTGGTTCATCGGCTGGAATCTGGTGCTCGAATATCTGGCCGCATCATCGACCGTGGCGGTGGGCTGGTCGGGCTATTTCAGCGATTTCCTCGCCCGTCTCGGCATGCCCGTGCCCGCCGCTTTCGCTTCGGCGCCGCTGTGCGTCGCGACCGACGTGCACTGTCCGATCTATGACGCGCACGCGACCGCCATCGACGCGATCCATCACCTCGGAACGACCGGAACCTATTTCAATCTGCCAGCGGTCGCCTTGATCGCGCTGGTGACGACCGTGCTGATCGTCGGCGTCCATCTCTCGGCCAATTTCAACAACGCGATGGTGGCGATCAAGCTGTGCATCGTCGTGCTCGTCATCGCGGCAGGCCTGCCCCATGTCGTCGCAGCCAACCAGACACCGTTCATTCCGGCCAATTCGGGGACCTGGGGCCATTTCGGCTGGAGCGGCATATTGCGCGCGACCGGCGTGATCTTCTTCGCCTATATCGGTTTCGACGCGGTGAGCGTGGCGGCACAGGAAGCGCGCAACCCCCAACGCGACGTGCCCATCGGCATCCTGGGCTCGCTCGCCATCTGCACCGTGCTCTACATGCTGATGTCCTATGTGCTGACGGGCCTCGCCTCCTACACGACCCTCAACGTCGCCCATCCGGTCTCGATGGCGGTCGAAGCGCTGCCGAGCACGCGCTGGCTCGCCATGATCGTCAATGTCGGCGCCATTGTTGGCCTTGCGTCGGTCGTGCTCGTGCTCATCCTCGGCCAGTCGCGCATTTTCTATGCGATGGGCAAGGACGGCATGATCCCGCAGCTCTTCTGCGACGTACATCCGAAGTTCCGCACGCCCTGGAAAGGCACGCTGATCACCGGCTTCTTTGCATCGCTGCTCGCCGGCACGCTGCCGCTCGACATCCTGGGCGAGCTCGTCTCGATCGGAACGCTGCTCGCCTTCGTCATCGTCTGCCTGGGCGTGATGATGCTGCGCGTGACGCGGCCCAATGTCGGTCGTCCGTTCCGCACGCCGTTCGTGTGGATCGTGGCGCCGCTCGGCATGATCATGTGCGGTGCGATGATGTATTGGCTGCCGCTCGACACCTGGCTCCGGCTTCTCGTGTGGACCATCATCGGCGTGATCATCTTCGCCGGCTACAGCGCATGGCATGCGAAGCCGCCGCGCTGGAAGCTCGAAGATGCTCCGGCGCCCGCCGAATAACATGGCGGACGTCGATTTCGAGCAGCCCGATCCGGTCGTCGCCGAAGCGCATCAGCTGCACCGTTCGCTCGGGCCCGTAAGCCTCGTCACGCTCGGCATCGGCGAGATCATCGGCGCCGGCATTTTTGTGATCGCCGGCACTGCCGCCGCACAGCACGCGGGCCCAGCCGTGCTTCTCTCCTTCGTGATCGCGGGCTTCGGCTGTCTGTTCGCCGGGCTCTGCTATTCCGAATTCGCCTCGATGATTCCGGAATCGGGCAGCGCTTATACCTATGCGTACGCCACGATGGGCCGGTTCATGGCGTGGTTCATCGGCTGGAACATGGTGCTCGAGTATCTCGTGTCGTCGTCGACCGTGTCGGTCGGCTGGTCCGGCTATTTCGCGAGCCTGTGCGAGAATCTCGGCATCAACTTTCCAGCAACGTTCGCCAATGCGCCGGTCGCCGGCATGGGACTGTCCGACCTTCACCTGACGGGCGCGATCATCAACCTGCCGGCGTTGCTTCTGATCCTTTTGCTGACCGCGGTTCTCGTCCTCGGTGTGCGCGAGACCGCGCGCTTCACCACGCTTATGGTCATCGTCAAGGTCAGCATTGTCGTCCTCGTCATCCTTTTCGGCGCCCGCTACGTCCATTTCAGCCATCTTCGTCCTTTCCTTCCACCCAATACGGGTAGCTTCGGAAAATTCGGTGCCACCGGCGTGCTGGCGGCCTCGGGTCTCATCTTCTTTGCCTATATCGGCTTCGAATCCGTTTCCGTGGCGGCACTCGAGTGCCGCAATCCGCGCCGCGACCTTCCCATCGGCATCATGGGTTCGCTCGCGATCTGCACCTTGCTCTATATCGGCATGGCAGTGGTGCTTCTGGGCGTTGCAGACTGGCGCACGCTCGACGTTGCCAATCCGGTTTCGTTCGCGCTGGAGAAGATCCCGGCACTTCAGTGGCTCATTATGCCGATCAACATCGGCGCGGTGGTGGGCCTCGCGTCCGTCGTCTTCATCGGCCTCTACGGCCAGTCGCGCATCTTCTATTCCATGGCGCGCGACGGCTTTCTGCCGCCGCTGTTCGCGGCCATCCACCAGCGCTTCCGGACACCGCATATCGGCACATTGATCACCGGCTTCTTCGCGGCACTTCTGGCGGCGCTGTTCCCGCTCGATATCCTGGCGGAGCTCGTATCGGTGGGGACGCTCCTGGCGTTCATAGCGGTCTGCGGCGGGGTCCTGATTCTGCGTGTGACGGCGCCGAAAGCGAAACGGACGTTCCGCACGCCGTTCGTATGGTTCACCGCGCCGGCCGGGATCATCACATGTGTGGTGATGATGACGAGCCTTTTTCTGTCGTCGCCCGATACCTGGAACCGGCTCCTGGTCTGGACCGTCGCAGGTCTCATCATCTACTTCCTCTACGGCGTGCGTCACGCCGCACCGTGGAAGTGGCGCGTCTCGAACGAAGGCTGACACTCAGGCGAGCTTCACCGGCTCGTAGCGCGGCGTGAGCGCGTGCACGACGGCCAGCGCAGCCAGATAGGCGCAGGACGCGACCACGAGGATCGGTGTGTAGCTGCCAATGGTCTGCAGCACCCAGCCCGCATATTGCGCCATCAGCATGCCGCCGAGCGCGCCCGCGGCGCCGCCAAAGCCGACAACCGTGCTCGCGGCCCAGCGCGGGAAGATGTCCGACGGTAAGGCGTATAGATTGGCGGAAAAGCCCTGGTGGCCCGCGCACGCCAATCCGATCAGCGCGACAGCGACCCACATGTTCGAGGCCTGCATCGCAAAGGCGACCGGCACCACCACCAGCGCGCAGGCAAGCATGGCGCTCTTGCGCGCCCTATTGAGGCTCGCGCCGCGTTTCAGTTGGAACGACGAACCCCAGCCGCCGAGAATCGAGCCGACATCGGCGAGCACATAGACTGCCACGAGCGGCGGCCCGTACCCTTTGAGATCGACGCCGTAACGGCGCGCCAGAAGATCGGGCAACCAGAAGAGAAACGTCCACCACACGGGATCGATCAGAAAGCGGCCCATAATGTAAGCCCAGCTCGCGCGCAAGCGGATCAGATCCTGCCAGCGCGCCGGCGCGTGCGTGTCCGCGGGTTCCCTGTCGGAGAGGATATAGGCGCGTTCCTCGGCCGAAAGCATCGGCTGCTCGGCCGGACGGCGATAGAACGCAAGCCAGGCGATAAGCCAGACAACCGTGAACAAGCCTGTGATGACGAACGCGGCGCGCCAGCCGAAGCTCAGCGTAATGAGCGGCACAATCAGCGGGGTGATGATGGCGCCGACATTGGCGCCCGCATTGAAGAGGCCGATGGCCAGCGCGCGTTCGGAGCGCGGAAACCACTCCGCCGTCGCCGCCAGTGCGGAGGGGAATGTGCCGGCTTCACCAAGCGCCAGCGGAATGCGCACCAACGCAAAGCCGAGCACGGACGTGACCAGCGCATGCGCGACGTGCCCGATGGTCCACAGCGACACCGCGACTGTGTAACCGAGCCGCGCGCCGAAGCGGTCAACGAAGCGCCCGAAGAGGACGTAACCGACGCCGTAGGTCGCCTGGAACCAGAATACGATGTCGCCGTAACCGATCTCGCTCCAGCCATATTGCTTCTGCAGCGTGGGCTTAAGGACGCTCAGGACCTGCCGGTCGACGTAACTCAGCACCACCGCGGTGAAGAGCAGGAAGCAGACGATCCAGCGCACATGGCCGCCGCTGCGCACGCCGGCGGGTTTCGACATCGCCTAGCCCTTCACGGTGAGGACCGCGCTCTTCAGATCGACGGAATTCTGTCCCGCCATGATGTCGAAATCGCCCGGCTCGACCACGCGCTTCATGTCCTTGTTCCAGAACCACAGCGAATGATGATCGAGGTGGAAGGTCAAGGTGCGGCTTTCGCCCGGCTGCAGCGTCACGCGCTGGAAGCCCTTCAATTCCTTGACCGGTCGCGTCACCGAGCTCACGCGCTGATGGATGTAAAGCTGCACCACGGCGTCGCCGGCGCGCGCGCCGGTGTTGGTGACTTTCACATTCACATCAACGGTCCCATCGGGCGTGATCGTCGCTTGTGACAGCACCGGCGCGGAGACGTCGAATGTCGTGTAGCTGAGGCCCCAGCCGAAGGGATAAAGCGGCGCCGTCGTGTCGAAGAGATAACCGCGATGCGCGCTCGGCTTGAAATTGTAGAACATCGGCAGCTGGCCGACCGAACGCGGAATCGTCACCGGCAGATGGCCGCCGGGGTTGACGTCGCCGAACAGAACTTCGGCCATGGCCGTGCCGCCTTCCTGGCCGAGATACCACCCCTCGACCAGCGCGTTCGCCTTCTCGGAGATATTCACGACCGCCGGCGGACGGCCGTTGAGCAGCACGACGACCGTCGGCTTGCCGAGCGCGAAGATGCGGTCCGCAAGCTCGTCCTGCTGTCCGGGAAGCGTGAGATGGTCGCGGTCGCCGAGATGCGTGGACGCCCAGCCTTCACGGCTTGTCTGTTCCGTGTCGCCGAGCACGAGCAGGATCTTGTCCGCGTGCTTTGCGACCTCTACCGCGTCCGCGATGCGCTTTTCGTTCTCGATCGGATCGGCGAGCTCCACCTCGTCCGCCCACCAGTCGTCGTTCTTGGTGATCTTGACGCCTTCCGAATAGACAATGTTCGCAGCGTTGCCGATGCGCGCCTGCAGACCCTGCAGCACGCTGACCGTCTGGCGCGGGATTCCGGAATAGCCCCCCAGCCGCGCCACCGCCGCATTCGGCCCGATCACCGCCAGCGTTCCAAGATTGCTGGTCGACAACGGCAGGATGCCGTCGTTCTTGAGCAGGACCACCGAACGCTCGGCCGCTTTCCTTGCGACAGCTCTCGCTTCGGCATTGCCGGTCAGCGCATCCGCCGCGGCGCCGTCAGCGTAAGGATGCTCAAACAACCCCGCTTCGAATTTGAGCGTGAGGATCCGGCGCACCGCCTGATCGATCTGCGCCATCTTCACGCGGCCGGCGCGAACGGACTCGACCAGCGTTGCGTAGGCGTCACCGTCCGGCAGATCCATGTCGACGCCCGCATCGAGCGCGCGGATCGCGGCGCCTGTGTAATTTGCTTCGACATGATGCAGATCGACAAGCTGCTCGATGCCGTAATAGTCGCTGACGATGGCGCCCTTGTAGCCCCATTCGCCCCGCAGCACCTTTTGCAGCAGCCACACATTGGCATGGCTCGGCACGCCGTCTATCTCGTTATACGAGGCCATCAGCGAGCGCACATTGGTTTCGTGCACGGCCGCCTCGAACGGCGGAAAGAAATTCTCGCGCAGCGTGCGCTCGGAGATTTCCGCGGGCCCTGCATTGGTGCCGCTTTCGGGCTGTCCGTGGCCGGTGAAATGCTTCAGCGTCGCGAAGACTTTTCCGTCGGCTAGCGGCAGCTGATCGCCCTGCAGGCCTTCGACGGCGGCGACGCCCATGCGGCTCACGAGATAGGGATCCTCGCCGAACGTCTCTTCGATGCGGCCCCAGCGCGGATCGCGGGCCACGTCGATGACCGGCGACAGCACGAGGCTCACCCCACGCGCACGGATTTCGCGGGCAACGATGGTGTCGACCTCGCGAACGAGATCGGGGTCCCAGCTGCTGGCAAGCGCAATGGCCTGGGGAAAATTCGTCGCGTCCATTGTGGCATAGCCGTGCAATCCTTCTTCGTGGAACAGCACCGGAATGCCGAGGCGCGTGTCGTTGATCGCCCAATGCTGAATGGCGTTGACGAGTGCCACCGTTTCGCGCGCGTCCCTGAGACGCGCAAGCCGCGGCGAGACCGGCCCCTTTCGGTCCGAAGGCCGCGTCACCTGGCCGATGCCGTAGGGATAGCGGGCTTTCGCCTTCGCCTCGTCGAATTGCAGATTGTCGTCGAAGATCTGCACCTTGCCCGTCCAGACGGCGAGCATCTGCGCCACCTTCTCGTCGAGCGTCATGCGCTTCAAGAGATCGTTCACGCGCGCGTCGATGGGCGCTGATGGATCTTTGTAAAGAGGCGTTGCCAGTGTTGAAGATTTTGCCGTCGCCGCTCCGACGATCACGCATACGGCCGCCGCCGCGAGGGCGCCCCGCCAGACTCTCCGATCCATGTTTCCGTCCCCTTCGCCGTTATGATAACGCTATCATCGCAACGGCGCCGCGGTCAAAGTCGCATGCCGTGCACGCGCGTGGCCTGCGAGCCCGTGCCGAACGTGGTCCGCAACGACGGGCAGATCGAACGGCGCCGCCGGCAGCCCTGCGCCATCGAACAAAGTGCAGATCGGACCATCGCCCCAGCAGTAGCGAATATGCGCGTTCGCGATCCTTGCCTTCAGGGGAATAACGATGCCGCCTTTCACGATTTGCGCTTCGACGTAGCGGCAGGAATCCGCTCCGCTGCAAAGTTCGAAGCCGATCGGCTCGGCCGCACCGTACGCGACGAGCCCGTTTTCCACGTCGGCGAAACGCACCGCGATCCCGCGACCGACGCGCGTCGCGCTCTCGGCCACGGGTCCGGCCGCCGCAACGTCCTCGCCGTAAACGAGATGCCGCGCCGCCAGCGCGAGCCGTCGTCCGACTTCCTGCTTGTTGGCGGGATGGACGTCATAGCGCTCGCCGATATCGATGGTGACGACGAGAGCAGCGTTGTGATCCGCCGCGACGGCAGCGCGTTGCGCTTCACGCAGCTTCGCCCAGCCTGACGCTTCAGGCTTCGCCGACGGCATGCCGTAATCGGGCAACTGCACGACGAGAAACGGCAGGTCGCGGTCGAAACGGTTCCGCCAATCCGCCATCAGGCCGGTCAGCAGTCTGCCGTAGGCCTGCGCCTCGCCGGTATCGGATTCGCCCTGATACCAGACGACGCCTTTCAGACCGTAAGGGCCCAGCGGCGCCACCATCCCGTTGTACGCCACACCGAGACCGGCCAGCGATTCCCACGGTGCGCGCGGCGGATCGCGCATGCTTTGCGGTACGAGATTGTAGCGCCACGGCCCCGGCAGCGGCACAACACTGCCATCCGCCAGATGCACGCCTTGTGCGCCCGCAGGGCCAAGCAGGCCGCCCTGCTTGTAGGTGTTGAGGATGTTCACCGCGATGACGTTGGCACCGGGATGGAGAAGTCCCGCAGGCAGACGATAGGTGCGGTTGCCGCCGGACCCGCCGCCGACAAACACGCCGTTCACCCAAGTGGCGTCGATCTCATCGACCGCGCCGATGGACAGCGATGCGCGCTGCGCGGCCTGCGCCGGCGAAAGATCGACCGTGGTGCGATACCAGACCATGCCGGTGCGATCGACAAGCTCCGGAATTCCCCAGTCGTCCCACGCCCCGAGCTTCGGCGTCTGCGGCCAGCCCGAAATGTCGAACGACGGACTCCATGGCTCCGAGCCGTTCGCGCGTGCTTTCCACCACCCTTCC